>BNJV01001115.1_pt1 | contig 154943 bp, 171 predicted proteins | sample 8540591 | NCBI WGS metagenome assembly BNJV01 (sample SAMD00202457, study PRJDB9452) | human saliva metagenome | host: Homo sapiens
TATCAATATGATCTTGAATACATATTATACCAATCTCTTCTAGTCCATTTAATAATTTTTGATGTGATGACATTTTTCCTCCTAAAGAAATTCATCCATCTGCCTTAAATTAGTTTCAGCTAACTCATCTATAGAATCTTCATTTTTGATAGAATTGAGTAGCTGCTTGTAATGTTCCTCTTTGTAATTTAACCTTCGGTTACTTATACTGTGCATGCTTATCAAATTGTGCTATAATATGTATAACATATCTTTGGTGACAGATAGGCAAACTGTTTTACCAATATATTGATGTGGAACAGAGTATTTGCAACCCAAATAGGTAATCATGGAATCTTTGTGACGGTCGTGCGTCGAGTTTTTGCTGTATAGGATTCCACGATATTTATATCAGGCAGTGGTTGTAGGTACTCTGCTTCTTTTTGCAGTAATAGTACTGGTGTAAGTCCTGTTTCATAGCAAACCTAGTGCATACTTTCTTGTTTATACCAGATAATATTTCAATTAGGTCTTTTCGTTTCAAACTCGCCTTCATATGGTAGTATCCAAGCAATGAATTTATTTGCAGCTTCAACCTTACCCTTAGTGAAAGGATGATATGGCTTACATCGTTTGATTTAAAGTTAAAATCCTTGGCGAAAGCCTGTATTTTAGGACTAATTGTTGCATGCCCACTTTTAAAAGTTACAAGACGACATGTTGTCAAAAGAATTTTAGGTACGCCACCAGTATTTTTAAAAGATGCAATAAGGCAGTCAATTACATCTTCTTCTTGTACGACTTGACTTGTAAATGAAGACTGGATATCTTGAATAACCTAACTTGTAGCTAAAACGTGAAACGTGAATATTTTTCCGAATTTGTTTTTATAGATATATCTTCTTCAATCAACTTGAGCCGTATTCCAGGTGACGTTTCATATCGTGGAACCTTTGGGAGTTTTACTTGGTTTCAAACCTTCTTTTAACATACTTATTGAAATTAGAGTATGTCCCAATGTCAGAATCTATTTGAGATGGCCAAACTTATTCATAAACAGACCTGGAGATTGACCCTCTGGTGCAAGTTTGATAATCACTATTCTTTATATTTGTCTGAATCTACTTAGTTTTATAGCTATTTTGTGATTTCCTTCTGTATCCTTCCTTAGTATGATAGTTCTTCGTCCACTCCATATCACGTGCAAGCTCTGAAAATTTGGTAATGTCGCTCATTTTTAATATCCAGATTGAGTTAATATTTTGTATTCATGTGCATTTCACGATCCACGAATACAGTATCGTCTCTTGTTGTACATTATTATATTCCCGACTCAATTGTTCATTTATATTTTACACTTACAATTATCTTAAAATTTTTGTATAATAGGAATTGAAGTTAAATTAGATGCTAAAAATTTGTAATTAAGAAGGAGGGATTCGTCATGTTGGTATTCCAAATGCGTAATGTAGATAAAACATCTACTGTTTTGAAACAGACTAAAAAAACAGTGATTACACAGATAAATAAATACGTTAGATTAATTCCTACCAGTGACTAATCTTATGACTTTTTAAACAGATAACTAAAATTACAAACAAATCGTTTAACTTCTGTATTTATTTATAGATGTAATCACTTCAGGAGTGATTACATGAACAAAAAAATATAAAATATTCTCAAAACTTTTTAACGAGTGAAAAAGTACTCAACCAAATAATAAAACAATTGAATTTAAAAGAAACCGATACCGTTTACGAAATTGGAACAGGTAAAGGGCATTTAACGACGAAACTGGCTAAAAATAAGTAAACAGGTAACGTCTATTGAATTAGACAGTCATCTATTCAACTTATCGTCAGAAAAATTAAAAACTGAACATTCGTGTCACTTTAATTCACCAAGATATTCTACAGTTTCAATTCCCCTAACAAACAGAGGTATAAAAATTGTTGGGAATATTCCTTACCATTTAAGCACACAAATTATTAAAAAAAGTGGTTTTTTTGAAAGCCATGCGTCTGACATCTATCTGATTGTTGAAGAAGGATTCTACAAGCGTACCTTGGATATTCACCGAACACTAGGGTTGCTCTTGCACACTCAAGTCTCGATTCAGCAATTGCTTAAGCTGCCAGCGGAATGCTTTCATCCTAAACCAAAAAGTAAACAGTGTCTTAATAAAACTTACCCGCCATACCACAGATGTTCCAGATAAATATTGGAAGCTATATACGTACTTTGTTTCAAAAATGGGTCAATCGAGAATATCGTCAACTGTTTACTGAAAAATCAGTTTCATCAAGCAATGAAACACGCCAAAAGTAAACAATTTAAGTACCGTTACTTATGAGCAAGTATTGTCTATTTTTTTAATAGTTATCTATTATTTAACGGGAGGAAATAATTCTATGAGTCGCTTTTTGTAAATTTGGAAAGTTACACGTTACTAAAGGGAATGTAGATAAATTATTAGGTATACTACTGACAGCTTCCAAGGAGCTAAAGAGGTCCCTAGCGCCTACGGGGAATTTGTATCGATAAGGAATAGATTTAAAAAAATTTCGCTGTTATTTTTGTACAATAAGGATAAATTTGAATGGTACCATAAACGACCGTTTATGGTACCTTTTTCATTTTCCTGCTTTTTTTCTAAATGTTTTTTTAAGTAAATCAAGTACCAAAATCCGTTCCTTTTTTTCATAGTTCCTATATAGTTATACTTAATGAGTTATGGTACATTTAAATTATAAAATTAAGGAGGTTTTTTTATGATTTTTGGCTATGCTCGAGTGAGTACGGATGATCAAAATCTTAGTTTACAAATTGATGCACTTACTCATTATGGAATTGATAAATTATTTCAAGAAAAAGTAACTGGTGCGAAAAAAAGACCGACCGCAATTAGAAGAAATGATCAACCTACTACGTGAAGGAGATTCTGTTGTCATTTACAAGTTAGATCGAATTTCACGATCAACTAAACATTTGATTGAACTTTCTGAATTATTTGAAGAACTTAGTGTCAATTTTATATCTATTCAAGATAACGTAGATACTTCAACGTCTATGGGAAGATTCTTTTTCCGAGTTATGGCTAGTTTAGCAGAACTGGAACGGGATATTATTATTGAACGAACTAACTCTGGTCTTAAGGCAGCCAGAGTCCGAGGAAAAAAAGGGGGCCGTCCAAGTAAAGGTAAGCTATCAATTGATTTAGCTTTTAAAAAAATGTATGACAGCAAAGAGTATTCTATTCGTCAAATTCTTGATGCCTCTAAATTAAGCAAAAACAACCTTTTACCGTTACCTCAATAAAAGGAATGCTTAAGATATGGCTATGAAAAAGAATTTTAACTACTTCACAGCGTGAACAACTTCTTTCTGTAGACCACTTATCAGAAGAGGATTTTAAAGCGTATTTTAGTTTTTCTGATTATGATCTGGAGGTTATTAATCAACACCGTGGAAAGGTCAATAAACTAGGATTTGCGATACAACTTTGTTTGGCCCGGTATCCTGGGTGTTCTTTAAGTAATTGGCCGATTAAATCAACCAGACTAACTTCTTATGTGAGTCGACAGCTCCATCTTGATGCAATTGATTTAAATTCATATGATCATAGAAATACACGTGCAAATCACTTCAACGAGATCTTAGAAGTATTCAACTATCATCGATTCGGTAGTGCTAATACACAAAAACAGTTAATAGAATATTTAATTGAACTAGCTTTTAGAAAAATGATGACTCTATCTATCTAATGAAAAAAAACAATTGATTTCTTAACTCGAAAAAAAGAATTATTTTTTTCCATCTATAGCTACACTTGAAGACATTATAAGCCGCTGTCGAGATAAAAGCAGAAAAACAACTTATTTTTCAATATTACTCTGTTCATTAACAGATATACAAATTGAAAAAAACTAGAGAGTTTGTTTCAAATTTATGAAGAGACGAAAAATAACTAAACTCGCTTGGCTAAAAAGACATTCCAGGTAAGGCAAATCCAGAAAGCTTTTATGAGTATTTGTAAAAAAAGTGGAAGTGATTGCTTCCATGGGACTCGGGACAATTAATGTCTCCCATATTAATCGGAACAGGTTTCTTCAGCTAGCTAGACTAGGGGAAAATTATGATGCATATGACTTCTCCCGTTTTGAGCTTGAAAAAAGATACTCTTTACTTATTGCTTTTTTAGTCAATCATCATCAATATCTGATCGATCAACTGATTGAGATTAATGACCGCATTTTTAGCAAGTATTAAACGCAAAAGGGACACGTGATTCACAAGAACAGTTAAAAGAAAAAGGAAAATTGGCTACTAAAAAATTGGAACATTATGCTTCTTTAATTGATGCTCTTCACTTTGCAAAAGATAATGATAGTAATCCTTTTGACGAAATTGAACGAATCATGCCTTGGGAAGATTTAGTACAAGATGGAGAAGAAGCTAAAAAAATTACAGGTAATAAAAATCATGGCTATTTAGAAATGGTTCGAAATAAAGCTAATTACCTCCGAAGATACACGCCAATGTTATTGAGGACCCTTTCGTTCAAAGCAACTCCGGCAGCAAATCCAGTCCTCATGGCCCTAACTCAACTAACTGATTTACACAATAGTGGTAAAAGAAAAATACCGGCAGATACTTCTACTGATTTTGTGAGTAAAAAATGGAAAAGCCTTGTTCGGCCAGAAGAGGGGAAAATAGATCGGTCTTACTATGAGTTAGTAGCTTTCACCGAGCTAAAGAACAATATTCGATCAGGAGATATTTCAGTTGAAGGAAGTATGATCCATCGAAATATTGATGATTACTTAGTTGATTTATCTGCTTGTATTGATTCAGAAACTATTCCAGACACGTTTGAGGACTATTTAAAGGATCGGGAAATAATTTTAGATTTACAGCTTCAATTTTTATTCGACAGTTGATAAGAGAATTTCAAGAGCAAACCTTAAAAAAAGTTGGAAAAAAAGTTACACCTAGCGAAGCAGAAATATATAGAAAAAAACTTTATTCAATAATTCCTAAGATAAGGCTTAGTGATCTTTTTAATTGAGGTGGACAGTTGGACCAACTTTTTCACAAGAATTTAGTCATGATTCTACAGGGAAACCGCCGAGTGAACAAGAAAGAAAAAAATTATTTTTTTGCTGCTTTGCTGGGTTTAGGGATGAATATTGGTCTTGAAAAAATGGCCCAATCAACTCCTGGAATTTCTTATTCTCAGTTAGCCAATGCCAAACAATGGCGCTTTTATAAAGAAGCTCTGACTCGTGCTCAATCTGTTTTGGTTAATTATCAGTTAAAGCTTCCTGTTGCAGACTTTTTGGGGTGAAGGAAAAAAACCACTGCTTCAGACGGAATGCGCGTCCCAGTGGGCGTCTCAGCTCTAAAATCCGATGTTAATCCACATTACAAAAAGTATGGAAAAAAAGGAGCTACAATGATTCGATCAATAAATGATAGGCATACGACTCATCATATCGAGGTTGCTTCAACTAATACAAGGGAAGCTACTCATACCCTTGATGGCCTACTTTATCATGAAACAGATCTAGATATTGAGGAACATTTTACTGATACAAATGGGTATTCTGATCAGGTGTTTGGAATGACCGCATTACTAGGCTTTGATTTTTGAACCTCGCATCAGAAATATAAAAAAATCACAATTATTTTTCTATCAAATCACCTTCCTACTACCCTAACTTATCAGAAGATATAAGCGGAAAAATCAATGTAAAAATTATTGAAGAAAACTATGATGAAATTAAACGAATCGCCTATTCGATTCAAACAGGAAAAGTATCTAGTTCTTTACTATTAGGAAAGCTAGGCTCATACGCACGTAAGAATAGAGTAGCTCTTGCACTGAGAGAACTAGGTCGCATTGAAAAAGAGCATTTTTTTATGATAGATTATATTACAGATAGTGAGCTACGGCGAAGGATCACTCATGGACTAAATAAGACAGAAGCGATTAATGCTTTAGCTAGAGAACTATTTTTTTGGGCGACGCGGAAAAATTTATGGAGCGCGATATTCGCCGACAACTTCAAAGTGCTAGTGCGCTTAATGTGTTAATAAATGCAATAAGTATATGGAACGCCGTCTACTTACAAGCAGCTTATAATTATCTCGTCAAAATAGATCCCGAAGTAACTAAGTATATGAAGCATGTATCTCCTATTAATTGGGAGCATATCACTTTTTCTTGGAGAGTATAAATTTGACTTGTTATCTATTCCTAAACACTTAAGAGAATTGAATATAAAAAAATAAATAGGCCTTGAAACATTGGTTTTAGTGGGAATTTGTACCCCTTATCGATACAAATTCCCACTAAGCGCTCGGGACCCCAGGTAAGAAAAATTCATCAACGGAAACATGAAGTAACGATACAAGGTCATAAAGAACTTGTATGCTGGGGTGTTGCCCTTTATTTTCAATATTAGTTAAGTACCGTGGGTCAATTTCAATCAATGCTCCCACTTGTTCACGAGTTAAACCTCGTTTCAATCGAGCTTCTTTAATGGCTAAACCAAAGGCTCTAAAATCATATTTATCTTCTTTTTTACGCATAGTAGACCACCTCTATACATTTTATTGTTCCTACTGAATTAAAAACAGGTATAGAAAAACGTGTTATATGGTTTATAGGTTTATATTTAATAAAAAGCACTACTAAACGCCAATAAAAAAAACCGTTATATGGTAGTGCTATTTACGCTGTTAAAATATTGTATATTACTTCCAAATGGCGGTTTGTTGGAGGTCAACGTCGCCATGAAGTACATCATATACAATAAATTTCCTTACATTGGGTTCTTGTCAAAAAAAGTCGTCTATCTGCAATAGATAAGTACGTCCACCAATGTGGTTTTTATAAATCATATAGATAGAATAACAGAAGCATGTAAACAGAGAAATAAATCTGTTTATATGCTTTTTTTAGCTATTCAGAACTTTTTTTACAAAGTTTATTTATCAGTAATGCAACAAATCCCCCTTTCACATTGGGACTAAGAGTGAAAGGAGATAAACGAGCAAGGCTCACTTCCTTTCCTAGACAGAAAGGGGGTGAGAAACATGAAACCATCTTCTTTTCAGACCACAATAGAAAATCAGTTTGACTATATCTGTAAACGTGCTATGGAAGACGAGCGAAAAGAATTATATGCTTTATCTTTCAAGGATTGCAAAGCGTGAGGTGTCCTTTTTCGGATGTTGGCGATTATCTTGTTAGCCAGTTTGCGACAACAGATAACTATTCAACTGACTTTCAGATTTTTTTACACTCAATGGGTTATCAGTAGGCGTTGAAAATGATTTGTTGAGTGAAGCATTACGTGAGTTGCCAGACAAGAAACGTGAAATTCTACTGCTGTTTTACTTTATGGACATGAGCGATTCAGAAATTGCAGACCTGTTGAAATTGAACCGTTCTACTGTCTATCGGCATAGAACCAGTGGACTAGCCTTAATTAAAAAAAGTTTATGGAGGAATTTGAAGAATGAAAACACAATATCCTATGATTCCCTTTCCTCTCATTGTAAAGGCAACAGATGGCGATACCGAAGCGATTAACCAGATTCTACATCATTACAGAGGGTACATAACGAAGCGTTCCCTACGACTTATGAAAGATGAATATGGCAATCAAAGTATGGTCGTTGATGAAGTCTTACGTGGAAGAATGGAAACCAGACTGATTACAAAGATTTTGTCATTTGAAATTAAGTAATATCCTCTCTCCTTTCGTGGAAGCGTGCTAAACCATTCCACGCTTCCCGAACAGGGAGGTTTGTTATTCCACCAAAGCATATTGAGCTTTCAATGTGTTTTGATAGGCTAACGAGCCATTGTTCTTTGAAAACTGAATAAAAGTAATCGAATACGTTTCGATAAGAAAAGAGCCAACGGAACTAACCGCCATGACCTATCTTATAAAGATAGCGAGCGATTCATGTTAGTGATCCGAGAAGCAATCTTTAGCAGGATTGCCTGCAACGACATTCTTATCGTGATAATGATACTCCCATACAGTCAATAGTCCGAGCGTGATAAAACCGTCGCAGGCAATGAGTATGGCTACATGAGAACCATGCAGGGGTGGAACTCCCGTGAGCTTTGCTAAAGCTGTTCGATTGCTGGTAAAACAACTTTTATGAAATCCAAATAAGTGATTTGGAAAGGAGGATTTTTATGAAGCAGACTGACATTCCTATTTGGGAACGTTATACCCTAACCATTGAAGAAGCGTCAAAAATATTTTTCGTATTGGCGAAAACAAGCTACGACGCTTGGCAGAGGAAAATAAAAAAATGCAAATTGGCTGATTATGAATGGCAATCGTATTCAGATTAAACGAAAACAATTTGAAAAAATTATAGATACATTGGACGCAATCTAGCGTCGCCAAAGGGTCTTGTATATGATAAAATAGTATTAAGTCGTATCAAGGCTCTTTCCATAAAGGAAAGGAGCAAATGCCATGTCAGAAAAAAGACGTGACAATAAAGGTCGAATCTTAAAGACTGGAGAGAGCCAACGAAAAAGACGGAAGATACTTATACAAATATATAGATTCATTTGGAGAACCGCAATTTGTTTACTCGTGGAAACTTGTGGCTACAGACCGAGTACCAGCAGGAAAGCGTGATTGTATCTCACTTAGAGAGAAAATCGCAGAGTTACAGAAAGACATTCATGATGGTATTGATGTTGTAGGAAAGAAAATGACACTCTGCCAGCTTTACGCAAAAACAGAACGCTCAAAGACCAAAGGTTAGAAAAAAAACACTGAAACTGGACGCAAATATCTTATGGATATTTTGAAGAAAGACAAGTTAGGTGTAAGAAGTATTGACAGTATTAAGCCATCAGACGCTAAAGAATGGGCTATTAGAATGAGTGAAAATGGTTATGCTTATCAAACCATCAATAACTACAAACGTTCTTTAAAGGCTTCATTCTATATTGCTATACAAGATGATTGTGTTCGGAAGAATCCATTTGACTTTCAACTGAAAGCAGTTCTTGATGATGATACTGTCCCTAAGACCGTACTAACAGAAGAACAGGAAGAAAAAAACTGTTAGCCTTTTGCAAAAAGCTGATAAAACCTACAGCAAAAATTATGATGAAATTCTGATACTCTTAAAAACAGGTCTTCGTATTTCAGAGTTTGGTGGTTTGACACTTCCAGATTTAGATTTTGAGAATCGTCTTGTCAATATAGACCATCAGCTATTGAGAGATACTGAAATTGGGTACTACATTGAAACACCAAAAGACCAAAAAGTGGCGAACGTCAAGTTCCTATGGTTGAAGAAGCCTATCAAGCATTTAAGCGAGTGTTAGCGAATCGAAAGAATGATAAGCGTGTTGAGATTGATGGATATAGTGATTTCCTCTTTCTTAATAGAAAGAACTATCCAAAAGTGGCAAGTGATTACAACGGCATGATGAAAGGTCTTGTTAAGAAATACAATAAGTATAACGAGGATAAATTGCCACACATCACTCCACATAGTTTGCGACATACATTCTGTACCAACTATGCAAATGCAGGAATGAATCCAAAGGCATTACAGTACATTATGGGACATGCTAATATAGCCATGACGCTGAACTATTACGCACATGCAACATTCGATTCTGCAATGGCAGAAATGAAACGCTTGAATAAAGAGAAGCAACAGGAGCGTCTTGTTGCTTAGTAGTACAAATGAATTTACTACTTATTTACCACTTCTGACAGCTAAGACATGAGGAAATATGCAAAGAAACGTGAAGTATCTTCCTACAGTAAAAATACTCGAAAGCACATAGAATAAGGCTTTACGAGCATTTAAGAAAATATAAAAAGTCAATTCATGAGGAAATATATAAGGAAACGTGAAGTATCTTCCAACAGTAAAAAAATGCTCGAAGCCCTTTAGAATAAGGATTTGCGAGCATTTAATGAGATTTAAAAGGATAATTAGAAATCTATGTTTTTGTTTAAATATAAAAAAAGTAGGCTAAATGAGAGCCTGCTTATTATGCAGGAAGTGAACTATCAGTTATTCACAGACAGCGTTAAAGATGAAATAGTATTAACATCAAATATTAAAGATGATTATGTTTTAGATACTTGGCTAAAAAAGATATGGAGTTGAAAAAAATATCAGTGATAGGAATCCTCACACCTTGTCAGGAGGACAAAAACAGAGAGTAATTATCTTATCCGCTTTACTATCCGACAAGAAAATTCTATTTTTTTCGATGAACCAACCAGTGGATTGGACTATAGAAATATGAAAATAGTAGCTAAAAAAACATAAAAGAAAGTAAAGGAAGAAGATAAGTTGATTTTTAATAATATCCCATGATGTTGAGTTTTTTTAGAGTCAGTTTGTGATAAAGTGATTGATTTCACGTATTTATGAAAAATGCATATATTAGTAAATTACAAGAGGGACATATGATAAAAAAACGCAAGAAAAAAACGAGAAGTTATGAATAGTATTTTTTTATAATATTCCATAAAATAAATTTTTATAATAGATTTTTTTCATTTTAGAGGACTTTTTATGCCTATGTGCAGAAGTCCTCCTTTTTTTGTCTAAAAACGCAGACAAAAAAAGAAATGGAGGAAATTAAATGCCAAAAGAATATTACCTTTATGTCAACGGACAAAGGGTTAAAGTCAGCGAGCAGATATATAAAGTCTACTGGCGAGAAAAAGAACACGAAAAGTATTTAGAGCAGGTGGACAAGAAAAACCACTTGCTCTTTTTTTCATCGTTGGATCATGATGGACATTATGTAGATAATATTGTCGATGAAAGTGTTGATGTAGAAAAGATTGTTGAAACACAGATGATGATTGAAGCAGTCAGAAATGCTATATCAAGACTCAATGCAGAAGAAAGAGATATTATTGAACGCTTGTATTTCAATGATGAAACGGTTCGTTCAGTGGCAAAGCTTAAAAGTATTACACATCCAGCCTTAATCAAAAGAAGAAACAAAATTCTTGAAAAGCTGAAAAAATTCATCGAAGAACTTTAAAACTTCGGTAACCAAAGGGGTCAAATTTTCCTTATGTAAAGTGAAGGGGAGTTTGACCTCCTTTACTTTCTTCGGTAAGAGATACGCCTGCTTATGGCAAATAGGAAAATGTAGAGAAAACAATCCCTTTCAAATATTGTTCTTTGACAACTGAATAGACCAAGGTAGGACTTTATCTGCTTGTGGAGAATTATGACTTACGCCAAGACCTTTCTGCTGAGAGATTTCAGTTTTATGAATACTGGTTAAACCAAGGAAATAAGAAAGTGAGCGACAAATAAGATTACATAAAAAACAGATGTGGCAGTCTGTTCGTTGATACAGGCGGTGATAATGATACTTCAACAGTTTATGCCGGCTCGTCTTGAATAAGGGGCGGAGGTGAGATTCCTATGTTGTCAGCCAAGACACCTACCAATGTCATAAAACTTAAAAAAGAAAACAACAGGGAAAGGAGTTTTCTAATGAATGTAGAAGAATTAGCAAGATATAAAAACATGTCAGCGGAAGAGATAGACAGGAAAATTGTCCCTGATATCGAAGATATAAAAGATAAGAAAAATGCAGAGCCGCTTTCCATGTACTTTATGAAAGTCGGAAATGTCATTGTTAAATGTAGCTATGCAGAGAATGGAAGAAGTTTGGAGGATTGTTTTCTGTCATATCTAAAAAAGAAAGCAATGCTGCTTGATTAAAAATATGATAAAAGGGGCAGACTTTTTTACAAATCTATGGTATAATCCTGTCTTTGACAGCTAAAAGGCCTGAAGCCCTTATATATCAAGGGTTTCAGACCTTTTTTAATTCGTAAAAGTGTAGCTAGAACTACCTACTTTTTTTGCTGTCTCGAAAGACTTTTTTCATACTCAAATCGGTTAAAATTTCATAATCGGTACGAAATCCGAATGCTTCATGAAGTGCATCTGTTATGGCCGTTCTTGTGTAAGCGGGCAGATATCCTAGCTTTTCTCCCGGACGATACATCATCATAGAGCGTAGTACGTTAATGATTTCATCGCATGTATATTGTTCTCCAAGTTTTTTCTCAAGTATCCTAAAGACTACTAATGAGGCAAAACAAGTTATGAAATGTGCCTTTATACGGTCCTCTCTTTGAAGATAAATAGGGCGTGCACTGAACTCGGTTTTCATGATTCTGAAGCATTCTTCGATTTCCCATCTCTTCTTGTTTATACGAACTATTTCTTCGGCACTTGTTGTCTCCAGATTAGTACAAACGGCGTAGAAACCGTCATATTTCTTCTTCAGCTATGAGGTTCGAATCTATATAAGGGATTTCTCTATCACATACTTCTCCTGAAGATGTCATTGTTTCGGTAGCAATAAAACGGCGTGGATCATTTTGATTTTTTTGATTTCTTTTATATTCCCCTTTCTCAATAAGCTTATTGGCACGGTCAATCTGGCTTTGCCTGATTTTCTGATGATATTTTTTGTACTTTAAGGAGAATGATACAATAAGATGTTGCTCTAGCGCTTTATCACCTTCTTTGACTTTTTTATCTGATAAATCTTCTTTAATCCACCTTTCCTTATAAAAGACTTTATTATAGTCTGTCTGTTCATCAAGGTTATTCAGATTAAATAAGCCTGTTTCACCTTGTAGTGACCAGCCTTCAGGGTCTAAGGCAAACTCCTTTAAATATTTTGGGAGTTGTTTTATAGATTGTGTTGTTATAAAACTTCTTATTCTTTCACCAAATAAAGTTTTGTCGTTAAACTTTCTATTGGCATTTGAAGAAAGACCTGCATCTGTACAGATAATAATACTATCAATACCATAATCATCGATTACCTTTTGTTCCAGAGGCTTTAGTGTCGGTTGCTCATTCTTATTTCCCGGGAAAATATCAAAAGCAAGAGGAATACCGTCATGATCCATAAACATTCCCATTCCTACGATAGGTAGTGGTTGATGTTGTTTTGATTTTCCATATTTTCTAAGTTCATCTTCCTGCTCGATTTCAAAGTAATAGTTTGTGCAATCATAGTAAAGAATGTCGTTCCTTCGTGGAAGTATTATTTGGCTATTTTTATAAAGTTCAGATTGAATGAAGTCGCTTTCTTTAGCTAAAACAGAAAGCGAACGATATATATCATGTAAATTAAAGGTAGGCTGCTCAATAAACATTTTTGAAGAACGGTTTGAGGCCAACTTAGAAGATGGATAAAGTATACGAGTAAAAATTAGTCGAGATAAAATATCGTTCAAGTCATATTCAAAGCTATATTTCTTTGAAATTTTTAGAACAGATTTTTATCCAGATTCAGTGAATAGTAAATACTCTGAAGAAATAGATATCCACAGTTAAACAAATGTTTTTTTCATCAGGTTTTTAGGAGTTTTTGAAGGAGAACATTTTATTAAAATCTCTTTTTGTTCCTCATATTCCTTACGATTAAGTTCGTCTACATATTCCTGAGCCCAAATATAAGGGTCTTTTCCATTAGCTCTAGTTTTAACCATATCAAGATTTCCAAGTTTTTTTCAATAGTAACTGTAGTAACAGAACCATTGGATTTACGTATAGATTTCTGAACATAGAATGTAGCAGAGTTTTTTGATTTACTTACAGTAAGCTTCATAGTATTCCACCTCCATGTTCATATTATACCATAAATAGCTACAAATAGCTACATAAAATAGATAATAAATTGACAAAAAAAATAAGACTGAAATCCAGTCTTTATAAGGGTTTGAGGTTTATAAAGGGAATCGGTAGCTGTCAAACTCCCGGATTGTTTTTCTGTCATATCTAAAAAAGAAAGCAATGCTGCTTGATTAAAAATATGATAAAGGGGCAGACTTTTTTACAAATCTATGGTATAATACGAATCATATAGGGATACAACTTAAATAAGTGCTTGAAAAGACTCCAAGTTATCATATTTCTCCTTAAAAAAGAATATGAAAGTTTGGAGGTTTTGTTATGTCTAAAAGAATTTCGGATACCTATCGGGTAGCCATGTATCTTCGGTTATCTCAGGATGATGAAAAATATGATAAAGGCTTTAAGGTGGAAAGCAACAGCATTTCCAACCAAAGACTTCAGATTAATGACTTCATTGATAAAAATGAGGATATGGAGCTGATAGAAGAATATGTCGATGACGGATATTCAGGGATAAACTTTGAAAGACCGGCATTTAAGAAAATGATGGAAGATGTCATTACAGGGAGCATTAACTGCATTGTTGTAAAAGACCTATCAAGATTCGGCAGAGATTATATTGATAGCGGAAGATACCTGCAAAGAGTATTTCCCTCTCTTGATATAAGATTTATTGCCCTAAATGATAATTATGACAGCTATACAGCCAGTGAAACGGAAAAGAACTTGGTCATTCCGTTTAAAAGCTTCATCAATGACAATTATTGTAGGGATACTTCCGCAAAGGTCAGAAGTGTCTGCAAGGTAAAGAGAAAACAGGGACAGTTTATATCAAACTATGCTCCTTACGGCTATGAAAAAGATAAGGAAGATAAGCACAAAATAGTAATTGATAAAGAAGCGGAATATGTGGTGCGGAAAATCTTCTCAATGAAGCTTGAAGGGTACAGCTCCTACTCTATTGCCAAACACTTAAACGATAATGGAATCCCATCACCGATGGAGCATAAAAAGGCAAAGGGAATAAGGTATAAGACAGGCTTTAGCACAAAGGCGGTTGCCAAATGGGATACGCTGGCAGTTAATCGTATTTTAACCAACGAGGTCTATATCGGAACACTGCAACAGGGAAAAAGGGAAAAAATCAATTATAAGCTGGATAAAGTGGTTTCCAAGGATAGAAGTGATTGGATTGAAATAGAGGATAATCATGAAGCCATTATTGATATTTATGACTTTGAAATTGTCCAAAAACTTTTGAAATGTGATATAAAGGCAAAAAATGTCGGAGAGAAAGCAGATTTGTTTTCAGGGCTTTTATTTTGCAAGGACTGTAATGCTCAGATGACAAAGAAAGTCGATAAGAGAGGGAAAACTCCCACTATTTACTATATCTGCTCCCAGTACAACAAAGGAAAAGAGTGCAGCAGGCATTCAATCAAACAGGAGGATTTAAAAGTAAGCGTACTTGAGATGATTCGCCATTACATCAACTTTCTTGGAAAGTATGAAAGCATTTCGGAAAAAGTAAGGGACATGGAAGTATCCTATGAGCTTTTTAAGAAAATAGATAAAAGACAGGAATATACCAAGAAAAGCAAGGCAAAGTTTGAACTTTTAAAATCGGCTCTGTATCAGGACTTAAAAGAAGGAATCATTTCTGAAGAAGAATTTTACGGTATGAGAGAGTTTTATACAAATCGTATCGTAGAAAGTGAACTGATTTTAGAAAAGCAGAATAAAGAAATCTCAAGGCTCTATCAAAAGAGTTTGGGAAACAAAAACTTCCTGTCAGATATTAAAAAGTACAGGAATATAAGCACCTTAGAAAGAGGGCTTCTTGTAAGACTTGTCGATAAAATCTATGTTTTGGAAGAAAAAAGGATAGAAATCCATTTTAACTATGATGAAACCACAGATATACTGGATAAGTTAAGCGACTACACAAAGCAATCCTCCGAGCTGATGAAGGAGGTGGTGTAGATGGCAAGGACAGCGAACAGGCGGGTAAAAGCGGAAGAAGCTCTGTTAAGCAAAGAAAGCGGAAACAGTTTTCAAACAGCGATTTACACAAGAATATCAAGAGATAAAAAAGAAAAGCCGAGTGATTCCATTGAAAATCAAATTGCTCTTTGTGAAAGTTATATAAAGAAAAATGATGGTCATAATTTGGTTGGAATATATAAAGACATCGCAAAGACAGGGACAGAATTTGAAAGACCTGACTTTGAAAAACTTATGGGAGAAGTAAGAACTGGAAAAGTCAACTGCATTATTGTAAAAGACCTATCCCGCTTTGGAAGAAATTATACGGAGCTTGGAAACTTCATTGAAAAGATATTTCCGTTTCTTGGAGTAAGATTTATTGCGGTTAATGACAATCTGGATACCTTTCACATGGAAGATCCCAATAAATCTCTTGAGGTAATCTTGAAGAATATTGTAAATGAAACTTATGCAAAAGACATTTCAAAGAAAATATCAACTTCCCATCAGATTAGAATTAAGCAGGGTGGATTTATTTGTGGTGCAGCTCCTTATGGCTATACAGCAAGAAAAGATGAAGATGGAGTAAGACGGTTATATGTTGATGAAAATACAGCTTCCATCGTAAAAGAAATATTTGATGCGTATTTGAAGGGATTTAGTACACTTGATATTTCAAAGTTACTGCTTGAAAAGAAAGTATATATAGCAACTGATTATAGGAAGTTTGGAAAAGCTAAAGCTGATGAAAATGAACTTATAAGAGCGTGGATGCCGACAACAATATTACAAGTGCTTAAAAATCGTGTATATACAGGAACACTCATTCAAGGCAGAAATCAAAAGCATTTATTTGAAGGTAAAAAAAGAGAAAGGCTTGACGAAGAACATTGGACAATAACAGAAGATGCCCATGAAGCAATTATCTCGCTTGATACATTTGAAAAGGTACAGGAGAAAATTTCCTCAAAATCTAATTCCATTAAAAATAGTGGAAAAGAAAATAAGAATGCTAAGGATGATACAGTATTTAGAGGAAAACTCTATTGTGGGATTTGTAAGAGAAAAATGAGCGTACACAGGCAAAAAAGCGGTAATAAAACTGTATTTTATTTTAGCTGTAATCGGTTCAGAGAATTTACAACAGAAAAATGCGGAACATCTATTACAGAGGCTACTCTTGAAAAAACTGTTAAAGCAGCCTTTGATGCTATTCTTTTAAATAACAGTAAAAGTTATAAGGCTTATCTGAATGCTTATGACAATCTTAAAATAGAGTTGGATAAGAAAAAGGAAAAAGAAATAACTGAAATTGAAAGAAAAATTTTAGGCTTTAGCAGACTTCAAAGTGAGTATTATGAAAAATATGTTTTGGGCAAGTGGAGGAAAGAAGATTTTGAAAGGGAAAAAGGACTTCTGGGTAAAAAGAAAGCAGAACTCGAAAGCCTAAAAAGAAAGACAAGTTGCTATCTTTGAAAAAGAGGTATTTGAACTTGAAGAAAGGCATAAGTACCTTACAGCACTTTTTAAAGGCAAAACAAAGAAATGGGATAAAGACTTTGTAGATAGCATCATTGATAAAATCTTTATAGGGAAAGATAACACAATAGAAATCAAATTTAATTTTGAAGAAACTCCTGTGATTACTGAAAAACTTGGTAGAAAGACAAGGAGAAGTTGATATGAATACGGTAGATTTTTATTTAAGACTTTCATTAGAAGATGACGACTTAAAAGACGAAAGTAACAGCATTACTTCCCAAAGAGAAATCTTAAAAGACTATATCAGTTCAAAAGAAGAATTTACCGGAGTGAAGATAAGAGAACATATTGATGATGGCTATACCGGAACAAATTTTAATCGTCCTGCATTTCAAAAGATGATAGGTCTTGTGAAGAAAAATGAGATAAGAACTATTCTTGTAAAGGATTTATCACGATTTGCAAGAGATTATATTGAATCCGGAGCATATATTGAGCAGATATTCCCTTTTATGCAGGTTCGTTTCATCTCTGTGAATGACAATTATGACAGTAATAACAATGAGAATGGAATCAGCAGTTTAGAAATTCCTTTTAAGAATCTTGTCTACGACTACTATTCCAAGGACATTTCACAAAAAATCAGTTCATCAGTAAGAGTAAGACAGGATAGAGGGTATTATTTCGGTTCAAAAGCACCGTATGGGTATGTAAAAGATGAAAAAGACCATCATCAGCTATTTGTCGATGATAGAGTGCGAAACATCATTGAAGAAGTCTTTGAAAGATACCTTAGTGGTGAAAGCATGCTTTCCATCTCCAAGGATTTTAATCATAGAGGTGTTTTAACGCCAGCAAAACATATAGGGCTTAAAAGAGGAAGTGGAGTATGGACAGGACAGATTATCAGATATGTTTTAACACAAAGAGTTTATACAGGAGCGGTTGTTGGTGGAAAGACAAGGGTACAGGAAGTTGGTTCTGATAATAGAAAATGGGTTGATAGCAAAGACTGGATAATTAGAGAAGATATGCACGAAGCTATTATCTCTAAAGAAGATTTGGTAAGGTTCAGGATATGCTAAACAGCAATGCAAAACTAATCAGTAGAGAGCGTAAGAATTTTCATATACTTCAGGATAAGGTCTATTGTGGTAAGTGTCATCATAAAATGACCTATACAGTTAATTATGGGAAAACAGATGGGTATTGTTGTCCATATAGATATATAGCAATGGATTATGGTTGCTTGAAAGGGAAGATAAAATCAGAAACATTAGAAGACATTGTTTCAAAAGAGATTAAACTTTATACAGAGAGCTTTCTTGAAAAAGAGCAGACAAGAAAGATTGAGTATAAAGTTATGGAAAGCATTTGTGAAAGCCTGCTTGACAGGAAGAAAAGACTGGAAGCGGAAAAGCAAAAGATTCAGGTTTCCAAAATGCAGCTTTATGAAAGGCATAAACAGGACGAAATAGATAAGGAAGCATATCTATCAAAGAAAGAAGATTTAAGCAAAAAACTTAAAAATACAGAACAGGAAATAGCCATCATTACGGACAAGATAAAAGAAAATACATCTTCAGGACATAACCTTAATGTTGATAAGCTAAGAGAAGCGGTTGCAAAAGGAGAGCTTGTTTTAGACTGGATCAACGAAGTCATAGACAGGATTTATGTTTATGATAAAGACAAGGTGGAGATTGTTTGGAAATTTGAGAAAGGGAATGGAAAAGATGGATAAAAAAGATGAAATTATGCTTGTAAATCAGGAATCCCTTGCAGAAAAAATTTATATTATCAGGGGGCAGAAAGTCATGCTTGACTTTGAACTGGCAGAGATTTATGGGTATGAAACTAAAAATTTCAACAGGCAAGTCAAGAACAATATCGAGAAGTTTGAAGGCGAAGATTTTATGTTTAGGTTGACAACTCATGAAGTTGAAGAACTTTCAAGGTGCAAAAATTTCACCTTGAACAGAGGCACAGGACGAGGTAGTAATATTAAGTACAATCCTTATGTCTTTACAGAGCAGGGAATCTATATGCTGATGACAGTTCTTAAAGGCGATCTTGCAGTAAGACAAAGTAGAGCCTTAATACGCACTTTCAAGCAGATGAAAGACTATATCGTAGAAAACCAAGGCTTGATTGGACAAAGAGAATTTTTACAGCTTTCCATGCAGATAACAAGCAATGTCGTAGAAATGCAGGATTTAAGACGGGATTTAATGAATGTGGAAGATAAGGTGGCAGGATTGGTGGACAATTTAGGTAGTGTTGTGCATAAATCCGAACTGTCCGAGTTAATTCTTGATCTTAGCAATCCTCAGCTAAAATATGGATTTTTGCTTTTAAATGGAGAGCCGATTGAAGCGAATCTTGCTTATAAGGACATTTACAGCATAGCGAAAAAGAGCATTTATATCGTCGATAACTACATCGGAGTGAAAACTTTGGTCTTGCTAAAAGACGTTCCTTCATCTGTAGAGGTCATTATATTTAGCGATAACATCGGCAAAGGACTTCATACCCTTGAATATCAGGATTTCTATCAAGAATATCCGTTTAGAAAGATAACTTTCCAAAAATCCGGTGGAGAGTTTCATGACAGATACATTATTATTGACTGGAATACCGAACATCAGAGAATCTATCATTGCGGAGCGTCTTCCAAAGATGCAGGACAAAGAATTACGAGCATAACGGAAGTAGTAGATCAGATGATTTACACCGACCTTATCAATAATCTATTGAAAAATCCAGTGTTGAAGTTAAAATAGAAGTAAAAAAATGGATTGGAAATTTGAAAAAAATATGTATCCAATACTTGACACAAGGGTGGAATGTAAAGAAAATGTAACTGATAATGCCAATATATCTGGAACAAGCATTTGAATATAACCAGATTGGAATGTAAAGAACATTGAAAGTTTAAATCAATCACAGTATCAAAATATTTGAATATAACCAGATTGGAATGTAAAGGTCAGATGTATTTCTGACTATGCAAATGTGACACTATTTGAATATAACCAGATTGGAATGTAAAGATATTGTTCAAAGTCATTCTCTTCGAATGTAGCTATCCATTTGAATATAACCAGATTGGAATGTAAAGAACCAATTACAAAGTTTTGGAGGGCATCAATAACTATTTGAATATAGCAGGATTGTGTTCGTAAAAAAGATTTATATTATTATGGGAAAGAAAGTTTTGCTTGACTTTGAATTGTCCGAGATTTATAGATATGAAACAAAGGCTTTTCATCAGCAGCTAGAAAGGAATATTGAAAAATTTGATAAAGATTTTATGTTCAGATTAATTGATGAGGAAGTATCTGAACTTTAAAAGTCGCAAAATGTTACCTTGAACAAGGTTGCCGGGAGAGGCAGTAATATTAAGTACAATCCTAATGCGTTTACTGAGCAGGGAATTTATATGTTGATGAAAGTTCTCAAAGGGGAAATTGCGGTTAAACAAAGTAAAGCTTTATTAAGTCCCTTTGTTTTGATCCTTTTAATGTGTTAATATATCAAAAAACCAAATCAGGTATATGGGAGATATTTATGTACAAAATATTTGTATATGGGACTTTGAAATCTGAATATCTGCAAAATAAGCTTTTGGGGCATACATTAGAGTCATATGATGCCAAGCTTGAGGGTTATTCTATAAATACAGGTGAGAAGTATTTTAATGTAATTCCAAATGATGGTGGATGTGTTGAAGGTAAGGTCTTACTTGTAAGTGAAAAGGATATACTTTATATAGACCAATGGGAATCTGTTCCGATGTATATTAAGGACAAAGTGAAGGTACATTCAAAATATGGTTATGAGGATGTTTATATCTATATAAAGAAAGATAAAGAAGACAAGATAAAATTGCAGGATGATGTCTTGAATATGAGCAACAATGAAAATCTTGAAGCCACCATTGATGAGTTTGCAGGTGCCAGAGATATTGAGTTTCCGGTATGTGACATATATCTGAATTATCATATAGATTTAAGTGCAGGTGCTTTGAGTGATTCTAAGAAAGTTAAGGATGTGTTTACTGAGCAGGTAAAAGACAAAGAGGTTTCATTCATAGAATATGAGGATTTGTCTTATGAAAATTTTGGGCAGCAGGTTTCACTTTATTATACGGAGGAGAATGAAAAGGCTACTTTGACTGTGGTGATTCCTGTTTCCATCTTTAATCCTGTGAAACTTTGTGAAAAAGCTTTTTGTGGAAAACTTGCAATAGAAGGCAAAGATTTTGCAGATTACATTTATTCAAAATATAATATCAAAGTATTGAAAAAACCGAAGGTGATAATCTATTCGTCAGGTGAAATTGATAAGCCAAAAAGGGTTGAAGTTTTGTCGGTCGCAGAAAGTGATGTTAAGAGTAATGAGATTATAGAAGCGGCAGATAAGGATATATCAAGAAGTGAGGATATTAAAGTATATGCATTTAATAATGTGAGAATATATATACCGAAGAGCTTTGGGCCTTGCTATATGGACAGGTTGAAGTCTTTGTTGTCATTGAAAAAAAGAACTGCCACATTTGATGTGACAGTCCTTTTAATAGAAACTATTTTTTAAACAGTTTTGCAAAGAAGCCTTTTTTCTTAGGCTCAGGCTTTATCAGTTTTCCGCCTTTGACACTCTAAGTGTTGGGTAAATTTTTCATTCCAAGTTAATTCTACCACAAAAATAGGACCTTTCGCATGAACGAATGGTCCTATTTCTTGCGTATGAGAATATTGTTATTGCAAAATATATGTATTCATCATAAAATAAAGTCATATACACGGTTTTATTTTTTCTATGTTCAGTTTAAAGTTTATATCTTATTAAAGTAATTTTTACCGAAGCAAATAAGTATTATTAAAGGGAGGTCGTATGAGAGGAAGCAAGGAAAAAGATATTACACAAAAGGCACTTGAGATGTATAATGATGTGTTTGCAGATATTATAAATGTACTACTGTTTAATGGGGAGAGTGTAGTAACGGAAGACAGTTTGACAGATGTATTGCAGGAAAGTATTCTAAAGATAGATGGTAGAATAAGAGCACAGTATAGGGATATCGCAAAATACTGGTACAACAGTAAGATAAAATTATCAATGTTCGGTCTGGAGAACCAAACAAAACCTGAGAAACTGATGCCACTTAGGATCTTTGGATATGACGGAGCGGAGTATACGAGGCAAGCTAAAAATGAGAACAGTAAAGAAGCAAGATATCCCGTTATTACATTAGTATTGTACTTCGGATATAACGGCAGATGGTGTCATCCAACGAATTTGCTTGAACTTTGGATATAGATAAAAGAATCAAACCATATGTGAATGATTTCAAGATGAATCTATTTGAAATAGCATACCTTGACAGGGAAAAGATAGATATGTTCAAGAGTGACTTTTGGATACTTGCCGATTATCTGTATCAGATGCGTGTAAATAAGGATTATGTGGCAAGTGACACAGTAATTGAACATGTGGATGAACTTTTGATGCTGATGTCGGCAATGACAAAGGACTACAGATTTGAAGATACCATAAATGAAGTTAAAGGAAAGGAGCATGTGACTATGTGTGAGGTACTTGATAGAGTAGAGGCAAGAGGAAGAGAAGAAGGAATTAAAGAAGGAATTAAAAAAGGAATTAAAGAAGGTACTGTAAATATCCTTATTTCTCTGGTAAATGATGGGATTCTAAGCATTGCGGATGCAGCAAAAAGAGCCGGCATTAGCGAAGAAAGCTTTAGAGGATATTTAGAGCGAGGTTAATGCAAATTAGCGTATAGTTTTGAATATATTTAAATAAAATCAGTGGGGTGTAAAAAACTCAATAAAGTTTTTTCACACCCCACTTTTTTTATAGAAACTATTTTTTAAACAGTTTTGCAAAGAAGCCTTTTTTCTTAGGCTCAGGCTTTATCAGTTTTCCGCCTTTGACACTCTTTATATCCGAGATATAGATACCGCTTACTACAGCCTTTACTTCCGTCTTTAGAGGTATCATGGCAAATACTTTTTCATCCGCCATGAGTGTCATTATTCTTGGTCCTACCTTAGCCTTTACTATGGGGACTTTCGTCCATTTCAGATACCAAGGCGTCTGCTCATATACGATTTTAGGCAGACCTGATTCTTTTATTTTCAGTTTCTTTTTATCTATAATAAGCATCGAAACCGTTTGTTTGGCAGCTTCCATAGCTGCCTGTGACTCTACCTGCTTTGTCTCCATCTTTCTTCCGAAAAAATAGAGGGCAACTAAGGCAGCAAGTAATATAACGAGTATGACAATAAGAATTGTCAAAAATGTTCTCACTTTTAATTCCTCCAAAAATAAAAATTGTGAAGTATCACTGACGATAATTATATCAAAATCTTAACAATTTATCAACAAATTCTCAATATGATACCGATAAGTCTAATTTAAGTTTGGAGATATTGTGATATAATAGCCCCATAATGTTTTTTAGGAGGCTATATGAGAAAGATACTTATTGTTATAGATATGCAAAACGATTTTATTGACGGAAGTCTCGGTACTAAGGAAGCTGTCGGCATAGTAGAAGATGTTAAGAAAAAAATCCTTACATATGATAAGAGGGATGTGTTTGCAACTATGGATACACATAAAGAGAACTATCTTGATACTCAGGAGGGTAAAAATCTTCCCGTATCACATTGTATAGAAAATACTGAGGGTTGGGAGCTTAATAATGAGATAGCAGGGCTTATATATCCTGAGAATGTATTTAAAAAGCCGACATTTGGAAGTGTGGAGCTTGCTAAAAAGATAAGTGAGATAGCTAAAGAGGGAGAGATAGAAATAGAGTTGGTCGGACTTTGTACAGATATATGCGTGGTTTCAAATGCTCTGCTTTTGAAGGCGTTTTTACCTGAGACAAGGATAAGTGTAGATTCTTCCTGCTGTGCCGGTGTGACTGTAGAAAAGCATAACGCCGCACTTGAGACTTTAAGAAGTTGCCAGGTGAATATAGAATAAGGTTTTAGATTGATTAAAAGTCTTACATTCAAGTTTTACTTGTCTGTAGGGCTTTTTTTGATTTCACAAATTGTTCACAGAATAACAGATTTTTTTAAGTTTCATTTCAGCTTGAGATTGTATCCTTAATGCATCAAAGGAAAACAAACCTTTAAAAAATAAAAAAGAGGTATACATATGAAGAAGAATATAAATAAAAAAAATAAGGCGATAGCTTTATCACTGGCCGGAATGGGACTTATGTTAAGCCTTGGTGCTTGCAGTAATGTAGGAGCCAATGCGGCTACACTAAGTGCAAATGTAAGCAATCAGGACACCAAGGGAAACACTACAAATATAAGTGTGGACAATAACACTGTCAGTATAAACGGAGACGGTGCAAGCAGTGAAGGTAATGTGATAACTGTAAGTAAAGCAGGCAATTATAATTTTACCGGAACTTTGGATGAAGGACAGATAATCGTGGATGCTGACGGTGATGTAAACTTTACATTCAAAAATTTTAGTATTTCATATTCCAAGGATGCTCCGATAGTTGCAAAGAAAGGAAAATTAAATATCGTATCTGCGGACGGTACTGACAATAAGGTAAGTGATAAGAGAGCTGCCAATACAGAGGATGAAAACAGTTCAAATGAAAGCTCAAAAGAGGCATATGATGCGGCCATCTATGGTGAAGCCGATATAAATCTTAGCGGAAGCGGCAAGCTGACTGTAGAGGGTGGCTATGAGGACGGAATACACAGTAAGTCAAACTTGAGTGTTGATAGTGGAAATTATTCAGTTACGGCTTCACACCACGGACTGAACGGAAAGAAGACTTTGGTTGTAAAGAACGGTACTTTTGATGTTACTACTGTAGAGGATGCATTCCATTCAAAGGGCGATGTAACTGTAGAAAACGGTGAAATAAATATAAACGCAGGTGATGATGCGGTGCATGCCGACAATACACTTACAGTCAAAGACGGAAAGATAAATGTTGCAGCTTCCAATGAGGGACTGGAAGGTATCACTGTAAATATTGAAGGTGGAGACATTACAGTCAATTCAAGCGATGACGGCGTGAATGCGGCAGGTGATACCGAGGACGGATCGCAGGCAAGCTACGTTATAAATATTTCAGGCGGTAACTTAAAGGTGGTACCGGGCGGTGACGGTATAGATTCAAACGGTGATCTGAATATTTCAGGAGGAAATATATTTATAGACGGTCCTTCTGACGGTGGTAATGCACCAGTTGACTATGACGGAACCGCCACTATAACAGGCGGAAGCATACTTGCTACCGGAAACTCAGGTATGTTTGAGGGCTTAGGAGGCAACGGCTCAACTCAGTCAAGTATTATATATTATCTTGACAGTAATGTTACACCGGGAAGTACCATTAAGCTTACTGATGAATCGGGTAATGAGATATTCTCTTCAGCAGATCAGACTCAGAGCTACAATGCGGTACTTTATAGCAGTGATAAGCTTGAGAGCGGAAAGAAATATGAGATAAGTGTCGGTGACAGTAAGGAGTCTGTAACATTGGAGAGCGGATCCAATACTGTCGGAAACCGTCAGGGCGGAATGGGCCAGCCGCCACAGGGGGGAAACCAAGGTCAGCCACCGCAGGGAGGTCCGCAAGGTGGAAACCAAGGCCAGCCACCACAGGGAGGAAACTTCGGAGGCCCACAGGGCGGAAATAACGGAGACCGCCAAGGTCAGCCGCCGCAGATGAACGGAAACGGCAATAATCGCCCGGCAATGCCACCGCAGGGAGGAAACTTCGGAGGTAGTCAGGGTGGAGATAACGGAGACCGCCAAGGTCAGCCGCCGCAGATGAACGGAAACGGCAATAATCGCCCGGCAATGCCACCGCAGGGAGGAAACTTCGGAGGTAGTCAGGGTGGAGATAACGGAGACCGCCAGGACCAGCCGCCGCAGATGAACGGAAACGGTAGAGAGCAGGGCGGAACGGGCCAGTCACCGCAGGGAGGAAACTTTGGAGGTAGTCAGGGCGGAAATAACGGAGACCGCCAGGGCCAGCCACCACAGATGAACGGAAACGGCAGAGAACAGGGAGGAATGGGCCAGCCACAACAAGGAGGAAACTTCGGAGGTCCGCAAGGCGGAGGTAACGGAGACCGCCAAGGCCAGCCGCCACAGATGAACGGAAACGGTAGAGAGCAGGGCGGAATGGGCCAGCCACCACAGGGAGGCCGGAAGCCGGGTCAGGCACATATTGATGACAGCCAAAACAGTAAAAATAAAGGTGACTCAAAGAAGAAAAAGAACAAACAAAAGAATAATAAAAACACTGATAACAAATCAGGAAAGGAGCAATAATGAGAAGATTCGCCCTAATACCGGCGTATAAGCCAAATGAAAATTTGATATATTTTGTGCAGTCCTTGGAAAAAAGAGGAATAGAGGTAGTAGTGGTGGATGACGGCTCAGGGGAAGAATATCTTCCCCTCTTTTCACAACTGGAAAAAAACAGTAATGCAAAGATTATAAGATTTTATATAAATCAGGGAAAAGGTGCGGCACTGAAAGAAGGGCTTTCATATCTGAATAATATAGAAGGAGACTTTACAGTGATCACATTAGATGCGGACGGCCAACATTCACTACAGGATGCAATATATTTACTTGAAAAAGCCGCTACAAGTGAAGATGTTTTGATACTTGGTTCAAGGGAGCAGTCAAAGGACTCTCCTCTTCGCTCAAGGATAGGAAATTATATTACAAAAAAGGTATTCTATTTTTCTACAGGAGTGGACATAGAGGATACTCAAACAGGTATGAGAGCGTTCAAAAAAAGTCTTATACCTAAGCTTTGGAGATAAAAGGTGAGAGATACGAGTACGAGATGAATATGTTGCTTGAATTTGCTAAGGAGGGTATCAAGATGAAAGAATATCCTATCGAAACAATTTATATCAATGACAATGAAGAGAGCCACTTTGATACGGTGAAGGACTCTATAAGGATATACAGTCAGATTATAAAGTTTTGCACAAGTTCACTGCTGTCATTCGGAATAGATTTTTTGATATACAGTATCAGCTTGATAATGTCCGGAAGTATATTATTTTCAAATGCTTTTGCCAGAATTATATCACTGCACTTTAATTTCTTTATCAATAAGAAGTTTGTATTTGAAGAGGATAAAAACACTAAAACAAGCAGTAAGGAATACTTCAGTTATCTGGGGTTGGCGGCATTTATATTTGTGATGAATACATTGATACTTCGCGGAATAGTGGAAACATTTCATATAAACGCAATTATTGCAAAGATACTTACAGAGGTGATTTTATTTACATTATCATATTTGGTACAGAAGAAACTTGTATTCTCAAGAGAAAAGGTGGCACAGATTGTTTAAAAGAATGGAGTAAGATATGAAAAAATTCGGTAAAAAAGGACTTGGAGTGCTGTACGGCGTACTTTTATTTTCATTCAGTACGTATGCAATGTTAGATACTTTTGTTATACCGCACCCTATGCAGAGTGTGGAGATAAATGCAATAGCGGAGACTACAAGTACTTCAGGTATAAAAGAAAGCGTTGAAGCTCTAATACAGTCAAAGCTTGGTAATAATACGGATACAACGGTAGAAACCGACAGTACTACGAATGTATCCGAAAATACGGATACTGCAGCAAAAACTTCTACAAGTGTTGTTGAAGGCGGAACAGTGATAGGTCAGTACTCGGACAGTAAAACAAGTATTACATTGAAGCAGTACAGAGAGTACGACAGCAATATTTATGTGGCGGATGTGACTGTATCGGATGCCTCAGATTTAAAGACCGCTCTTGCAAACAATACCTACGGAAGAAATGTCACAGATACAACTTCCGATATGGCAGAAAACAATAATGCAGTTTTGGCAATCAACGGCGACTACTACGGTGCAAGACAGAGCGGATATGTGATAAGAAACGGTAAGCTCTACCGTGATACTTCAGGAAACAGGGACGCTTTGGTAATACAAAAAAACGGTGAGTTTAAGTTTGTTTCGGAAAGTGAGACAAGTGCAAGCGAGCTTTTACAAGACGGGGCGTTACAGGTGTTTCATTCGGTCCGGTGCTTTTAAATAACGGTGAGATTTCAGTAGGCGAAAATGACGAGGTGGGTATGGCAATGGCAAGCAATCCTAGAACCGCTATAGGATACCTTGGAAATAATCACTATGTATTTGTGGTATCTGACGGAAGGACAAGTGAGAGTGCAGGATTAAGTCTTTATGAACTTGCAAGCTTTATGAAAGAACTGGGTGTAAAGGATGCTTACAACTTGGACGGCGGCGGTTCTTCCACTATGGTATTTAAGGGAGAGATTATAAACAATCCTACCACAAGCGGACGCTCGGGTGAGGAAAGAGCTGTCAGCGATATAGTATATATAGGAGGTGAAAGCTGATGAAAAAATCATTTATATACCTTGGAATCTCGGCATTTGTATTTATCTTTTCACAAGTGTATGAGCATTTCTCACACGGAGTCTATTCGGGCTTTATGATATATGCGTTTTTGATACCTTTTATAGGGCTTTTTTTACCAAGTATTTTAAACAGATTTATACTAAAAAGAGAGATTCCCGACATGGCCAAGCTGTCATTAAAATGCGGTATAGCAACACTTACTGTAGGTTCAATATATAAAGGAGTCCTTGAAATATACGGTACAAGTACAAACTTTGAGATAATCTATCTTACGGTCGGATTGGTACTTTGTATACTTGCAGTTATACTGATGACAATAAAGACCAATATAAAAGCGGAGGGGGTAGCGGCCCCTCCTTTATGTTTAATGAAAATACACATCAAAGTATATCTTTTTATTCTCACTTTTTACCTTGATTTCACCTTTGTGCATGGCGACTATTTCCTTTGCAATGGGAAGTCCCAGACCGTAGCCGGCGCTTGAGTGGGATTCATCAAGTCTGTAAAATCTTTTGAATATATTTTGAGTATCTTCTTTTGAAAGCTCTTTTGAGATATCATTTTCCACAGAGAGAATGACATTATTTTTTTGCTTGCAGAGTGTAAGGTTTGTATGAGATACGGAGTACTTTAAGGCATTTTCCAAAAGTATTGATATAAGGTCCTTCAGCTTTTTGGCATCTCCAAGTATGGAGATATTATCAGCTATATTGTAATCAAGTGATTTTGAATCCTCGAAAAATAAAGGCTCAAAATACATACATTCATTATCTGTAAGCTTGGACAGTTCTACAGGTTGCATCTGCTCTTTTCTGTCCTGCCAGTTTTCAAGTCTGCCGAGGTTTAAAAGGTCCTCGGTCAGATGCTTCATTCTTGTACTCATCTCATCAATACCGTAAATATTTTTCTGAATCAGAGAAATACTTTGAGTATCAAAATGCTCTTTGGACAGCAGTTTTTTTAGATTGCCTATATTATTTATAATAACTGTAAGCGGAGTCTTAAGCTCATGTGACGCATCTGAGATAAACTGCCTTTGTGAGATAATGGCGTCACTTACCGGACGGATACTCTTTTTCACAAAATATCTTGAAAAAAGTATTATGAGTGCCGACAGTATAAAGAATAAAGCTGTAAGTAAAACAGACAGCCTTTGTAAGCTTTTTATCTCATTGCTAAAGTCTGTGACGGCAATACGATATATTGTATAATCTTTAAAGCTTGAGTCACCGGAGTTGCCGCCTTTATCATTTGAGTAATTTGCATCATCCTCAAAATTATCGGGAGGAGTATCCTTTTTACAAAGATAAAAAAGCTTACCGCCGTTTATTGAAGAAAAAAGTTTTTCATCCTCATTTATCTTAGATATTGCGTCTTTTGCTATTTTTGACTTTGTATCGGCATCCAAGAAAAAATCAGGTCCTTTGCTGTCAATCACCTCAGAGTCGGAGTTTACAAGCATCATAAAAACAGGGTATGAACCTGATGAATTGTAATCATGCATCGGTGAATTGACGGCGGTGGTGAGGGAGGTTTTAAGGCTACTGTACAGAGAGTATCTGTTGAAGAGGAAAGGGAAGATAAGCAAAAACAGCAGTAAAAATATACTTACCGATGACAAAAGCAAGGTGAGTCTTCTTTGTAATTTTTTAATCATCTTTACCTCTTTTCAGGTGGTATCCGAGTCCTCTGCTTGCCACTATCGAAACATCCGAGGAGAGGCTTTTCAATTTTTTTCTTAGGAAACCTATATAAACTTCCACATTATTTTCAGTGGCGTCACTGTCATAGCCCCAAATCTTTTCCAAGAAAAAGTTCTTTGAGATATTGTTCTTGCCCTCCTTTAAAAGAAGCCTCATCATCTGAAACTCTTTGGATGAAAGTCTGATCGAGTTTTCACCTGAGATAAGTTCACCCGAGTCAAGGTCAAGTACGGTATCTCCAAAACTTATCTGGTTGACTTCTTTTCCCTGTCTGCGAAGCAGTGCATTGACACAGGCCAAGAGTTCCCTTCTGTCAAAGGGTTTTGTAAGATAGTAGTCCGCACCTGAATCAAGCCCTTCCACTCTGTCAAGGATGTCGGACTTTGCTGTAAGCATAAGTATAGGCACACCGTTTTTTTGTGCCCTAAGGGTTTTGGCCACCTGAAAGCCGTTCAGTTTCGGCAGCATTATATCAAGTATGAGCAGGTCAAAATGTGAGCTTTTTGCAAGTTCAAGTCCTTCCAAGCCGTCATAGGCACAGACCACATCATGTCCTTCCAAGATTTCTTTAACAGATGCGGCAAGCAATACCTCATCTTCAACCACTAAAATATTCATACATACTCCCAAAATAATTATTGACTTGATTGTATAAACCTTATATCGCTATGTCAAGAAAATAGATTTTATAAAGTAAGAGGCTTTAAATATATATGTATAATGCTGTAAATTATGACATTCTTAATTGATAACTATAAAAATATGTGGGATAATAAGGGAAGACTAAGAATAGGAGACAGGGTATGCAGGATAATAAAGAGTGGAATAATATCAGAGATAATGTAGTAGATGTTTTTGATGAAAATAATACCTTTAATCAGGCCAAAGAGTTTTCAAATAAGGCTTTGGATATATTAAGGCGAGTCGGTAATCCGATACAGTACAATAAAAATGTGAATGTAAATACGGTTCCAAAAAAAGTAAAAGAAAAAAAGAAGACATACCTAAAGGCGAGCAGAGGAGATTTGCTTTTAAGGATTTTTTTCGGAATACCGATAATGATAATTTTTGCTATACCGATGTTTGTCACGGCTTTGACGGTACTTCCGTTTTCACTTAAGATATGGCTTATTATAATGGTTGCATTGTCTCCTTTTTTTGCGGTGGGAGCGGTCCTTGCAATACCGGCACTATCAAATCTGAAGCTTGTAGACGAGGCTGAAAAATATTATCGTATAATGAATGATAAGCTTTATATGAATATAGACGACATCGCAATGTTTGCAAACGAGAGCAGAGATAATGTAGAGAAGAATCTGCGAAAGCTGATTGAGAGAAGGAATTTTCCACAGGGACATATAGATGCAAGCGGTCAGTGCTTTATGTTAAGTAATGAAGTATATAGAGAGTATTTGGCTCTTGAAGATCAGAGAAAAAGTCAGCAGGTAATAGAGGATAAGAATGTATCCGAGGGAAGTATTATACCTGAGGGCAGACAGTATGTACTTTCTATAAAAGAGATGCACCTTGGAATCAAATCGGAGCCTATGTCATCTAAGCTTGGCAAGCTTGAGACTGTGCTTATTGCAATATTTGACAGGGTGGAAAAGGAGCCTGACGAGTTAAAGAAACTTGATAAGCTCATGAGATATTATTTACCTACCACGATAAAGCTTATAAAGACTTATTCCGATTTTGACAATGTGATTTCACCGGATGAGGAAATATTAAGTACTAAAAAAGAGATTGAATTGACAATTGATTCTATAAATGAAGCCTGTATGGAATTCCAGAACAGACTTTATAAGGATACTGCATTTGATGCCGATACCGATGCCGCATTACTTAAGACAATGTTGGCAAAGGAAGGTCTTATAGACGAAATGAAATAATGAGGTGTGACTATGAATGAGAATGATTTGAAAAAAGACGATATGAATTCACTTGATGATATGTTAAAAGAGGCTCCAAGCTTAAGCTTTGATATGCCTGAGGTAAAGCCTGAAGTTGTTGAGATAAAAGAAGAGAAGAAAAATGAAACACCTGAAGTTAAGCTCTCACCGGAGGAAGAAAAGATGGTGGATGAGTTTGCGTCAAAGATAGATATATCCAATTCACAGGCGATACTTGCATATGGTGTGGGAAGTCAAAAAAAGATTGCGGACTTTTCTGAAAACGCACTTGAGAGAGTAAAGACAAAAGACCTCGGTGAGATAGGCGATATGCTTGCAGGAGTAGTCGGTGAAATCCGTTCACTTGAAACTGAGGAAGATGAAAAGGGGCTTTTCGGCTTCTTTAAGAAAACAAGCAATAAGCTGGCAAATCTTAAAGCAAAGTATGACAAGGTGGAGACCAATGTCAACAATATTGCAAAGGCGCTTGAGGACCATCAGGTGACTCTTATGAAGGATGTGTTGATGCTTGATAAGATGTATGAGTTAAATATGAACTACTACAAGGAATTGTCTATGTACATTTTGGCAGGCAAGAAAAGACTTGAAAGAGCCAACAATGTGGAGCTGCCTGAGCTTATAAAAAAGGCGGATGAGAGCGGTCTGCCTGAGGATACACAAAAGGCAAAGGATTTCTCACAGATGATAAACCGCTTTGAAAAGAAGATATATGACCTTGAGCTTACAAAGACCGTATCACTTCAGATGGCACCTCAGATAAGACTTATCCAAAACAACGACTCTATGATGTCGGATAAGATACAGTCAACCATTGTAAACACCATTCCGCTTTGGAAAAATCAGATGGTAATCGCTATAGGATTAAAACATTCAAACGATGCCGCCAAGGCACAAAAGGCCGTATCAGATATGACCAATGAGCTTTTAAAGAGAAATGCGGACGCATTAAAGACTGCCACTATAGAGACCGCAAAGGAATCGGAGCGCGGTATAATAGATATTGAAACTCTTAAAAATACCAATAAGACTTTGATATCCACCTTTGATGAGGTTATAAAGATACAGGATGAGGGCAGACAAAAGAGAAAAGAAGCGGAAGCCGAGCTTAAAAATATAGAAAACGAGATGAGAACAAAGCTTCTTGAAATCAGTAACAGACAGGCAAACAGTAACAGATAGGAATAAAAATGAACAATTGGAGACAAAGATATCATATTGAACCGAAGAGCGGATGGTTGAACGATCCTAACGGGCTTTGCTTTTTTAAGGGATACTACCATGTGTTTTATCAGTACGCTTATGAACCTGTAGGCGGAAATAAGTACTGGGCACATCTTAAATCAAAGGATTTGATAAATTGGGAAGAGGCGCCTTTGTTTTTATCTCCGGATAAGGAGTTTGATAAAAACGGAGCCTACTCGGGTTCCGCATTGGTAAAGGATGATATGATGCATATCTTCTATACCGGCAATGTAAAGCATAAGGGAGACTTTGACTATATAAATACTGGCAGAGAAAATAACACGGTCCATGCGGTGAGTAAAGACGGCGAGCATGTGGATTCAAAGAATGTGATAATGTTTAATAAGGATTATCCTGACAGACTTACTTTGCATGTGAGAGACCCTAAGGTGTTTGAGTATGAAGGTAAATATTACATGGTACTCGGCGCAAGGACAAAAGAGGACAAGGGTGAGGTGCTTGTATATGAGTCTGAGGATTTGGACAGCTGGAATCATATCAGAACTTTTGAGACTATGGCAAAGTTCGGGTATATGTGGGAATGTCCGGATCTGTTTGAGATAAACGGGCAGTGGATTTTGATGGCCTGTCCGCAGGGGCTTGAGGGCGGAAAGTATGAATTCCAAAATATCTACTCATGCGGATATTTCATTATAGACGGTGATTTCAGAAAAAACGGCTATATTGTGGAGTATAAGGAAGCTGATTTGGGATTTGATTTTTATGCACCGCAGACCTTTACACATGAGGGAAGAAGACTTCTACTCGGATGGATGGGTATGCCTGATGCAAAGTATACAAACCCGACTGTCGAGTACGGATATCAGCATTGCATGAGCACATTCAGAGAGTTGGATTTTGACAACGATACTCTTATTATGAAGCCTGCAAAGGAATACGAATCTCTCAGAAAGCATTGTTTTAATTTTGATGAGGGAAATAAGTCTTACAGTGTAGGTGATGACAGAGCCTTTGACCTTGAGACCCAAAATTTCGGCGATAAGTTTGATATTGAAATTTTTGATACTCTAAAGCTTGACTTTGATTCCGGTAGAGGTGACTTTGAGCTGTCTTTTATTGCAAACGGATACGGCAGAGACGTAAGATATATAAGAGTAAAAAAGATAGAAAATCTCAGACTTATGATTGATGCAAGTTCCGTAGAGGTGTTTGTAAATGACGGCAAGTATGTGATGTCAAACAGAATGTATCCAAGTGAGTATAAGGATATTAAAGTAAACGGCAATATCACAGGAAAGCTTTATAAGTTGGATGTTTAGGTTTTTTAAAAATAGAAAAGATAGTAATATGAAGTTGATAGTTGGATTGGGAAATCCGGGAAGAGAGTATGTAAACACCAGACATAATGCAGGCTTTTATGTAGTTGAAAAGCTTGCATATGAGCTTGGTGAGGATATAACCGAGAGAAAATATAAGGGGCTGTTTGCAAAGGTAAGGATTGGGGATGAAAAAGCCATACTGCTTGAGCCGCAGACATATATGAACAACAGCGGTGAGTCCGTCAGAGCCTTTATGGACTACTTTAAGATAGAGGCAAAGGATGTAATAGTGGTGTATGACGATATAAATCTGGAACCCGGAAATTTGCGTATAAGGTTAAAGGGAAGTGCCGGAGGACACAACGGCATCAAGTCTTTGATCGCACATATGGGCACATCGGATTTCCCGAGAGTAAAGATGGGAGTAGGTGAAAAGCCGGCGAGAATGGACCTTGCAGACCACGTGCTCGGACATTTTAATGCTGAGGATAAAAAGAAGCTTGATGAAGCCGCATCACATGCGATAGAGGCTATAAAGCTGATGGTGGACGGTCAGTATGATACGGCAATGAACAAATACAATGTAAAAAAAGACTAAGTAAGGAAGTATATGAGTTTATTTGAAAATCCCTTTAAAGAAACTTGCGGATTTTTGAGTCTTTGGAAGAAAGTATAAAAAAAGAGAAGTTTCCTTTACAGGTTACAGATATGTCGGAGCCCGGAAAGGCACATTTGATTTCCGAGCTTATGAAGGATGACAGGTCTTGGAAACTGGTAATTACATATGATGAGGACAATGCGAGCAGGCTATATGAAGATATAGGCTGCTTTTTGGGCGAGGTCTATTTCTACCCTGCCAGAGACTTGCTTTTTTTCAATGCGGATATAAGATCTTTGCAGATAACTTCAAAAAGAGTTGAGGTGTGGAAGCATCTTAGAGAAGATAAATGCGGTGTGGTGGTTACTACAGTTGATGCGCTTATGGACAAACTTGAGGACTATAATAAGTTTTGTAAGGCCACACTTGAGATAAAAAAAGAAGACAGGATTGACTTGGAGGAGATGTCAAAAAAGCTTACTGATATAGGATATGAGAGAAGCTTTGAGACAGACAATCCTGGACAGTTTTCAATAAGAGGCGGAATACTGGATATTTTTCCTCTGACTGAGGAAAATCCTGTAAGAATAGAGTTGTGGGATGACGAGATAGATGCTATGAAAAGCTTCGACCCTGCAAGTCAGAGGTCTATAGAGGAGCTTGAGTACGTGAATATTTATCCTGCAAAGGAAAGAGAAATCGGAGGAGAAGAATCTTTTCTCAGATATTTTGATTATAAAAATACTTTGATATATATTGACGAGCCTGCAAGGACGATGGACAAGGCCATAAGGACTGAGGAAGAATACAATCAGAGTGCGGCAGGCAGAATAGAATCGGGTCAGTATAATAAGGAGGATATCCCCGATATATTCAGCGCAAAGGAGGTATTCCACTCTTTGAATAAGTCTCCCGCCATCGCGCTTACAGGGCTTGATAACAGAATAAAAGAACTTGAGGTGAAGTCTGTTTATTCCGTCTTTTCAAGAATGAGCGGTGTATATCATGAGGACTTTACAAATCTTGTGGACGACCTTAAAAGATACAAGTCCGACAAGACAAAGGTTGCACTTATCTGTGCATCAAAGACCAGAGCAAAAAGACTTTGTGACAGCTTTGTAAACGACTATGCGCTTGACGCTTTTTTTGCTGAGGAAAATTCTGACGTGAACATTGCTCCCGGTCAGATAGCGATATTTGTCGGAAATATACATTCAGGTTTTGAGTACCCTGCGCTCAACTTTGCGGTGATTTCCGAAAGCGATATCTTTAAGGACAAAAAGAAGAAAAAGAGAAGAAACAAAGAGTATGAGGGAGACAGAGTAACTTCTCTAAGTGAGCTTTATATAGGGGACTATGTCGTACATGAGGACCATGGACTTGGAGTCTATAAGGGTATAGAAAAGATAGAAAGAGACGGCATTATAAAGGACTATGTAAAGATAGAGTACCAGGGCGGTGACAACTGCTTTGTGCCGGTTTCAAAGCTTAACAGAATCCAAAAATATGGCGGAGCCGAGATAAAGAAACCTAAGTTAAATAAGCTTGGCGGAGTGGAGTGGTCAAAAACCAAAAACAAGGTAAAGACTGAAGTCGAAGAAATGGCCAAGGAACTTGTAACTTTGTATGCAAGCAGATTAAACGGCAAGGGAGTGGTATACGGCGAGGATACACTTTGGCAGAGAGAGTTCGAGGAGATGTTTGAGTATGAGGAGACCTATGACCAGTTAAAGGCTATTGAAGATGCAAAGAGAGATCTTGAGACCGGAAAGATAATGGACAGACTTGTATGCGGTGATGTGGGCTACGGTAAGACCGAGATTGCACTGAGGACAGCTTTTAAGGTAATACAGGAGGGCTATCAGGTATTATACCTTGTGCCTACCACTATTTTGGCAAGGCAGCATTACAATACTTTTGTGCAGAGAATGAAGGATTTCCCTGTAAAGATTGCACTCTTATCAAGGTTTAATACCAAGAAGGAACAGACAAAGACTATCGAGGATCTTAACAAGGGGCTTGTGGATATAGTGATAGGTACTCACAGACTTTTGTCAAAGGATGTGGTACCTAAAAAGCTCGGACTTGTGATAGTGGATGAGGAGCAGCGATTCGGAGTAAAGCATAAGGAGAAGCTTAAGCAACTTTGTGAGAATGTAAATGTGCTGACACTTACGGCTACACCTATACCGAGAACTTTGCATATGTCGCTTTCAGGTATCAGGGATCTTTCGGTGCTTGAGGAACCGCCTGTTGACAGAAAGCCTATACAGACCTATGTAATGGAGTACCATGATGAGACTGTTAAGGAGGCCATCAGAAGAGAGGTGGCCAGAGGCGGTCAGGTTTATTATCTTTATAATAGAGTAAACAATATAGAGGAAGTGGCGGCACATGTAAGGGCTTTACTGCCTGATATAGATGTTGAGTATGTACACGGCAGGATGAATGAGAGAGAACTTGAAGTCAAGATGGTTGACTTTATAAACGGTGATGTGGATGTGCTTGTCACCACCACCATAGTGGAGACAGGTCTTGATGTGCCCAATGCCAATACCATAATAGTCCACGATGCGGACAGGCTGGGTCTTTCACAGCTTTACCAGCTTCGAGGCAGAGTGGGCAGGAGCAAAAGAAGTGCTTATGCTTTTCTTATGTATACAAGGAACAAGCTTTTATCGGAGGAAGCGTCAAAGAGACTTAAGGCAATCAGAGAGTTTACGGAACTGGGTTCCGGAATAAAGATTGCTATGAGAGATCTTGAGATAAGAGGTGCAGGCAATGTACTTGGAGTGACACAACACGGGCATATGGAAGAGGTCGGATATGATTTGTATGTGAAGCTTTTAAATACGGCAGTCACCGCTTTAAAGACCGGAAAGCCTGTGGAAGAGGAAGTGGAGGCAAGCGTCGAGATTGATGACAGCGCTTATATTCCAAGTGACTATATAGACAATGAAGAGACTAAGCTTGAGATATATAAAAAGATTGCTCTTGTAAAAACAGAGGAAGATTTTTCGGATATGCAGGACGAATTGATAGACAGATTCGGAGAGATGCCAAGGCCTGTCGGCAATCTTTTATATGTTGCAAGGATAAAGGCACTTGCAAGTTCTATGTTTATCACCGATGTAATTGTGAACAAGTTGCAGATAAAGTGGACAATGCGAGAAAATAAGCAGATGAATATGGATAACTTGGATAATTTCTAAAGTCCTTCGGCAAAAGCCTCACGGTAAAGTACGATAAAGTACTGAACTGGGAGTACAGGGACAGAGAAAAAATCTCTACGGAAGACAGGATGGAGTTTGCGGTGGAGATGTTTGAGAGGATGAAGAAGGAGCTGTTTTAGGGGAATTGTGTATAATAAACTGTAGTAGTTGTTTATTATATTTTAAGGAGTTTGTAGATGGATAGAGTTTATGAGATTTTAAGGGAAAGCTACGGCGAAAATGCAAAGTTCAGAGAGGGACAAAAAGAGGCAATAGAGGCGGTTGTCAACGGAAAAAGGACATTGGTAGTACAAAAGACAGGATGGGGTAAAAGTTTAGTATATTTTCTTGCTACAAAGCTTTTAAAGGAAAAGAAAAGAGACGGTATTACATTGATTATAAGTCCGCTCTTAGCTTTGATGAACAATCAGATAGATTCGGCACAAAGACTTGGACTTAATGTCAAGACAATTAACTCTGATAATAAGGATGAATGGGATAATATAATAAGTGATATATGTGACAATAATACTGTAGACGCTTTGATCATATCTCCGGAGAGATTGGCAAATGCGGATTTTGTTAAAGACTGTTTGGATAAAATCAAAAACAGAGTGAATTTATTTGTTGTAGATGAGGCTCACTGTATATCGGATTGGGGACACGATTTCAGACCTGATTACAGAAGGATTGTAAAAATATTGCAATTGCTGCCTGGTAATGTTCCGGTACTTGCCACTACAGCCACAGCAAATGACAGAGTGGTCAATGATATAGTCGCACAGCTTGGAGAAAATTTGGTAATAAGCAGAGGGGAACTTATAAGGGAAAGTTTGGCTATACAAGTTATAAAGTTGCAGAAAAAAGAGGACAGATTGGCATGGTTGGCTGAAAATATTGAAAAAATGCCCGGAAGCGGAGTGGTATACTGCTTAACAAAGGCGGATTGTGATTTGGTGACGGATTGGCTTAATGAAAATAATATAAAAAGTGAGAAGTATTATGCAGATATCAGTAAAGAAGGTAAAGCAATTACACTTGAAAAGTTTCAGAAGAATGAAATTAAGGTTTTGGTAGCTACAGTAGCTTTCGGAATGGGGTATGACAAGCCTGATATTGGGTTTGTAATTCATTTTCAGCGTCCTGCGAATATTGTATCTTATTATCAGCAGATAGGTAGAGCAGGCAGAGGAATAGAACTTGCATATGCTGTATTGCTGTGTGGAGAAGAGGATGAGCATATAAATCAATATTTATCAATTCAGCTTTTCCTACAGAAAAAGATATGAATATCGTTGTAGAATTTATAACAGATAATCCGGGTAAGTCTATAAGTGAAATCAAAGGTGCTTTAAATATAAGAGCAAATAGAGTAGAGAAGACTTTAAAGTATTTAACCGTCGGTGATGATATTTATACTGAATATGTTAACAGAAAAAAGGGCTATTATAAGTCGGCAAAAAAGTGGGAGCCTGATTTGGAGCGAAGTGAAGGTATAACTGCAATAAGGTATAAAGAAATGCAGGATATGGATGAATTTACAAAGCAAAAAGGCTGCTATATGAAGTACATTGCAGAAAAATTAGATGATGTGAACGCAAAAGTATGTGGAAAATGTTCTAATTGCAGAGGTTTACTTTTTGATGAAAGAGTTGGTGCCGAAACGGTACAAAGGGCACAGCAATTTATAAAAAGTAAGTTTGGAGTTATTGAGCCCAGAAAACAATTTCCGGATAAAACAAAGATTGAATCGGAATTTCAATTTAAAGGCGGTATAGTTCTAAGCAATTATGCCGATGCAGGATATGGCATGGCGGTACAAAAGGGAAAGTATGTGGACGGCTATTTTGCAGATGAGCTTGTAGATGCAAGTGTAAAAATATTGTCGGAATTTATAAAAAATAATAATATAGAGTGGATAACACCTGTAACCTCAAAAAGACATCCACAATTGGTGCCGGATTTTGCGAAAAGGCTTGCCGATAAACTTAATATAGGATATTTTGAAGGAATAAAGAAGTTTAATGCAGAGGAACAAAAGAAATTTGAGAACAGTGACGGACAATATCAAAATGCAAACGATTCATTTGAAATCATTCAGGTCAAGAAAGAAAATATTCTTCTTGTAGATGATATGGTGGATTCAAGGTGGACATTTACTGTATGTGCCATGAAGATGAGAGAAATGGGCAGTGGAGATATATACCCGTTTGCATTGGCAAATACGGCCGGAAGAGGTGATAATTAAGATATGATATATTCAGACAGTGCAATGGCGGCAATACTGCTTTGTACCAATTTAGGAATAGAGGGTGAATACAAGCCGTTGACATTAAAAGAGTGGAACGGGCTTGGTAAGACTGTAAATGATATGGGCTATAAGATTGCCGACTTATTGAAAAGTGAATTTACCAAAAAACTGCCTCTGCCTATATCGGAAAAACAAAAAGAGCAAATAAAGCTTTTAACAGGCAGGGGTTTTTGCATTGCGCTAAAGTTACAGGAGCTTGAGAATAAAGGCATATATATCGTGACACAATTTGACAACGCTTATCCGAAATACCTGAAAAGAAAACTTAGAGAAAAGATGCCGCCGGTGCTGTTTTATGCAGGGGATATTACATTGGCAGGAAAGATCGGAATTGCAATAGTCGGGTCAAGAGATGTGGATGATGCCGGAATGCTGTTTGCAAAAGATTTGGCAAAAAAAGCCACAAAAGAAAAGCTTATTATCTATTCAGGCGGTGCAAAGGGGGTAGACAGTATATCGGAAAAGGCCGCAATAGATGAAGGCGGATATGTTGTATCATTTATAGGAGATTCACTGAGCAAAAAAATCAGGAACAAAGATGTAATTCAAAATATTTTAAATAAAAGAATTTTACTGTTTTCAGATGTAAATCCTGATACAGGTTTTTCTGTAGGAAGGGCGATGAACAGAAATAAATTTATTTATGCGGCGGCACATGGAGCATTTGTTGTAAGTTCAGACTTTGGAAAAGGCGGAACATGGACAGGAGCTGTAGAAAATATAAATAATTCATGGACTAAGCTGTTTGTATGGAGCGGTTGTGTAAAAAAAGGAAATAAAGAGCTGATAAGTAAAGGTGCAATACCTTATGTCATTTCAGAACAAACTATTTTGGATACCATAAATTCATCACCTAAAAAAGATATTGAAGTTTGCAGGCAGATAGATATGTTCTCATCCGAAAAAGAAGAGATTAAAGAAGATATAGATAAAAGTAATATTATTGACTTATATGATGTAGTGAAAGAGTCTCTTGTACAAAGTATAGTCGGAGAAATGGATGCAAATGATATTGCGCAAAAGTGCAATATTCAAAAAGGTCAAATGAATATATGGCTTAAGAGGTTGGTTGCCGAGGGAAAACTAAAAAAAGTTAAGCATTTATACAGTCTGTCATCTTGAAAACCGGTGTAATACTCTATTTTTAAAAATCATTTGACAAATATAGATAAATACAAGTATACTTAAAGACGCACAGCCGGGGAGATAGCGGTGTCCTGTACCTACAATCCGCTTTAGTAGGGGTGATGCCTTGCCTAGGGTGTACATTTGCTTAGCAGTCTAAAGCAAGTGGTGTTGAAGTGGGGGTCCCCACGCAATGGAAACTTTCGAACCGTGTCAGGACAGGAATGTAGCAGCACTAAGGAAGACCTTTCATGTGCCGTGAGATAGCCGCCGCGGAGCTAACTACTTTGGCAACGTTTGTGAATGGCATTCGAAGCAAGGCGTGCATAAAGAGCATTATCAAGGAATCAAAGGGGATTTTTTGATAATGCTCTTTGCGTTTAGTGTTTGTTGATTTTATAACAATACTATTGAAAAAATTTTTTCATTAATATAAAATGATGTAGATATTTGGAGGCTACTTATTTGTTACTGAATCAAATAAGTAGCCGGAAGCATAGAGTTTGTCCGTTTTGATAGGAGGAAATATATGGCAATAAAGACTATAGGTGTATTAACAAGTGGTGGAGACGCGCCGGGAATGAATGCGGCTATTAGAGCAGTTGTTAGAACAGCGATTCACAATGGAATAAATGTAAAAGGAATCATGAGAGGTTATGCAGGTCTTTTACAGGAAGAAATAGTGGATATGGAAAGTACAAGTGTATCTGAGATAATCCACAGAGGAGGTACAATCCTTTATACTGCAAGATGCCAGGAGTTCACAACAGCTGAAGGACAAAAGAAAGGTGCTGAAATCTGTAAAAAGCACGGTATTGACGGTGTAGTGGTTATCGGCGGTGACGGTTCATTCAAAGGAGCGGGAAAGCTTTCCGCACTTGGAATCAACACAATAGGTATCCCGGGAACTATCGATCTTGATATAGCTTGTACAGACTATACAATAGGATTTGATACGGCGGTAAATACCGCTATGGATGCCATTGACAAGGTAAGAGATACATCTACATCACATGAGAGATGTTCTATAATAGAGGTAATGGGAAGAAATGCAGGATATATCGCACTTTGGTGCGGATTTGCAAACGGTGCCGAGGATGTGTTGCTGCCTGAGAGATATGACGGCAATGAGCAGGCTCTTATAGACAGGATTATTGAGAACAGAAAGCGCGGTAAAAAGCATCATATCATAATCAATGCCGAGGGAATCGGACATTCAGTTTCTATGGCAAAGAGAATTGAGGCCGCTACAGGAATAGAGACAAGAGCTACAATACTTGGATATATGCAAAGAGGTGGAGCTCCTACATGTATGGATAGAGTATACGCTTCAATAATGGGTGCCAAGGCTGTAGAGCTTTTGTTGGCAGGAAAGTCAAACAGACTTGTAGCCTACAAAAACGGTGAGTTTGTAGATTTTGATATTCAGGAAGCATTGGCAATGAAGAAGGATATATCGGAAGACCAGTTCAGAATATGCAAGCTTTTGGTAAGATAATATGCCTGAAATGATAAACGGATATGACTTCGATTTAACAAAGAGTGATTCAATCGTTCTTTGCGGCGCAAGTTCATATGTTCAGAAGTATTATTTCAACGAAAAATTCAATCGATTACCGGATGAGATAAAAGATGAACTGAAGATAATGTGTGTGTCTTTTGCCGAAGAGGCGGGAGGCATACTCACTTTGGAGTTTGACAAGTCCGGTAATTTGAATTTTTGTGTGAGAGTGGACGACGGAGATTTCTACTTTGACGATATTGAAAGCGGACTGAGGATAAGTTCTTATCAAAGGAAAAAAGAAGAGCTTTTGACACAGCTTGAGCTATTTTATAAAGTGGTATTTTTGGGAGAAAATGTGGACGGCGATGATTGACAGGCTGATATTTTATATAAAAAAATATGAAGGCGTCCTGCTCTACCTTATATTCGGTGTGCTGACTACTGCAGTAAGTTTTATAGTATATTATATTTGCTATACAAAATTTCATTGGATAAACCTTGCAAGTAATACCGTTGCATGGATATTGTCGGTTATGTTTGCTTTTATAACCAATAAAATATGGGTATTTAAAAGCAAAAGCTTTCAGAATGAACTTGTACTGAGGGAGCTGATAACATTCGTCGTTTCAAGATTATCCACATGGCTTTTGGAAACGGTTATTATGTTTGTAGGAGTAGATATATTAAAGGGATATTGGCTGATTGCAAAGGTTATTGCAAGTGTGCTTGTAGTCATACTCAACTATGTTTTTTCAAAATTATTTATTTTTAGAAAGAATAATGAAAATGCTTAAGAACTTTAAAATCGGAAACATAAATATAGAGGGCGGATTGTGCCTTGGACCAATGGCAGGTGTAAGCGACTTGCCATTTCGTCATTTATGTAAGGAAATGGGAGCTTCGCTTCTTGTTACAGAGATGGTAAGTGCAAAGGCGATATATTTTAAGAATAAAAATACAGAGCCGCTTATGAAAATAGACAAGGCTGAACATCCTATAGCATTGCAACTTTTCGGTTCGGACCCTGATATAATAGCCGAGATGGCGGCAAGTATAGAAGACAGAGATTTTGATATATTCGACTTCAATATGGGTTGCCCCGTACCGAAGATAGTCAATAACGGGGAAGGCTCCGCACTGATGAAAAATCCCAAGCTTGTAGAAGAGATATTGTCAAAGCTTGTAAAGAGTGTAAAAAAGCCTGTGACACTGAAGATAAGAAGAGGCTTCAATGAAGATAATATCAATGCGGTTGAGATTGCAAAGATAGCGGAAGGCGCAGGAGTAAGCGCTGTTGCGGTACACGGAAGAACCAGAGAGCAATATTACTCAGGTAAGGCGGACTGGAATATTATAAGAGATGTGAAATCCGCACTGAGTATACCTGTAATAGGTAACGGTGATGTGGTAGACGGTGAAAGTGCAAAGAGAATGTATGAGTATACAGGCTGTGACGGGATAATGATTGCAAGAGCGGCGAGAGGAAACCCTTGGATTTTCAGAGAGATAAGAGCATACTTAAACGGAGATACGCCGGAAAAACCTACTGCAAAAGAGATAGTCGAGATGATTTTAAGACATTGCAGACTACAGATGGAATACGACGATGAAATTATGGCTGTCAGAAAGATGAGAAAGCATGTAGCATGGTATACACATGGGATGAAGGGTTCTTCAGCACTCAGAGATAAGGTGAACCATGTTGAAAAGTACGATGAGCTGGAGTCACTGCTTCAGTCTACGGTGTGATATTATGTAAATTTTAATACATAAATATAAAAAATATGTTACAATGGTGGCAGAGTATGTGAATATAAGTTTTAGTCGGACATAGGGCTTTACCATATAAATTTACATATCTATTTTACATCCCAATCGGAGGATATATGAATAGAAAAGAACAGTATAAGCGTATTTTAAAATTCGGCTCGGCTGCCGTTATATTGCTTATTGAAGTGGGACTTTATTGGCTGCTTTGGCAACTGTATCTCAACAATATAATAGAAGAAAGATTCTGGAGAAGAGGAATCTGGCTGCTTTCCGCACTGTACGGTGTGCTTTTGGTATTCTTTTTGCAGACCTACGGAGGACTCAAAATAGGTTACCTGAAAAGAGGAAATATAATTTATTCACATATACTTTCACTGTTTATAGTGAATACGATAGGATACTTTATATTGGCTCTGATTGATAAGAAGTTTCATTCACCGGTCTCTTTTATACTGTTGACCGTTGTAGACGGGATAATAGTTTTTATTTGGGTTTTTTTATTTCAATGGATATACGGTGTACTCTTTCCGCCGAGAAGATTACTGGTAGTATACGGAGTGAGGCCGGTATTTTCCATAATGGAAAAGATAGGTGCCAGAGACGATAAGTATGTTATCGGAGGGTCTATAAGCATTGATGAGGGCATTGATAAGATAATGGAAAAGGCCGAAGAATTTGAAGGTATTGTCGTAGGTGATGTACCTTCACATGACAGAAACCTCATCCTAAAAAAATGCTATGATTCAAGCATCAGAGTATATATGATACCGAAGATAAGTGATATTTTGGTAAGATCATCTACCAATCTGAATCTGTTTGATACACCGATACTTCTATCAAAGAATGAGGGATTGCAGATAGATCAGATGGCGATAAAGAGATTTATAGACATTGTAGTAAGTTTGATCGGAATAATACTTACATCTCCGTTATTTGTGATATTCGGAGCTGCAATACATCTGACAGACAGAGGTCCCATTTTTTACACGCAGACAAGACTCACAATAGACGGTAAACTTTTTAAGATATATAAGTTCAGAACTATGAGAGTGGATGCGGAAAAAGACGGAGTGGCAAGGCTTGCAGGTGAAGCTGACGACAGGATAACAGATGTGGGTAAGATATTAAGAGCTACAAGGCTGGATGAGTTGCCGCAGTTATTTAATATAATAAAGGGTGAGATGAGTCTGGTCGGTCCAAGACCTGAGAGACCTGAAATCGCCGCAGAGTATATGGAGGATTTGCCTGAGTTTGCTATGAGACTGAAGATGAAGGCCGGGCTTACAGGATATGCACAGGTGCATGGAAAGTACAATACCACTCCATACGATAAGTTAAAACTTGACTTACACTATATAAGAAACTACAGTCTTTGGATGGATCTTATTTTGATTGTTTTGACTCCTAAGGTTTTATTTATGAAGGAGTCCACAGAGGGCGTAGGTGAAGGCGAGACAAATGCCAATAATAAGGATAAGTAAAAGCAGGGTGCAAACCTGCTTTTTTTGTGATAATATGGTGTTACACGGCAAAGATTTCTATTTTTTCATATGTTGACAAAAATCATATAAGCGTATACAATAAAAGAGAACATACATTCGATGGAGGTTGTTATGAAAAAGGATAAAAATTCCAAAGCAACACAACAGGTAAAACAGGTAACGGAACATAGTGAGAAGCAGGCGGCGCTTGAGTCCGCTCTGACACAGATAGAGAAAGCATACGGTAAGGGTTCGGTGATGAAGCTTGGAGACGGTAATATTCACATGAATGTGGAGACTATTCCGACAGGTTCACTGGGTCTTGATATAGCACTTGGAGTAGGCGGTATTCCGAAGGGCAGAATAATAGAAGTATACGGACCAGAGTCATCAGGTAAGACTACGGTAGCTCTTCATATGGTTGCGGAAGCACAGAAACTTGGCGGTATTGCGGCGTTTATAGATGCCGAGCATGCACTTGATCCTGCATATGCCGAGAGAATAGGTGTCAATATAAATGAGTTATATGTATCACAGCCTGATAACGGTGAACAGGCGCTTGAGATTACGGAGACAATGGTAAGATCCGGAGCCATTGATATTATAATAGTTGACTCCGTAGCGGCCCTTGTACCTAAGGGAGAGATAGAAGGTGATATGGGTGACTCACATATGGGCTTGCAGGCAAGACTTATGAGTCAGGGACTTAGAAAGCTTACAGGTATAGTAAGTAAGAGTAACTGTATAGTTATCTTTATCAACCAGCTTAGAGATAAGATAGGCGTTATGTTCGGAAGTCCTGAGACCACTACAGGCGGTAGAGCATTGAAGTTCTATGCCTCTGTAAGACTTGACGTAAGAAAAGTCGAGCAGATAAGCAGGGCGGAGAGCTTATAGGTACAAAGACCAGAATAAAGGTAGTGAAGAACAAGGTTGCACCTCCTTTTAAAGAGGCCGAGTTTGATATCATGTACGGACTGGGTATATCAAAGGCCGGAGAGATACTTGACCTTGGAGTTGCAAGTGATGTTATAGAAAAGGGTGGTGCGTGGTATTCCTATGAGGGTAACAAGATCGGTCAAGGCAGAGAGAATGCAAAGAAATTCCTCCTGGACAATCCTGATATATGTGAGAAGGTGGAAGCACAGATAAGAGAGAAGTTCAAACTTGCATCTGAAAACGGTGAAAAACTTATAGAGTACGATCCGATAGACGGAGAGGAAGATGAAGAATTTGACGGCTCACCTATAGAAGAAGAGAATACAAACGGAGTGGTATTAGAGGAAGAAGATTGATTGTAAGAGAGATTATTCCGATAAACACTAAAAAGAGCAGGATTATCTTTGATGACAATGAAAGTTTTGCCCTGTATAAGGGTGAGATGAGAAGATTGGATATTGAAGTCGGTAGGGAGATAGATGAGGAAGAATATTATGTAACTATCTACCCTACCCTAAAAAAGGAGAGCCTTTGCAAGACTTTTGCATATACTGGAAAGATCATTTAAGTCGGAGAATGACCTTATAAAGAAGCTGAGGCTCTCGTTTTATCCTGAAGAAGCCGTCAAAGAAGCTATAGAAAAGGCTAAGAAATTCGGATATATAAATGATGAAAGATATGCGGAGCGCTATGTATCCACATATAAGGAAAAATACAGCAAGTTGAATTTGAAATATAAATTGATGGAAAAAGGCATCAACAAAGAAATCATAGATAATGTACTTGAGGAAGCGGACATAGATGAATCGCCTATGATTGGAAAACTCTTGGAGAAAAAGCATTACTTTGAGATGGATGAGCCTGAAAAAAAGCAAAAGATAATAGCTTCAATAATGAGAAAAGGTTATAAGTATAATAAGATTAAGGATGTGATAAAGGACATTGCAGCAGATGAATAGGATTGCGACAATGTCCTTTTTTGTGCAATTATTGGCATAAAGAAGTAGTTAAATAACAAACATACTTGTTAAATAAAAGACTTTTCAGAAAAGTATTACAAAATTTGTTAAAAAAGTATATAATGAGGGTAAAGAGTTCGTATCAAAAATTAACAAAGATATGTGCTGTTATTATTTCATGAAATAAAAAAATAATATATGTAAGACAAACATATATATACCGTGAGGTAAATAATTCCAGGAGTAAGAGGATATGAGTAGATTAGAGATAGTCTCCCCAAGTAGAGCAAGAATTGTAATGGAGGAGCTATACAAAAACTTGGAAAGAAGAATTGAGGCATCCCCTCCGGGACTTTGTCCGGTGGATATGTCAAGAGCTTTCCTTGAGCTGGCTCACGCTCAAACATGCGGCAAATGTGTTCCATGTAGAATCGGCTTAGGACAACTTGAGAAGTTGATTGAGAATGTGCTTGACGGCAAGGGAAGTATGGCTTCCCTTAAGTTGATGGAAAAGACCGCCCTAAGCATTATGGAATCGGCGGATTGCGCCATAGGCTACGAGGCTGCCAATATGGTGTATAAGGGTATTATAGGATACAGAGACGACTATATAGAACATATAGCACATGGCAGATGTACATGCTCATACAATCAGCCTGTACCTTGTGTAAACTTGTGTCCTGCACAGGTAGATATACCGGGATATATTGCCCTTATAAAAGAAGGCAGATATGCGGATTCTGTCAGACTTATAAGAAAGATAACCCGTTCCCTACTACTTGCGGATTCATATGTGAACATCCGTGTGAAGCCAGATGCAGAAGAAATATGGTGGACGACTCTATCAATATTCGCGGACTCAAGAGAGTTGCGGCAGATTTTGCAGGTGAGGTGGATCCGCCGAAATGTGCTCCGTCTACAGGTAAGAAGATTGCGATACTTGGCGGCGGACCGGGCGGACTCAGTGCGGCATACTTTTTGCAGCTGATGGGACATCAGACTACAGTATATGAGATGCTTCCCGAGCTTGGCGGTATGTTGAGATACGGTATACCGAACTACAGATTGCCTAAGGACAGATTGGATGAGGATATAAGAGCAATATTAAAGACAGGTGTAAAAATAAAACACGGCCTTAAAATAGGTGAAGATATTTCCATCAATGATTTAAAGAATGCCTATGATGCGGTACTTATAACTATAGGTGCAAGTACAGATAAGAAGCTTGGACTTGAGCATGAGGATGCCGTAGGAGTTGTTTCGGCTGTAGAGTTTTTGCGTGATGTAGGTAAGAACATCATAAAAGATTTGACAGGCAAGAATGTATGTGTAATAGGCGGCGGAAATGTATCTATGGATGCGGTAAGAACCGCAAAGAGAATGGGTGCAAAAAAGGTAAGCATTGCTTATAGAAGAAGGGTTGCCGATATGACAGCACTACCTACAGAGGTGGAAGCTGCGGTTGCGGAGGGTATTGAACTTAGAACCCTTATGGCACCGTCTTCAATAGATGTGGATGAGAACAACCATATAAAGGGTATATATGTTAAGCCTCAGATGATTTCCGCTATAAAGGACGGAAGAGCAAGTGTTAAGGCTACAGGTGAAGAGGATGTATATATTCCGTGTGATATTTTGGTAGTTGCAATAGGACAAAACATAGAGACAAAGCATTTTGAAGATGCGGGAATCCCTGTATCTAACGGAAAAATTATCACAGATTCTACAGGTGCATTCAAGGATATGCCGGGAGTATTTGCCGGAGGAGATTGTGCCAGCGGACCTGCAACAGTTATCAAGGCAATCGGTGCGGCTAAGGTGGTAGCTGCAAATATTGACGAGTACTTAGGTTATCATCATCAGATAAGTGTGGATGTGGAGATTCCTGAGGCAAGCCTTGAGGATAAGAGCCCTTGCGGCAGAGTGGAACTTACAGAAAGAGAAGCTTGTGAAAGAGTTCTTGATTTTGAAGGTGTTGAAAATTGCATGACTGAAAAAGAGGCGAAGCAAGAGGCAGGCAGATGCTTAAGATGTGACCACTTCGGCTTCGGTATTTTCAAAGGAGGTAGGGAGAGTATATGGTAAACTTAACTATTGATAATATACCTGTTTCCGTAAAAGAAAATACTACAATTATGGAAGCAGCGGCAGGAATAAATATAGAGATTCCGAAATTGTGTTTCTTAAAAGGTCTGAATGAAATAGCGGCGTGCAGAGTATGCGTTGTTGAGTTAAAGGGTAAGGATAAGCTTATAACTTCCTGTAATAATGTATGTGAAGAAGGCATGGAAATCTTTACAAACAGTAAGAAAGTAATCAGAGACAGAAGAAAGACTGTAGAGCTTATACTTTCACAGCATGATAACAGATGTGTAATATGCGCTAAGAGCGGCAACTGTTCACTTCAAAAAGTAGCCAATGATTTGAATATACTTGAGATACCTTTTGCCGTTGAACTTGAGAAACAGCCGTGGAATAAGAACTTTCCTCTTATCAGAGATTCGTCAAAATGTATTAAGTGTATGAGATGTATACAGGTTTGTGACAAGATGCAGACACTAAGCGTATGGGATTTACACGGTACAGGTGCCAGAACTACCGTCAATGTAACAGGATATAAGAAGATTGAAGAAGCCGACTGCTCACTTTGCGGTCAGTGTATTACGCATTGTCCTGTAGGTGCATTGAGTGAAAGGGATGATACTTCCAAGTTCTGGGATGCAATTGCAGACCCTGAAAAGACTGTTGTAGTTCAGATTGCACCGGCTGTCAGAACGGCTTGGGGTGAAGTATTCGGTCTGAAAGACAAGGACGCTACAGTAGGAAAGATTGTAGATGCATTGAAGAAAATGGGTGCAGACTATGTATTTGATACATCATTCTCGGCAGACCTTACTATTATGGAAGAGGCGAATGAGTTTGTACACAGATATACCAACGGTTTGATTGGCGACAGACCTATGTTTACTTCCTGTTGTCCGGGTTGGGTAAGATTTGCAAAGTCACAGTTCCCTAGAATGGCAAAATCACTTTCTACAGCAAAGTCACCTCAACAGATGTTCGGTGCGGTAATGAAGTCTTATTTTGCAGAGAAGATCGGAGTAAATCCTGAAAATATGGTATCCGTTTCCATCATGCCATGTGTAGCCAAGAAGGGTGAAAGAGAAATGGAACTCTTCCACGGAGAGTATGCAGGTCACGATGTGGATATAGCGCTTACTACAAGAGAACTTACCCGTATGATAAGAGCATCACATATAGATCCGAAGAGCCTGAAAGATGTGGTAGCCGACAGACCTATGGGTGATTACTCGGGAGCGGGTGTAATATTCGGTGCTACCGGAGGAGTAATGGAGGCGGCGCTTAGAACCGCATACAGCATAATAAAGAAAGAAAATCCTCCGGCAGATGCATTTAAGCCGGTAAGAAGTAAGGCATTCCAGGAGAATGACGGAACCATTGAGGCTAAGTTTAATATTGATGATATTGAACTTAATATCGCTGTAGTGAGCGGACTCGGTAACACCGGAAAGCTGCTTAACAAGATTGAGCGTGGTGAAGCAAAGTATGACTTTGTAGAAGTTATGGCTTGCCCGGGAGGTTGCGTAGGCGGCGGCGGACAGCCTGTAAAGGACGGCTACGAGCTTGCATTTGACAGAGGTAAGAAGCTTACTTCCTGGATGAGAACTCCGAGATAAGATACTCGCATGAGAATAAAGACATTATTGCACTGTATGACGAGTATTTCCATAAACCTCTTTCACATAAGGCGCATGAGCTTTTGCATGTACACGAGTAATGTTTTTTATAATAAAATTGTTTTGAAATTATGATTTACATATCGGTACGAGTGTGTTAAGTAAATTTATTTTCTAAGGAAGTGTTTTTTACATTTCCTTAGAATTTTTGTATACAGTATGATTAAGATGGAGATTAGAGTATGTTGTTTAATATCTTTAACAAGAGAAAGTCTGATTGGAAGCTTGATATTGACGGAGAAGAAAAAGGTGGATGTACAGTACAAGAGGTCGAAAGCCTGTTGGATTCTATAAGAAACGGAAAGATATATTTTATTGTCTTGACACCTGAAAAGAAGATTGATGTAAATAACAGAAGATTGAATTTCGTACAGATATGTAGGGATGAAGGAGATGAGAATTATCATTTTGAAGTAAGTACATCGGATGTAAATAACAGCGATAATATTATTATCTATGGAAAGGAGGGATTCGCCAAAGACAAGGTACAAGATATGGTTCAACTTCTGATGAAGGATGGTATAGTTCCCGGATTGTTCCGGTTGGAAAGTTGTATTTGACAGTGCTGATGTCAAGATAGCTAATGTGGAGGTCTACAAAGATCTTGTAAAGACCATATCGGATAATGAAGTTTTTTTACAAAATATGGACAGGTGTTTATGTTATCCGAGAGAATACTTTAAAGATAATGCGGACAGGTATGAAGATAGGGGTATTACAGACAGAGATGCTATAGATACCTTTGTTTGGATTGCCGTAGCGGATGAAATGCTTGAGAGCGGGATAGCAACAGAGCTTGACTGGAAAGAAGAAAAAGATGAATTCTTATCAAGTATAGAAGAATTGGCAAATGAGAATAATCTTGTTGTAGACGACAGTATGCTTGATGATGAAGGGGATATTCCGTCTTGGTGTAAAGAGTTGGATGATAGATGGATGAAAGACAGATACTGTATAGCAGGTATTGATATAGACAGCGACAGTTATGTATTATTTATATGTAAAACAGATAGTTTGAGAAAATTGACGGAACTTGCCAAGAGTATAAATCACAGGATTGATTTTGCCAAAAATATGTAGTTTCCTGATTTGTCAAAAATGTGTTAAAAAACTTTGAAAAAGTTATTGACAAGATTAGAGTTGTTCTTGTATAATGTGTAAGCATTGCGAAAGCAATCAAGGAGAAATACTCAAGAGGCCGAAGAGGCGCCCCTGCTAAGGGTGTAGGTCGGGCAACCGGCGCGAGGGTTCAAATCCCTCTTTCTCCGTTTCTTGTAAAATGGCTTTAAAAAAGTTGTTGACAAGAAGGAACAGATATGATAAGATATCTGAGTTGCTCGAAGAGAGCAAGAGTTCAAAAAGCTTTGAAAAGAATAAAAAATTCTTGACAAACTGAAATGAACTTGATATAATAGCAAAGCTGTTTGAGACAGTGAAGCAATGAACCATGATAATTTAAGATTAAACAGTACACACAACCCTGAAAATTCACATATTTTTCTTAGAGAGAACGAGCGAAGCGAAGTTCGAACTTAGAAAAATAGCGCACCTCGTCGAGCGCAGCGAGACGATGGTGTTACATATGATATGTAATGAGATTTCAGAAAAACAACGTTTAGATTCGAACAGAATTTAAAACCTTTAAAAAACAGTAGATCTGTGAAAACAGATGCAAGCTAGCGAGAAGGCTAGATTAAACTTTTATATGAGAGTTTGATCCTGGCTCAGGATGAACGCTGGCGGCGTGCTTAACACATGCAAGTCGAACGAAGCTGCTAAAAGGAAGTCTTCGGATGGAATTTTGGTAGACTTAGTGGCGGACGGGTGAGTAACGCGTGGATAACCTGCCTTATACAGGGGGATAACGGAGAGAAATTTCCGCTAAGACCGCATAAGACCACAGCACCGCATGGTGCAGGGGTAAAATATTTATAGGTATAAGATGGATCCGCGTCCGATTAGCTAGTTGGTGAGGTAGAGGCTCACCAAGGCGACGATCGGTAGCCGGCCTGAGAGGGTGAACGGCCACATTGGGACTGAGACACGGCCCAAACTCCTACGGGAGGCAGCAGTGGGGAATATTGGACAATGGGGGAAACCCTGATCCAGCGACGCCGCGTGAGTGAAGAAGTATTTCGGTATGTAAAGCTCTATCAGCAGGGAAGAAAATGACGGTACCTGACTAAGAAGCCCCGGCTAACTACGTGCCAGCAGCCGCGGTAATACGTAGGGGGCAAGCGTTATCCGGATTTACTGGGTGTAAAGGGAGCGCAGACGGCGAAGCAAGTCTGAAGTGAAATGCATGGGCTCAACCCATGAATTGCTTTGGAAACTGTTTGGCTTGAGTGTCGGAGGGGTAAGCGGAATTCCTAGTGTAGCGGTGAAATGCGTAGATATTAGGAGGAACACCGGAGGCGAAGGCGGCTTACTGGACGACAACTGACGTTGAGGCTCGAAGGCGTGGGGAGCAAACAGGATTAGATACCCTGGTAGTCCACGCAGTAAACGATGAATACTTGGTGTCGGGGAGGTAAACTCTTCGGTGCCGCAAGCAAACGCATTAAGTATTCCACCTGGGGAGTACGTTCGCAAGAATGAAACTCAAAGGAATTGACGGGGACCCGCACAAGCGGTGGAGCATGTGGTTTAATTCGAAGCAACGCGAAGAACCTTACCAAATCTTGACATACTCTTGAATAGTTTTGTAATGAGACTAGACCTTCGGGACAAGGGATACAGGTGGTGCATGGTTGTCGTCAGCTCGTGTCGTGAGATGTTGGGTTAAGTCCCGCAACGAGCGCAACCCTTGTTGTCAGTAGCCAGCAGTAAGATGGGCACTCTGACGAGACAGCCGGAGATAATCCGGAGGAAGGTGGGGATGACGTCAAATCATCATGCCCCTTATGATTTGGGCTACACACGTGCTACAATGTCGTAAACAAAGTGAAGCGAAGCCGCGAGGCCAAGCAAATCACAAAAATAACGTCTCAGTTCGGATTGTAGTCTGCAACTCGACTATATGAAGCTGGAATCGCTAGTAATCGCAGATCAGAATGCTGCGGTGAATACGTTCCCGGGTCTTGTACACACCGCCCGTCACACCATGGGAGTCATCAATGCCCGAAGTCAGTGACCTAACCGTAAGGAAGGAGCTGCCGAAGGCAGGGAGGATAACTGGGGTGAAGTCGTAACAAGGTAGCCGTATCGGAAGGTGCGGCTGGATCACCTCCTTTCTATACATTTTTCACTTAATGAAAACGAGCCAAAGGCGAAGTTTGAATTCTAGTGAAAAAGTAGTTCTTCATACGAACGAAGTGAGTATGATAGAACATCATTAAAGGCTTTAGTAAGGGTTGTGAGTACTGTTTAGTACTAAATTAAAATGGTACTAAAATCAAACATTATTGGTGTCGATGCGTCTAGGGGATACACCCGTTCCCATTCCGAACACGATGGTTAAGACCTGGTCGGCCGATGGTACTATACTGGAGACGGTATGGGAGAGTAGGTGGATGCCAATTTATGGGGGTGTAGCTCAGTTGGGAGAGCACCTGCCTTGCAAGCAGGGGGTCAAGAGTTCGAATCTCTCCATCTCCATCGCCAGAGAACTTAACGAAAGCGAGTGTAAACGAAGCTTGAGTTTAGTCGTAGGCATGTCGATGCTGTTAGTGAAAACGAGCGTTAGCGAAGTTTGAACTTACAAATCGACTCGCCAGAGAATTTAATAAGTTTGATGGCTTAAATGTACCTTGAAAACTGCATACCAAACGAGAAATTATATAAATATTTTATAATTAGACATCCGAGGTACTAATTACTAATTATATTTAGTGATTAGTATTTAATAACAAAAATAAATTTTTAAACATAGTGTATGATACACGCTAGTGTCATACAAAACACTAAATCTAAAAGATTTAAGAGGTTAAACATAAAGAGCGTAGGGTGGATGCCTAGGCACTGACAGCCGAAGAAAGACGTGACAAGCTGCGAAAAGCTGCGGGGAGAAGCACATATTCAGTGATCCGCAGATGTCTGAATGGGGAAACCCACTTGGAAGAACTCCAAGTATCTGTACGCCAATACATAACGTACAGAGGGGAACCCGGTGAACTGAAACATCTAAGTAGCCGGAGGAAAAGAAAACAACAGTGATTGCGAAAGTAGCGGCGAGCGAAATCGTAAGAGCCCAAACCGTGGTGCGTGCACTGCGGGGTAGAGGACTGCAATACGAGTAAGATATATTACCTGAACCGTTTTGGAAAAGCGGGCCAAAGAGCGTGAGAGCCGTGTAAGGGAAAATATATTGAATCCAGCAGTATCCGGAGTACCACGAGACACGAGAAACCTTGAGGGAAGCAGGGGGGACCACCCCCCAAGGCTAAATACTAGTCAGTGACCGATAGCGTATAGTACTGTGAAGGAAAGGTGAAAAGAACCCCGGGAGGGGAGTGAAAAAGAACCTGAAACCCTATGTTTACAAACTGTGGAACACCGAAAGGTGAACCGCGTACTTTTTGTAGAACGGTCCGGCGAGTTACATGTACAGGCGAGGTTAAGTATTAAAGATACGGAGCCGAAGGGAAACCAAGTCTTAATAGGGCGATAATAGTCAGTATGTGTAGACCCGAAACCGGGTGATCTATCCATGTCCAGGTTGAAGTTCGCGTAAAAGTGAATGGAGGATCGAACGCACATCCGTTGAAAAGGGTGGCGATGAGGTGTGGATAGGGGAGAAATTCCAATCGAACCCGGAGATAGCTGGTTCTCCTCGAAATAGTTTTTAGGACTAGCCTCGTTATTAGTCTACCGGAGGTAGAGCACTGAATTTTTGCGGGGGCGTCAAAGCCTACCAAGAGATATCAAACTCCGAATGCCGGCTAGATGATTGACGGGAGTCAGACTGCACGAGATAAGTTGGGTAGTCAAAAGGGAAAGAGCCCAGACCTACGGCTAAGGTCCCAAAGTGTGTGTTAAGTGGAAAAGGATGTGGGATTTCGAAGACAGCTAGGATGTTGGCTTAGAAGCAGCCATACATTAAAAGAGTGCGTAACAGCTCACTAGTCGAGAGGTCCTGCGCCGAAAATGTCCGGGGCTAAACACAACACCGAAGCCTAGGAATGTAGTAATACATTGGTAGAGGAGCATTCTTAGAGGCGTAGAAGCCATACCGGAAGGAATGGTGGAGTAATAAGAAGAGAGAATGCCGGAATGAGTAGCGAGAAAGAGGTGAGAATCCTCTTGGCCGAATATCTAAGGTTTCCTGAGTAAAGCTGATCTACTCAGGGTAAGTCGGGGCCTAAGGCAAGGTCGAAAGACGTAGTCGATGGATAACAGGTACAGATTCCTGTACTACATATAATCAGAACTGTGGGGACACGGAGACTGAAACCGAACCCGGGAGGACAAAAACCGGGGCAAGCGAAGTACCTGTATGGGAGGAAAAACCACCATGCAAGGGGAAAACGTGATGCGTACCGAAAATTAGTAGGGAAGTCGGTTAGGGAGCCGTCAAGAAAAGCCGCTATTGTGTTATATGTACCCGTACCGCAAACCGACACAGGTAGATGAGGAGAGAATCCTAAGGCCGGCGGGAGAAGCATTGTTAAGGAACTCGGCAAAATGACCCCGTAACTTCGGGAGAAGGGGTGCCACTTTAATAGAGTGGTCGCAGAAAAAAGGCTCAAGCAACTGTTTAGCAAAAACACAGGTCTATGCGAAACCGTAAGGTGAAGTATATGGGCTGACGCCTGCCCGTGCCGGAAGGTTAAGAGGAGAAGTCAGGAAACGAAGCTTTGAATTGAAGCCCCGGTAAACGGCGGCCGTAACTATAACGGTCCTAAGGTAGCGAAATTCCTTGTCGGGTAAGTTCCGACCCGCACGAAAGGCGTAATGATTTGAGCGCTGTCTCAACAATGCACCCGGTGAAATTGAAGTACCAGTGAAGATGCTGGTTACCCGCGCCAGGACGGAAAGACCCCATGGAGCTTTTACTCCAGTTTGGTACTGGGATTCGGTAATACTCGTACAGGATAGGTGGGAGACATTGAAGCATGGACGCCAGTTTATGCAGAGTCGCCGTTGGGATACCACCCCTGTATTGCTGGATTTCTAACCCTGCATCCGTAATCCGGATGGGGGACAATGCCAGACGGGGAGTTTGACTGAGGGCGGTCGCCTCCGAAAGAGTATCGGAGGCGCTCGAAGGTTCCCCTCAGAATGGTCGGAAACCATTCAAAGAGTGCAAAGGCAGAAGGGAGCTTGACTGCGACACCGACGGGTGGAGCAGGTACGAAAAGTAGGACTTAGTGATCCGGTGGCATAAAAGTGGGATTGCCATCGCTCAACGGATAAAAAGCTACCCTGGGGATAACAGGCTTATCACTCCCAAGAGTTCACATCGACGGAGTGGTTTGGCACCTCGATGTCGGCTCATCGCATCCTGGGGCTGTAGCAGGTCCCAAGGGTTGGGCTGTTCGCCCATTAAAGCGGTACGCGAGCTGGGTTCAGAACGTCGTGAGACAGTTCGGTCCCTATCCGGCGTGGGCGTAAGATATTTGAGAGGAGCCGTCCTTAGTACGAGAGGACCGGGACGGACTGACCGCTGGTGTACCTGTTGGAGAGTAACTCCATGGCAGGTAGCTATGTCGGGAAGGGATAAACGCTGAAGGCATCTAAGCGTGAAGCCCCCCTCAAGATGGGATATCTCATGTGAAAACAGTAAGACCCCTTGAAGACTACGAGGTAGATAGGGCCAAGATGTAAGTACAGTAATGTACTGAGTTGATGGTTACTAATAGGTCGAGGGTTTAACCAAAAGATAGGAAAAAATTTATAATAGCTCGGAACTTGGTAGGCAGTTTTGAAGATACATTTTCTTCTTAATTTAAATATGGCCCGATGGCTCAGTTGGTTAGAGCGCCGCCCTGTCACGGCGGAGGTCGTCGGTTCGAGTCCGATTCGGGTCGTTACTTAAAGAATTCCAGCCTTTAAGTTTAAATATGGGATCTTAGCTCAGCTGGGAGAGCATCTGCCTTACAAGCAGAGGGTCACAGGTTCGAGCCCTGTAGGTCCCATTTATCTTTCTTTGAAAGATGGTATTGACAATGTATTACTTTATGATAATATATTGCACATGCCGATATGGCTCAATTGGCAGAGCAGCTGATTTGTAATCAGCAGGTTATCGGTTCGAGTCCGATTATCGGCTTTTACTCTTAGGAGTAAAGGTAAAGAACTTAATAAAGTTATGGGGGAATTCCCGAGAGGCCAAAGGGGACAGACTGTAAATCTGCTAGCACTGCTTTCGGTGGTTCGAATCCACCTTCCCCCATTATTCAGTCACTCTTTTTAAGAGTGAGTTTTATTCTGAATATTGTTGTCGCGGGGTAGAGCAGTCTGGAAGCTCGTCGGGCTCATAACCCGGAGGTCGCAGGTTCAAATCCTGTCCCCGCAATTATGCCTTGATAGCTCAGTTGGTAGAGCAGAGGACTGAAAATCCTCGTGTCACTGGTTCGATTCCGGTTCAAGGCATTTATTCTTTTATGGGATACTAGCTCAGGTGGTAGAGCACTTGACTTTTAATCAAGTTGTCCCGGGTTCGAGTCCCGGGTGTCTCATCAGTGTGAAAAGGCTCAAAGCTTTGATTTACAAGGCTTTGAGCCATTTTTTTAATTTATTGGAGTACATTGATTTGACTAAAATTTGCGTCATTTTGATGTCGCAAACGTGTCGCAAATTTCATAATGTCGCAATTTTGTCGCACAGATTAAGCGTATTTAAATATCTTTTCTTTGTCTTGTATTATTCCTTTTTCCCCATATTTCATCACATGATAAATCCAAATAATCATTCCAAGAGATACCATATCCACCGATATCTACTTTTACCTGTTCAAATAAGCCCGAAGTATGCTGTAATGACTTGAAGGCATCTATGGTAGTAAAAAGTGGCTTTACGTCATATATTTTTACTGTGTTGTCAGTAAATGTAGCAAGTAAGATATAATTATTTAATGGCTTTATGCTTTTAATAGTATGAAACATATATATATAACCTTTCTATTTATCCTAATGGTGGAAGTTCTATAAACTCATGAGTTTTCCACATTTTAATCAATTTATGTTTATGTTGATTAGCCCACTCCTGAACCATTTTTAAAGCTATTTTTGGTAAGTCACCTTCAAGCATATCACCTGTTTGGATATCAATGGCTCCTATACACTCACCGTATATTGTATGAATATGTGGAGGGTTATGTTCACTTTGTCGAAAATACATTTTTATTACGATACCATAAAATCTCGCTCTATTACAGGCATATAATTTATGTTAATTTAAAAATCCGTTTAAGATCTATAACTCTCTAATCTCCGGAACGCCTTTTATATTAAGATAGTGTAATTATATAACTTTATTTGTAAATATGAAACACTAAAAAAATTATAAGAAGAAGTGTGCATTTTTCATATATATTATAAACGTGTTGAAGGTTAAGAAAGCATTGTTTGAAAGTCTATGAATAGATGATATAATGGATGTAAAAGTCATAATGAATTTAAGTTGATGATAAATTTTAGGTATATGTCCGTCAAAGCAAGAAATTGATTGAAGGAGCTGTGTTATGAGTTTAAAAGAAGAACTTATGAAAATAACTACATACGAGGAGTGGGATACAAGAAGAGAGGAATTTAAAAGCTTGAATTTTAAAGATAGAGAGATTATAGATCATTTAGATAGTTTATATCCAAAACTACCACATAGTATTGGATACGAAAAAGGAATATTTACAGAAGTATACCCTAAGCCTAAAGAGGGAGAAGACCCGAAAAAGAGTAGATGGAGATAAGTTATATGCTTGATTGTGAGCTTTGTAAATAAAGGATGATTTGAATAAAGAAATGAAGGTTAAATGGCGAGGAAACTTTTCTCTATGCAGAATGTACGTACACTATTGAGAAGCTGTTAAAGATATTTGAGTAAAAGAGGTGAATATGGCAGATAAGGTCAGTATTGATGGAATAGCCTATATTGTGGGAAGAATAGTAGAAAGAGCGCGAGAAGCAGTCGAAGAATCAAAAGATGATAAAAAAGACAGTTTTAAGGATGGAAGAGCATTGGCATACTACGAAGTATTGGATATTTTAAGGACGGAACTTAGTGTCAGAGAAATAAGTTTAGAAGAAATTGGGTTGGACTTTGATTTAGAGAAAGAATTACTATAATGGTATTGATTAAAAATATCATATAAAAATTTATAGAGGTAAGTATTATGAGTTTGAAAGAAGAATTTATGAAAATAACCACATATGAAGAGTGGGACAAAAGAAGGCATGAATTTAAAGGGCTTGACGCAGGTGATATTGAAGTAAGAAAGCACCTGAATGAGCTGTATCCAACAGCAGATATCAGTGGATATGAGAAAGGTATAGTAAAGGATTATTTCTACAAAATAGATGAAATAACCGGTAAGAGAGTTAAAATATTTTTAGGAAAATAAATTTAGTATAAAAAAATGGATTTGGATTGTTAATTGATTCAAATCCATTTTTATATTTAAGTATTAATTCTTCTATCAAGGCAGTCCGGTTGTTTCGTTTGCTAAAAGGCGATTTTATTAAATGAGTTTATAAGTGCATATCCTGCATATAGATGATAACCAAATATATAGAATGTGAATGATAATGTTGGGTGAGAGACTTGTATATATTTCGGATGAAGCACAAGCAAAGAATATAAAAATTTTTTTAATTTTTTTAATTTTATATTAAGATAGATAATGCAATATTGACATATATATATATATATATAATCGTTGCATAAAGTTTTGAGAAGAGAGATATTGTACCGAAGTCCTTTATATGTGAAAAGTTGGTATTGTGTAAGTAAGGACAAAATAAAAGTTTAGAGTATATAATTGTATTCTATAGTTTTATAAACTATTAGAAAATATATTTTTTAGTTATATCCCTTTCTTTTTCGTAGATATCTCGGTAGCGGTTCATTACTGTTACCGGGTGATATATAAGTATGGATAAGTAAGACGGGTAGGGCTGAAAGGAGTATTTATGAAGAAACTATTTTTATTGACAGCAGCTTTTTCTGCGCTTATGTGCTTTAATGCATTTGCTTTTACATCAAGCAATCCTGATGTTACAATAAAAAGCGGAGATACGGGAAGGACTTACACTTGGATTTCACCACTTGGAACAGAGATAACTATGCCTGTTATCAAAAAAGATGCTGTTCTAAGTATAAATGAAGGTGATTCGAAATATGTAGACACATATTTTTATGATCCTTCAGGAGCAATCAATAAGCAAAACAATGTTATTATGTATAACTACAAAGATTCGGCTTTTGCAGCTCCTACATTGAATTTGGAAAAGGCAACAGAGTATTCACCGCTTACAATAAGCAGTTATAATGTCGGTGAGGCTATATTAGACAGAAGTAAATATAAAGGATATACCGGACAGGATGTAATAATATCTTTTTCTAAGAATACAGGAAGTAATGCGGCAGGCTCATATTATGGCGGAAACCTATTCAAGGAGCAAAATGCAAATAAAGTAGGCTATTTTTATGTAGATATGGGCTCATCTTCAAATACACCATCTCAGGGTTGGGAAAACACCGATAGAGGATGGAAGTATAAAGAGTCTAACGGAAGTTATGTAACTAATACATGGAAGCAGGTTGACGGTATATGGTATTTCTTTGACGGAGAGGGATATATTGCTATAAGCTGGAGACAGATAAACGGAGTATGGTACTTCTTTAATGCAAGCGGAGCAATGGTTACAGGTTGGGTACAGTCAGGAAACGACTGGTATTACATGAATCCGTCAGGTGCTATGGCTACAGGTTGGGTACAGTCAGGAAATGATTGGTACTACATGAGTCCGTCAGGAGCAATGTTAAGCAATACCACTACTGCAGACGGCTATAGACTTGACGCTTCAGGAAGATGGGTAAAATAATTCGATATTGCATATATTGAGCTATAATATAAATTTATTAGGAGCAGAGGAATGAAAGTTTCCTCTGCTCTTTAATAAAAAGGGATTTGAACCGTTTATTGATTCAAATCCCTTTTAATTTAAGTATTACGATTATTCTTCCCCCAAGGCAGTCTTGTTGTGCCTGCATCTATTATCTTGTCAAAGAAGCTGTTCACATACTCCTTGCGTTTTCCCAAGTCGGTATTTTCCAGAATCCTGTCTACAAAACTGTTGAATTTATCCGCGTTCTTATTCACATCAGCGGCATACTCAAAACTTGTTCCTATACAGTTCCAGTTGAGTATATCATGCTGTAAGAAAGCAATATTATCGGCTTTTACCACTTTAATATTCTTTGTATTGTTAAAAATCATACCTACCACACAAAATTCCGGGACTATCTTGATTATTTTACCCTTGATAGAATTCATTATATCGGTGTTTATCACCTCATCACAAAGGTCGGGGCCGTCGTTATTATAGATTGCAGTGATTCTGTCTTTGAAAATTTCATCACACATTGCGCAGGAATAGATTGCAAGATTGCCACCCTTACTGTGCCCTCCCACTATGAAGTCGGTATTCGGGTGGTGTGAAATAACCCTCTTTAAAAAATCAAGTGCAAATTTCTGAGCCGGAATAACTGAAAAACTCATCATAAAGTCCTCTTTCCAAGCTACAACACTGTCATCGGTTCCTCTGAATGCAATATACATCAGGCTGTCGTCATACATAAATCCGGTTGATGAAAACTGATATTTTTTCTCATGGTAGAGGTCTATATAATCAAGGATCATAACCTTGCCGAATCTTTGTGAAACGACAAGCGAGTTTAAAAAGTCGGTAGTCAGGTCACTCATATAACCGCAATGATAGCCGTGAGAAATCAAATATTTGCAGGCATATGAAATAGTAATACCTGTTGAATTTATCTCACTCTGCAAGTCTTTTAAGTCAAGATAGGAGAATAAAGAAAAAACCGCATTATCAAGTTCATTAAAAGGAGAGATATCAAAAGACAAATCCCCGCGCCATTTAATATAGTCAATTATATTTGCCATTATAACCTCCTGTGTCGTTATGCAATGGAAATCATATAAGGATACAATAATATAAAAATAAATGATTGTAAACACATATAGTATAAGTGTTAAAGAAAGATAACCATTTTTCATAAAAATTGTGGTATACTGGTTTAATGGACACATTGATTACATATTTGGGTAAAAAGCTATTATATATCCAAAATAAAAAAATTAAGTTAAAAAGTTATTGTATAGATAAATAATAATAAAGTTAGAATATTATAACCTGAGATTATGGTTAAGTTATAAATAATTTTTTTAGAGTATAATAAAAAAAGACTATTTAACTATCTGAAAACTTTTATGCTTGGAAATAAGGATTATATGACTGATGACAGAGAGAGTTCCACCTATATAAATATAAATGTACTGTTAAGAGTAGTCTCATTTGTAGTATCTACGGTATTTTACATTTTAGTATCAATCTACAACGGAGAGGATATAAACAGATATATCTTTTTAGGTATGTCCATATCCTGTGCGCTTAGCTGCTGGCTGTACAAAAGAGTCTGTGAAAATATAGTACATTTCAGAGTGATGTTCGGCTTGGAGGTATTCGCATACGGTATCTTCATATTCTTAAGCGGCGGGTTCAACAGCCCGTATCTGTGGTATGAGGTAAACTGTATACTCTTACTGGTAGCCTTCGACAAAAACTTAGTTATAACATTTATAGCCTGTATATGGTGTTGGATTTGTGCCTTTGGAGGAAAGAGCATAGAAAATTCTGCATATCAGGAGATCAACATTGTTGTGGGAGTGATGATGTTGATGTGTGAGTTTTATATTGTGCGAATTTATATAAAATGTATTGATGAACAGAAGGAAAAGTCGGAAAGGCTCAATATAGAGCTGCAAAAAGAAAAAGAACTAAGTAACTATGCATTTACCATGCTGTCTGAGTTAAGTGAGAGCTTCGGACTTTTTGCAATGACGGATCCTAAAAAGATTATGGAAAAGCTTTCTCTGACATTAAAAAAGAATAAGATGTATTCGGAGTTTATGCTCATAAAGTTTGAGCGTGACGATGTGCCTGAAATTATAGAAAGCAACGGTATGGATGAAAGGACATATGATGACATTTTAGTTAAGATAAGAGATTGGAATGAAAAAGTAAGCAAGCCGGTAAGTGAAGACAACAAAGATATATTCTATATGGATTCGGGAGGAGACAGCTATGAGGTGACTGTCTTCGGCGAGAGTGCATATATAAGCGGTGTACTGGTGAGAAGAGTGGCGGATACTTCAGGGGAAGTAAAAGACTTTTATTTACATCTTATAAAGACCGTTTTCAACAACTTGGATATGTATTCTCAGATAGAGAGATTCGTTTCTGTTGAGGAACAGAATCGTATTGCAAATGAGATTCATGATACCGTAATACAGAAGCTCTTCGGAATTGCCTGTAGAATGCTTTTATTGGAAGGTAAGATAAAAAACAGAGAAAATTATGTAGAAGAAATAAACATACTCAGGACTTCCATAGAGAGTACTATGACTGAGTTGCGTGAAAGTATCTACGGCAAAAGGTTCAAAGACAATCTGAATACTTTCATTCACACCACATATGCATATATGGAGGAAGTGGAGAGATTAAATGAAGTAAGTATAGATATTGATTTGGATGAGCAGGCCGATTACATAGCTATTGCGCAGAAGATAGCACTTTACAGAGTGATATGTGAGGCGGTCAATAATGCTATAAAACATGGGCAGGCAAAGAATATAGATGTCAGGTTAAAGTTAACCGACAATTCCATAGAACTGACGGTTGAAGACGACGGATCGGGCTTTTCCAAGGATGACAAAGATTTCCATGAAGGCAACGGATTGAGAAATATGAGAAGTATAGCTGTTTTGCTTAAAGGATTTTTGAGCATAGCACAGCGTGACAAAAGCGGGGTTAGAGTAAAACTTAGTTTACCGAGATAAGGAGGCATATATGGTACTTGTTTTGGATGACCATCCCATTGCAAGACAGGGATTGGAATCTGTGATAAAACTGCACAGACCGGATGAAGAGACTGTGCAAGCCGGCACGGTAAAAGAGGCTATTGATTTGACTAAGGAAAAATCAATAGACAGTGTGTTTGTGGATTTGAATTTACACAATGAAAGCGGATTTGACTTTTTGGAGTGGATACAGAGTCAGAACAAATATAAAAACCTTTGTTATAACATCATCCTCAAGTGAGAGCGATTTTGTAAAAGCAAAAAATATGGGCATAGATGCATATATACTTAAGGACGCTTTTATAGATGATATTATGTACAGCTTAAGAGTTGTGGACAGAGGAGGAAAGTTCTATTCATCAGATTTGATGGCAAATGTCGGAAACACTTCTGAAGATGATAAAAGAATTGATACATTGACAAGAAGAGAACTTGAAGTGGCATTGCTTTTGCGAGAGGGATATTCCAATGCAAAGATTGCAAATAATTTGTCGATATCGGAAGGTACGGTAAAGAAGCACATTTCAAATATATTCAGCAAGTTGGAGATATATAACAGAACAGAAGTTTTGGTATTTGTTGAAAAACATATGGAAAGATTTCAAACGATATTAAATTCTTAAGTGATAAACTTGAGATTTTAAAATATATTTTAGGAGAAGAGTGGATATGCATAAGAAATTTTTGGGGGTAAAGTCTTGTATTTTCGGGGCTTTATTTATCGGATTGGTTGTGGCAGGTACAGGCTATGCAAGCTGGAATTCAAGTATCAGTGCGCAGGTTAATCTTACAAGCGGTACTATGGATGTGGAGTTTAGTAAGAGTAATGAGAAGTACTCGGCCCGGCATTGCAGATGCAAACGGCAATGTGGAAACACCCGTTTCGGCACAGTTTAGTCCTACAGATAAGGAACTTGAAATATCTTTTGATGAAGGGTTGCCTGTCAATGCATTACTTGAGGGCAAGCTTTTGAGACTGGATTTTCAAATAACACCTGCACAGGGAAGCAGTGTAAATAAATTAAATTATACAAAGCTTGATTTATCAAAGACGGGAGAGGATGTGGAGCTACAGGCGGACAGTGCCGCTTTTATATATAACGGAGTCAGCTATGCACTTGGAGAAAATGAATCGCTATATACACAGCCGCTTAAGTTTGAGGTTTATAAGACTTTGAGTAAGGAAGATAAGGATGAGAGTATAGGTCAGATTTATTTAAAGCTTAGTGATGAAAGTGCAAATATGATCAAAGATTTGCCGACAAAGCTTGATATAGATGCTGCTAATCTTGAAGAGCTTGGGGATGATACCTTAGGTGTACAAAACGGTGTGGTGGTTAAGTACTCACTTGAAATTCCTTATGATGTATTTCAGGCAGGTTCAAAAGTAAATAAGAGTGTAAAATAGGAGGCAATATGAAAAAAACGGTATTAGCCGTCTTGGTAGCGGTTATGGCAATGTCATCAGGAATAACGGCGTTTGCATACTGGAAATCGGAGCTTAAGGTAAAGGCAAATATTCCGGTTGTATACGATGTGGATATAGAGATGAGCGGTGATGTTAAGGGCCAGGAAAAGGTTGATTCGGCTGACAAAGGAGATATCACTATAAGACCGGATCAGGGCAAAAAATCATCTTCAGAAAGTGTACAGGAAGAATCGACTGCAAATACTGAGGAGCAGACTATCAAAGAAAGCATACAAAATAAGCCAAGCATTGAAGAAACAAAAGAAAGTATAACAAAGACAGAGAATAATACTGAAAGCAAGGCGGAAGCGGACACAAACAATGAGGAAATTAAGCGCTGAAAACAGATATGCTGTATATGCAAGTCTGCTTTTAATATGTGTTATAATACCGGCTTTGCCATATATTAAAGGAAGACTTAACACATTGCCTTTATCTGTGTCACTGTATTGGTGTGTACTTACAGGTATCATATTTTTTATATTGCCGCGTCTTTATATTATACATAAAGGAGATAAGGACCTGACAGGGTACGGAATTTCAGGCGGTATAATATTTATAGCCATACAATTTGTGCCTGCGGTGTTTATGAAAAAACTTGCCTCAAGTCCGTATGATATATCGGTACTTGGAATACTTTTTAATATGATTACAGTATTACCGCAGATTGCGGCAAGAGAGATGATAAGGCAATATTCATTTGCCGCGGCATATAAGACCTGCAAATACAAAAGGGCGGCAGCAGTTGTTATAACGGTTATATTTTGTCTGACAGAGATAAACTTTGGCGGTTTAACGGCTGCAAAGAGTACAAAAGATATTTTTATATACGGTGTACAGACGATATTTCCGATAATAACGAAGAATGTCTTGGTATCTTTACTTGTATTTTACGGAGGAGTATTACCCGGTGTAATATATTTGAGCATAATACAGATTTTTCAGAGGTGTTTTCCGGTGTTACCTGAACTTCCTTGGCTTTTGGAAGGGTCTATCGGTATTGCATTTCCGATAATATATTCAATGTTTGTAGTGGACCATGTATTTTCCGGAGACAGGTATGAGAGTAAAGACAGGAAAGCGGATATAAAAGGTTTGGTATCACTTTTGTTTGCCACATTATTTGTATGGTTTTGTGTTGGTGTATTCCCTGTCTATCCCAAGGCGATACTTACAGGAAGTATGGAGCCGCTTATAATGCCGGGAGATATGGTACTGATAAAAAAGATAGACAAAGAAGAAGAGATAAATGCGCTTAGTGAAGGTGAGATTATCTGCTTTAAAAGAGATGATATAACTATAGTTCACAGGATAGAAAAAGTTTTACAGGATAAGGCGGGTAATATAAGCTTTCAGACTAAAGGAGACAATAATAATGCAGTTGATGAGAGAAAGGTGGAGCCTAACGATGTCAGAGGTATCGTTATAAAGGTGATTCCGAAGGTAGGCTTACCTGGGCTGCTTTTAAGAGTACAGAATAAAATTCCTGAAGGAGTTGTGGACAAATAATGAAGGTTGTAAAGGGCAAAGAAGCCGACACTGAAAATAAACAATGTATTAAACTGACAAAAGAGGCAAGAATATTTTTGTATGCGACAGGTTTGATACTTTTGCTGGCAAGTATAGCGGCACTGTTTATAAAGCTCAGACCGCATACACAGACAAAAGAGACGAGTGTAAACAGTTATAACATTACCACTCAGGCATCCTACAAGGTGCATCTGCAAAAGAATGATATCTTTGACGGAGATTTTTTGGAAGAGGGCAGAGTTTATCCGAGTGCGATTACAGATACTGTAAGTATTGATTTTAATTCTGAAATTATCTTGACAAATGCCGTCAATTTATCCGGAGACTACACTATAAGTGCGGTATTACAGGGCTATCAGGCAGGTGAGGGCGATGAAAAGAGCATAATATATGAAAAGGTATATCCGCTTGCAGACGGTAAGACAGATGAGAATGTGACCGACGATGTTAAGATAGATAAGAGCCTTGATATTGACAGAATGACTTACAAACTATGCACAGGAGATAGAGGGCAAGCTTGGAGGTGAAACCGACAAGGACTTTTATGTACTCTTTAGCGGTAAGTACAGTATAGACGGTGAGGAAAAGGAATTTTCTTATAAGGTGGATATTCCTATTTCAAATGACAAGTTCTATCAGATAAAAAAGGATGATGTAAGTACTGATAAGGGAGATATAACGCAAACGACTACGGTAAGTTCAAAGGTAGGATTTAAAGAGTATGTACTATATCTATTCTTGCTTATCATATCGGTTTTGATATTGGTATTTGTGAGGTTTTTCAGTGTCGAGGCTGTCGGAGAAGAATTAAAGCTTAAAAAACTTATGCAGTTTATGAGAAAATACGGCAGCAGGATGATATGTATTGATACATTACCGGCATTTGAAGAAAGACCGTTTATAAAAATAAAGAGTATGGCAGATATATTGGAGCTTTCAGATGAGATAAAAGAACCTATATTTTATGTTGATGGAGAGAATAATCTGCCTAAGGACGGCAAAATATATATATTTGCAAAGAGGTATGTATATATTTTTGAAATGAAGGTCAACGAGTAGTAATCCTCCTACTACTTTAGTGGTAGTCGGATTATGACCCGGGTATGTTTTAATTATTTATTAAATAAGATAGAATAATCTCATGAGGAAAACTAAGATTAGTTTTAAAGTTGAATATCATGATTAACAACATAATTTTATAATTCAGGAGGAAGATATGAAGCGTTCAAGAAGAAATACTTTAGTTGGTGGTATAATGGCATTAGGATTGGTGTTGGCAGGTACAGGATATGCTTATTGGACCGATTCACTTAATGTAACAACTAAGGCAACAACGGGTGATTTCGGAGTTAAATTCGTAGATTTAGGATTATATGGACAGTATGCAGATGAGACTATGAAGGGTGCAGGCTGGTCTATAGTAGACGGTGTAGGCGATTTAGGATATGTAGGCGACCAGTTCTTCATCAGAGCGGACCAGGATCACAACGCTATAGCAAGAAAAGGCAGTGTTGAGCAGTACAAGGAAAGAGCAAAGGGCTACAACAATGTTGATTTCAATGCAGAGTTAAAGGACAAGGAGCAGCTTTCTAAGGATATCGGTAAATCTTACGGAAAGATCGTTACAGATGCAAGTGGCAAGATTCAGATAACAGTTGACAATATGTATCCTGGATATGCACAGGTATTCCGTTCAGATATCGTTAATGTAGGTGATATAGCAGCTAAGCTCAGCGATATTAAGTTTGAGGCTAAGGGCCTTGATATGAAGGAGAAGGACCTCGGTAATCTTAAGGATATGATCGGTGTTGCAGTATATATTCAGAGAGAGCAGTATCAGCCTACAAAGTCAGGTAATGAGGATGTATTCAAGCTTGCAAAGGCCGTTGCAGCAAATGTACCTAATGATGACAGATTCTTTACAGTCGGAGGGGTTGACTTTGTAAGATTGTCAGGACTTGAGGATCAGGATATTAAGGCTGCACTTGAGAACAATGTTATCAAATGTGCTCCTTCTACAGATCAGAGACTTGATATCTTCGTAGGTTTGGCTATGGATCCTGACGCAGAGGGAAGATTCACAACAGGTACAGCAGAGAAGAGAACAAACAACGATGATAAGTTAAGCCAGGGCAAGGGCGTTCAGCTTTCAATTGATCTTCTTTGGGATCAGTTCAACGCAGGTAAGGACGCAGGAACAACAAATATTTTGACAAAGCAGAACAAGGCTGCAAACTAATAATACAGACAGTAAAACAAGTAGAGGCGGGTCATCTGACCCGCCTCTTTTTTATTCTTTTATTTATTGGAAATTAAAATATTATGCATTATAATACATTCATATAAAAATTAAATAAAAATTAAATTGAAGATTTCATATAAGGTGATAAAATAATACTAAAGTAATCGTGAAAGCGAACATAATAGAGAGGAGATATAACAATGAGTAGAAAAAACGATTTTTATTTATTCTTCTGGGGTGGCCTTATCATGATGGTAGTAGGTTTGTTCTTCTTATCGCAGAAGGTGACTGTAACAAGTACCTTTTGGGGCAGCGGATTTCGTATGATGGGCATGAATGTTAACTCAGGGCTTGTTATAGTGCCGCTTATATTTTCTTTGATATGGCTGTTTATCAAGCCGAACTTGGGTTCCAAGATAGCAATGGTACTAAGTGTTATCTTCATAATAGCAAGTCTTATTCAGTCAACGAGATTTTATATTCAGTACTTGTCACTGTTTGATTGGGTAGTGATGCTTGTACTTATATTTGGAGGTATGGCATTTATTGCAAAGAGCCTGTTAATGAAATGATATATTTTAATATTATGTTTTAAATATAAAAGGGCAGTCACCGCACAGTGACTGCCCTTTTTATTTTAATTATTCTTCAACAATTTCCGCTGCCTTATGTCCTGCCACCATAGCATGACCTGTGATAAAACACATAACAAGTCCGACTACAGCTACAGCCGCCCAAAATAAATGCTTCTTTAACATATTTACTCCTTACTGAACCCAAACGCCGTCTGCGTTTATATTGTATCCGTCAACAGTTGTATTTGTAACCATTTCACCGTTGGCATCAAGATAGTACCAAAGTCCTTTATACTCTATCCAGCCCTTCTTGTAAAGTCCGGATTCCTCAAAGTAGTACCACTTGTTATTGATAAGTGCCCAGCCTACAGGCATATCACCGTTTGGCTGATTTAAGTAATATCTGAATCCCTTTGAATCTGTAATCCATCCTGTCTGCATAACACCGTTTGCATCAAAATAATACCAATGACCGTTTACCATGAACCAGTTTGTAGCATGTGTACCGTCAGGTTTTCTGTAGTACCATGAGTTGTTTGATTGATACCAACCGCCGTTGTTTGTAGTATTTGTAGAGTTATTACGGTTGTTATTTGTTGATGTATTGTTGTTGTTCTTCTTAAATTCGGCTATAGTTTCTGCGTCAAAAACCATAGAATCAGATTCAATTGCCAAATCAGGGCCACCTTTAGTGGATATACCTTAAATTTGTAGCTTCCGGCACCGTTATTGATAATAAGTTTTGTGAAATCATACTTTGCAGCACTTGTGCTGTTACTTCCACCAAGCCTTTTATTTCCTTTAAAAAGTTGTACTTTGTATTTGGTTGAATCCGCAGCCTCGTCCCATGTTGCAAGTGCCTTGTCTCCGTCGTCCCATGATGCACCACCTATAGAATAGTCGCCTGCCGCAAAAACAGACATACTCATAAAGAGTGAAAAAACCATGGATAACATTAAAATCAGTTTCTTCATAAATATCCTTTCTTTTATAAGTTCTATTTGTCTTAAAAGACACACTCATAAGTCTATTCTAGCATATAAAGGCAATACTTTATATTAAATTTAATTAAATATAGTTTACTCTTTCTTAAACTTTATTCTGATTCTTTACTATACAAAGATATCTGTACATACTTGCCGGAGAACAGGAGAGTCTGTGACCTACAGTTTTTATAGCTCCCTTCATGGAAAAGATCCCCTTTTGATAAAGTTGCTTTATTATATCAAGTTTTTCGATATGGCTAAGCTTATTAAATGGGAGTTTACTGTCGATACGAAGCAGTATCTCATCAATAGCATTTGAAATACTGTCTGAGAAGATTTCCTGTTCACAGTTTCCCTTTATCTCAATAGATATATTTTTGCTCACATAGTTGTCCGGATGACAGAGTGAGAACACCAGATTTGAAAGCTCCTTGTACCTGTTGTCGTCAAAACTTATATTCAATGCACCTATAAGATTGTTATCGGTATCCTTTATATAAAAAGTGGAACATCTTAAAATCTTACCGTTACCTGACAGTGCACGGTAGTTTGAAAGCCACTTTTCAGTAGATGAAGTACTTTTATTAAGTATGGTTTTCATAGCCGGACTTATAGTATCACCTGATTTTCTCCCGCTTATCTCTCCGTTTACTATGTGTAATATATGCTTCAGATCATATACTATAATCTCATAGTCGGGACCGAGCAGCGTACTTAAAAAGTTTGAAATATCAATGTACCTGCCTATATTAAATTCATTCATATTTACCCCCAATATATTTGTTTAGTCAGCAAAATATAAATTGCAAACAAAAACGCTCTATATTTATTATATCAAAACTTGAAAGAATATAATAGAAAAAAATGAAAATTATACAAATTAACTAAAATAAGAAAGAAAAAAAGAGAAATGGAGGGGAAAATCGATGTCTCAAAAATTCTCATAAAAATTCTCAAAGAGAGTTTGAAAGCAAAAAAATATGTCGCTTTTTACTGCAAAGATACAGATAATAATATTTCAAAAAAAATTATCAGCAGGAAGTTTTTTTGCTTTTTGTTGAGAAAATTTAGAAAATCATATTTTTAATGCATATTGCACAGAAATATATGAAAAAAATACTTTTACAAAGACTTTTTATTAAACAATATTGACAATAATTAAAAATTAGTGATAAATTATTCTCATAAGGATATTTAGATAATAAACCTTTAAAAATACAAATAAATTGTAGAAAATGTGTACACACTACGAAAAATATAATGTGAAGGAATAAGTGTTATCTACTATATTATATAAACTGTAATACCGTCCGCCAGTCGTTTGTTACGATGACCGGGGTATCAAATAATTATATTTGGAGGTATTAAAATGGAGTATGAGAAAATGTTAGGTGTGGAGGCACCGAAGTCATGGACACATGTAGTAAGAGAGGTTCCTACAGTTACACAGGAGCAAAGAAAAAGGCGCTTGAGATGACTCATTACAATGAGTTTGCATTCCCGGCAGGTCTTTTATATATTGACTGCCTTTCAGACTCAGGTACTACATCAATGACGGATACACAGTGGTCAGCTATGTTCCTTGCCGATGAATCATATGGTAGAAACAAGGGATACTATGTTTTACTGGATGCATTCAGAGACGTTTGGGAGAGAGGCGACGATCAGAAGAGACTCATCAACTACATCAAAGAGGGCGTTGACAAAGATGATGTAGAGAAGATGATGAACGAGGTGTATCTGGTTGACTACGAGGGTGGATTTATCAACGGCGGTAAATACCAGCTTTCCAGACCGAATACATTTATTGTTCCGCAGGGACGTTGTGCGGAGGCGCTTTTATTTGACGTATTAAAGCCTTTATTTGCAAGAAGATGGCCGGGTAAGGTATTTACCATTCCGTCAAATGCACACTTTGATACAACAGAGGGCAATATCAAGCAGATGGGAAATATTCCAAGAAATCTTTTCCATAAGGAAGTTTTGTTTGAAGTACCTGAGAGCGGAAAGTATGAAAGAATCCTTTCAAGGGAGATATGGATATTGATAAACTGAATCAGCTTATAGAGGCTGTAGGCGTTGAGAATGTTCCGCTTATATATTCAACAGTAACCAACAACTCCGTATGCGGACAGGCCGTATCTATGGGCAATATCAGAGAGGTTTCAAAGATTGCTCATAAGTACAATATACCATTTGTTATGGACGGCGCAAGATGGGCTGAAAACTGCTACTTCATAAAGATGAATGAAGAGGGCTATAGAGATAAGTCAATCTGTGAGATAGCAAAAGAGATGTTCTCTTACTTTGATGTTGTTTCGGCTTCACTTAAGAAAAACGGACATGCAAATATGGGCGGAGTTTTGGCTTTCCGTGACAAGGGTCTGTTCTGGCAGAAGTTCTCCGAGTTTAACGAGGACGGCAGCGTAAAGACTGATATCGGACATCTTTTGAAGGTTCGTCAGATATCGGCTTACGGTAATGATTCTTACGGCGGTATGTCGGGACATGACATCATGGCGCTTTGCCAAGGAATGTATGAAGAGGCCAGATTTGATTATCAGGATGAGAGAGTAAGACAGTGCCAGTATCTGGCGGACGGACTTACAGCTAACGGTGTGCCTGTAGTACAGCCGGCCGGCGGACATGGAGTCTATATTGATGTTGACAAGTTCTTTGGCTATAAGAGAGGACATGAAAGCTTTGCAGGTCAGGCACTCTCACTTGAGATGATTCATCGTTACGGTATACGTTGTTCAGAGCTTGGAGATTTTTCAATGGAGTATGATTTAAAGTCTCCTGAGCAGCAAAAAGAGGTATGTAATGTTGTTCGTTTGGCTATTAACAGAAGCCAGTTCAGCAAACAGCATATGGACTATATAATTGCAGCATTGACACAGCTTTACAAGGATAGAGATACTATCCCGAATCTTAAGATTACATTCGGTCACACATTGCCGATGAGACATTTCCACGCTTGGGCAGAGCCTTATGCTCCGACTAAGGAAGAGATGTGTGACGAGGAAACTACAAATATTGGGAAAATAAATAAGATATAAAGCGGTCCGGCCGATGCGGTCGGGCTGCTATCCAATAAGGGGGACTTGTTTTTTTAACAAGATGGAGGAAGTTTATGGGTTTGGATAATACACCTGCAAAGCAGGATGGTTTTAACTCACAAATAGGGTTTATTATAGCATGTGTAGGCTCTGCCGTAGGTATGGGAAATCTGTGGAGATTTCCGGTGCTGGTGTCAGCCTGGGGGGGGATGACTTTTCTGATTCCTTACTTCATATTTGTTATACTTATAGGAAGTACGGGTGTTGTTGAGGAAATCGCACTAGGAAGGAGCACAGGTAAAGGTCCTATAGGAGCCTTCGGTGCAGCTATGGCACATGCAGGTAAGAGTAGAAAAGTAGGTGAGAGCATCGGTATCATACCTACTATAGGTTCTTTGGCACTTGCTATCGGATATTCATGTGTAGTCGGATGGATATTCAAATATGTTGTAATGGCATTTACAGGTAAGGTATTTGCAATGGGTACAAATATGGACCTTATAGGCACTACCTTCGGTACAACCGCAAGTGCCTTCGGCAATAATATATGGATAGTAATTGCGCTTATTGTCAATTTTGCAATCATGGCTTTTGGAGTTGCGGACGGTATTGAGAAAGCAAACAAGCTTATGATGCCGCTTCTTTTTGTAATGATGATAGGTCTGGCTGTTTATATAGGTATACAGCCGGGAGCGGTTAACGGATATAAGTATATATTTACTGTAAATCCGGAAGGATTAAAGGATATCAGACTTTGGATATTTGCATTCGGACAGGCATTCTTCTCGCTGTCTATAGCCGGCAACGGTACCGTTATTTACGGTTCTTACTTAAGTAAGAAAGAGGATGTACCTTTCTCAGCAATGAATATAGCTATATTTGATACATGTGCGGCTCTTTTGGCAGCGCTTGTTATTATACCGGCTATGGCTACATCAGGTGCGGAGCTTAGCGAAGGCGGTCCGGGACTTATGTTTATCTACCTTGTAAATATCATGAATCAGATGCCGGGCGGAATGGTAGTCGGAATAGTATTCTTTGTATGCGTTACATTTGCAGGACTCAGTTCTTTGGTTAACTTATATGAGGCGCCTGTAGCTACCTTGCAGCAGCAGTTTAAGCTGGCAGATTGCAGTCTGTAGGTATTATAGGAGTAATCGGAGTTGTTGTTGCAATACTTATACAGGGAATCGTTTCAAACTGGATGGATGCGGTATCAATATATATCTGCCCGATAGGTGCGGTACTTGCTTCAGTTATGTTGTTCTTCATATTCGGAAAGAAGTATACAATGGAAGCTGTAAATACCGGTGCAAAAGAAGCCGAAGGGAGAGATATGGTTCTTCCTTGGAAAGTATGTATATACAGGACTTGCATTACTGGCACTTATAGCCGGCGCGTTCTACGGCGGAATCGGTTGATTTTATTACATATTTTTATAAAACTCTCAACTCAAAAAGGTTGGGAGTTTTTTTGTGCATTTTTTTTTCGAAAAAAGTTGTTGACAAATCCTTATATATAGAATATAGTAGCTAATAGAGATTAGCACTCTACATAAGTGAGTGCTAACAAACAAAGAAGGGAGGAGCGAATGGATTCAGATGACAGGAAAGCGATTATTTTAAAAGCTATCATAAAGAACTATATGGAAACCGGGGAGCCGGTCGGTTCAAGAACTATTTCAAAGCTCCCTGAATTAAACTTAAGTTCCGCTACTATAAGAAATGAGATGAGCGACCTTGAAGAGATGGGCTATATTTTACAGCCGCATACTTCGGCAGGACGAATTCCTTCAGATAAGGGATACAGATTTTATGTAGATGAGATCTTGAGAGAAAAGGAGATAGAGACTGAGGAGTTCAAGGATCTGATGTTCAAAAAGGTGGACAGATTGGAAAATGTCTTGAAGCAGTTGGCAAAGATAATTGCAAGGGATACCAATTATGCCGCAATGATATCAGGACCTACTATTCACTCGAATAAAGTAAAGTTTTTGCAGCTCTCAAAGATGGACAGATTTAAGCTTCTGCTGGTTACGGTAGCTGAAGGAAATATTATCAATAATAAGATAATAGATATCGACAGTGAAATATCCGAAAGCGAGATTTTAAATTTGAATCTTCTTATAAATACTTCTCTTAACGGCCTCACTGTAGAAGAGATAAGCTTAAGCATTATGAACAAGTTACGAACAGATGCGGGAGTTTACGGAGATATAGTTGATAAGGTTTTACGAGAGGTTGCGGCGGTGTTTGAAAGTGCTACCGATAATCTGGAGATATATACAAGCGGTACGACAAATATTTTCAAGTATCCTGAAATATCCGACAGAGAAAAGGCAAGTCAGCTTGTGGATGCCTTTGAGGAGAAGGATAAGCTGAAGGAGATGCTTGCAAAGGTTTGTGAAGATGACAAGGACGGTATCAAAGTGTATATAGGAAACGAGGTACCGGTTTCAGATATGAGAGATCTTTCAGTAGTTACAGCCAATTATGAAATAGGCGAAGGGCTTAGAGGTACTATCGGTATAGTAGGACCGAAGAGAATGGACTATGAAAAGGTACTGAAGACTGTAAAGACTGTAATGGCATCTTTGGATGAGCAGTTTAAAAATGATGAATAAGGAGAGGGCTGTGGAAGAAAAAGATTTTAAAAGAGAACAGGAAGAAAACAAGGAAGTTTTAGAGGGCGAAGAAGCAAGTAAGGTTGCTACAGAAGCCGATGAGACTCCTGAGGAAGCAGCGGCAAAGGCAGCAGCTATGGAAGCTGAAGCCCGTGAGGCTTTCAGTGATGAAAATCTTGAAGAAAAGCAGGATAAAAAAGATATTGCCATTGCGGATTTGACGGACAGACTCAAAAGAAGCATGGCGGAGTTTGATAATTTCAGAAAGCGAAGCGAGAAGGAAAAAGCGACCATGTTTGATATGGGTGCAAGAAGTATTGCGGAAAAGATTTTGCCGGTAGTTGACAATTTCGAACGTGCAATGGTGGCGGCACCTAAGGAAGGAGACGGTAAAGCGTTCGCTGACGGAATTACAATGATATACAATCAGTTAAAAAAGACTCTTGAGGATTTGGGAGTAAAGCCTATTGATTGTGTAGGACAGCCGTTTGATCCGAACTTTCACAATGCGGTGATGCATGTTGAAGATGAAAGTCTTGGTGAGAATGTGGTTGCTGAGGAACTTTTAAAGGGATATATGTATAAGGACTCTGTTCTTAGACATAGTATGGTAAAGGTTGCCAACTAAGTGGACAACATATTTTACACTGTAAAAGGTGTCAAATATTTTATATAGATTAAATATTTTATTATTGGAGGAAATTATAATGAGCAAGATTATAGGTATAGATTTAGGTACAACAAACAGCTGTGTAGCAGTTATGGAGGGTGGAAAGCCTGTAGTTATTCCAAACTCTGAAGGTTCAAGAACAACACCTTCAGTTGTAGCATTTACAAAGACAGGTGAGAGACTTATAGGTGAGCCTGCAAAGCGTCAGGCGGTTACAAATGCCGACAGAACAATCTCTTCAATCAAGAGACATATGGGTACAGATTATAAGGTAACTATCGACGGTAAGTCATATACACCGCAGGAGATTTCAGCAATGATTCTTCAAAGCTTAAGGCTGATGCTGAAAGCTACTTGGGTGAGAAGGTTACAGAGGCCGTTATCACAGTTCCGGCATACTTTAACGATGCACAGCGTCAGGCAACAAAGGATGCAGGTAAGATTGCAGGTCTTGATGTAAAGAGAATTATCAACGAGCCTACAGCTGCAGCACTTGCATACGGTCTTGACAACGATGCAGAGCAAAAGATTATGGTATACGACCTTGGTGGCGGTACATTCGATGTTTCAATCATTGAGATCGGTGACGGTGTTATAGAAGTTTTGGCTACAAACGGTGATACACATCTTGGTGGTGACGACTTTGATAACAAGATTACAGATTGGCTTGTAAGCGAATTTAAGAAGGCTGAGGGTGTAGACCTTTCAACAGATAAGATGGCACTTCAGAGATTAAAAGAAGCTGCAGAGAAGGCTAAGAAAGAGCTTTCAACATCAACAACTACAAATATCAACCTGCCTTTCATCACAGCAACTGCTGAGGGGCCAAAGCACCTTGATATGACTCTTACAAGAGCTAAGTTTGATGAGCTTACTCATGACCTTATCGAGAGAACTGCAGTTCCTGTACAGAACGCACTTAAGGATGCAGGAATCACGGCAAGCGAGCTTGGTAAAGTATTGCTTGTAGGCGGTTCTACAAGAATGATAAATGCACAGGAGAAGGTAAAAGAGCTTACAGGTAAGGAGCCTTCAAAGAGCATCAACCCTGATGAGGGTGTTGCAATCGGTGCAGGTATTCAGGGCGGTAAGCTTTCAGGAGACGACAGTACAGGAGATGTATTGCTTCTTGATGTTACTCCGCTTTCACTTTCAATCGAGACAATGGGCGGTATAGCTACAAAGCTTATCGAGAGAAATACTACAATACCTACAAAGAAGAGCCAGATATTCTCTACAGCTGCAGACAATCAGGAAGCTGTTGATATCCACGTAGTACAGGGTGAGAGACAGTTTGCAAGAGATAACAAGACTTTAGGACAGTTCAGACTTGACGGAATCCTTCCTGCAAAGAGAGGTGTTCCGCAGATAGAGGTTACATTTGATATAGATGCAAACGGTATCGTTAATGTTTCAGCTAAGGACCTCGGAACAGGTAAGGAGCAGCATATAACAATTACAGCAGGTTCAAATATGTCTGAGAGCGATATAGATAAGGCTGTAAAGGAAGCTGCAGAGTTCGAGGCTCAGGATAAGAAGAGAAAAGAAGGTATCGATGCAAGAAACGAAGCCGACTCAATGGTATTCCAGACAGAGAATGCGCTTAAGGAAGTAGGAGACAGCTTGGATGCCGGTGATAAGGCTGCAGTTGAGGCCGATCTTAACACACTTAAGGAAGCTATAAACAGAGCACCTATCGATGCAATGACTGAAGATCAGGTAAATGATATCAAGGCAGGCAAGGAGAAGCTTATGGAAAGCGCTCAGAAGTTGTTTGCAAAGGTATATGAGAAGTCGGGAGCACAGGGAGCAACAGGTGCCGAAGGTGCTGCACAGGCAGGCGGCGAGGCAACAGGCTCATCAAGTGATGATGACGTTATAGATGCTGATTACAAAGAGGTATAATAAGGAGAGCAAAGGATGGCAGAGAGTAAAAGAGATTACTATGAAGTACTTGGCGTTGACAAAAACGCTGATGACTCTGCGATAAAAAAGGCATATAGAGCGCTGGCAAAGAAGTATCATCCGGATGCAAACCCGGACAATCCTGAAGCCGAGAAAAAGTTCAAGGAAGCCGGCGAAGCGTATGCCGTACTAAGCGATCCTGAAAAGAGAAGACAGTATGACCAATTCGGTCATGCTGCCTTTGACGGTGGAGCAGGTGCGGGAGCCGGCGGCTTTGGCGGATTCGGAGGCTTCTCAGGCTTTGATTTCGGCGGTGACGATATATTCGGCGACCTCTTCGGAGGAATGTTCGGAGGCGGCGGTGCAGGCAGAGCCACAAGAAACGGTCCTATGAAGGGAGCTAATGTCAAAGTTGCGGTAAGGCTTACATTTGAAGAGGCTGTTTTCGGATGTAAGAGAGACGTTACCGTCAACTACAAGGATGAATGCGCTACCTGTCACGGAAGCGGTGCCAAGGCAGGCACTTCACCTACGACATGTCCGAAGTGTAACGGTAAGGGACAGATAAGATATTCGCAGCAGACAATATTCGGAACTATGCAGAATGTAAAGACCTGTCCTGACTGCGGCGGCAGCGGAAAGATTATAAAGGATAAATGTCCTGACTGTCACGGAAACGGATATATTCAGACCAAGAAGAAATTTGAGGTGAATATACCGGCAGGTGTTGACAACGGTATGTCTGTAAGAGTTGCAGGCGGAGGTGAGCCGGGAGTAAACGGCGGACCTAGAGGAGATTTGCTTGTAGAGGTTATTGTAAGCCCTCATCCTATATTCAAGCGTCAGGATACAAATATATATTCCACAGTGCCGATCAGCTTTGCAAAGGCTGCACTCGGAGGCAGTATCAGAGTAAAGACTGTGGACGGTGATGTGGACGTATCTATTAAAGCAGGTACACAGACAGACAGCAGAGTCAGATTAAAGGGCAAGGGTGTCCCTTCTCTCAGAAATAAGAATGTACGAGGTGACCACTATATTACATTGGTGGTATCCGTACCTACAAAGCTTACAAAAGAGCAGAAGGCCGCACTTGAGGCTTTTGATGCTACAATGAATAAATAATATTTTATAAAACATTTATTGTTTTGACGATTCGGAAGTCACGGGATTATAACTCGTGGCTTCTTTTACGTTCGTATTTGACGTATATACAGCTGTGAAGTATAATCAAGGTCAGAATAAAGCTAATAACGAGGTGTATTTATGGGAAAGATCAAAGTTGAAAGATGTGATATAGAAGGACTCTGTGTAATAACTCCTACAGTGTTTAAGGATGACAGAGGTTACTTTGTAGAGACATATAATAAAAATGATTTTACAGAGGCAGGTCTTGACATGGAGTTTGTACAGGACAATCAGTCAAAGTCATCAAAGGGAGTACTCAGAGGGTTGCATTTCCAAAAGGAACATCCGCAGGGTAAGCTTGTAAGAGTTCTAAGCGGTGAAGTATATGATGTGGCTGTGGACTTAAGAAAAGACTCAAAGACATACGGCAAATATTTCGGAGTGGTACTTTCGGACGAGAACAAGAAGCAGTTTTATATACCGAAGGGATTTGCACACGGATTTGTAGTACTTTCAGATGAGGCGGTATTTGCATATAAGTGTACCGACTTCTACCATCCTAATGATGAGGGCGGACTTAAGTATGACGACCCTGATATAGGTATAGATTGGCCGATAGAAGGACTCAATCTGATCATGTCTGAGAAGGATACAAAGTGGAAGGGACTGAAGGAGACATTCAAGTTCTAATAAAATAACGAATGGAAACGGATATGAATATAATATCGCTTATACGAGAAATATTAAAATCAAGAAATATCATATGGGATTTGGCAAAGGCCGATTTTAGGAAGCGCTTTGTCGGGTCCTATTTTGGCGTGGCATGGATGTTTGTGCAGCCGGTGGTAACTGTACTTATATACTTTTTGATTTTCCAGATGGGATTTAAAAGTGTACCGCCTGTGCCGGGAGTGCCTTATGTAGTATGGCTTGTACCGGGAATTGTACCTTGGTTTTTCTTTGCGGAGTCACTTAACTTGGGTACTTCGGTACTTTCGGAATACAATTATCTGGTAAAAAAAGGTAGTATTTAATGTGTCCATACTTCCTGTTATCAAGGTGATTTCATGCCTGATAGTACATGGAATCTTCGTGGTGATAATGCTTGTGATGACATTGGCGTTTGGCAGATTGCCTATGGTAAGCTGGATAGGAATAATATACTACAGCTTCTGCCTTTCGGTATTTGCACTTGCAATTATATATATAACCTGTGCAATCAATGTATTCTTTAAGGATATGGCGCAGATAGTGGGTATCGCATTGCAGTTCGGGATGTGGATGACACCGATTATGTGGGACCCTACAATGTTCAGTTATTTTCCTTCAAAAGTGGAGATGATAATGAAGCTGAATCCTGTGTACTATGTGGTAGTGGGTTACAGAGACAGTATCCTGAGAGGAAACTACTTTTTTGAAAGACCGGGACTTACACTATATTTTTGGGTGGTCACAATAGTACTTTTATTTATCGGACTTAGACTTTTCAATAAGTTAAGACCGCATTTTTCAGATGTATTATAAGGAGAAGTATGCAGAGCAACTTAGCAATAAATGTCTGTGATGTAACAAAGATTTACAGACTGTATGATAAGCCTATAGACAGGTTAAAGGAAAGTATTTCCCTTACACATAAAAAATATCATAAGGAATTTTTTGCCCTGGATAAAATATCCTTTTGCGTGGAGAAGGGTTCTACGGTGGGCATTATCGGAACAAACGGTTCGGGAAAGTCCACCATACTGAAGATAATAACAGGTGTGTTAAATCCCACCACAGGAAGCGTGGAAGTGGACGGCAATATATCAGCACTTCTTGAGCTTGGTGCAGGTTTTAACATGGACTACACAGGTATTGAAAATATCTACATGAACGGCACCATGATGGGATTTTCAAAGGCACAGATGGATGAAAAGCTTGATGAGATACTTGAGTTTGCCGATATAGGCGACTTTGTATATCAGCCTGTAAAGACCTATTCATCAGGTATGTTTGTGCGACTGGCTTTTGCACTTGCAATCAATGTGGAACCTGAAATATTGATAGTGGATGAGGCGCTTTCCGTAGGAGATGTTTTCTTCCAGGCAAAATGTTACAGGAGAATGGAAGAGATAAGAAAGACAGGTACAACCATACTTATGGTAACTCATGATATGGGAAGTGTAATAAAATACTGTGACAAGGTAATACTTCTTAATAAGGGTAAATTCCTTGCAGAAGGACCTGCAGGAGAGATGGTGGATTTGTACAAGAAGATACTGGCAGGAAGAATGGATGACCTTGAAGCGGACCTTGCAAAGAGACTTGACAGTAATTTTGCGGATATGATGGAGTTGAACAATGACATCAACAAGACACATGTAAAAGAACATGACGGACTTATGAAGGAGAAGATGTCAATCAATCCGAATAAGACCGAGTACGGTGACGGCAGAGCGGAGATTTATGACCTCGGAATATTGGACTCAAAAGGTGAACTGACCAACCTTTTACTAAAGGGCGAGGAGTTTACAATCAGAGAGAAGATAAAATTCAATGCAAATATCGAGTCGCCTATATTCACATTTACCATCAAGGATAAAAAGGGTACCGAACTTACAGGAACCAATACCATGTTTGAAGGTGTGGAGGTAAAGCCTGTAAAGCCGGGCGACGATGCGGTGGTGGAGTTTAAGCAGAAGATGACCTTACAGGGAGGTGAATATCTTCTGAGTATGAGCTGTACCGGATTTGAGAACGGTACACATGTGGTTTATCACAGATTATATGATGTGACATTTATTACAGTTATCTCAAACAAGAACACTGTAGGTGTATATGATATGGAGTCGAAAGTAAAGCTTACTCAAAATAGCAAATAACGGGAGAGAAAATGGGTCTTTTAGAACTTGCAAAAAAGTATGGAAAAGATGAATACGGGCTTTTGAAGGAAAATCCCGGTCTTTGTAACTTGTCGTTTTTCTCATCTTTGTCACTTGGAAATACCGAGTGGCTTAATATAAAGGGAAGAACATTGTTTCTGGGAAGTCAGGTAGCCGTACTGGATGATTTGATAAAAAAATCAAAAGTATATGTCTATGAAGAAGAACCTGAAAAACTTGAAAGTATAAAAGCGGTTTTTGAAAGCAATATAGAGTATATAAAAGCTTTTGAAAACATAGATTTTAATGAGTTTGATACTGTAATTGCCTACGGCAGTGATATGGTATCCAAGCTTATGAGCGTGAAAAAACCTGATAAAAAGATTGTGCTGATATTTGATAACAAGTACGGACTTAATTACTTTGAAGACGAGTTTGGAGATAAGAATGCACTGAGTGTAAAGGCTGTAAGAAATTGGATAGGCAAGAGTGATACATATTATCCGTATCCTAATTACAGATATGTATACAAGCTCTTTTCAGATAAGGAAATGCCGGGAGGTGGAGAACTCTCACAGATAAAGGCATATGATTATCCTAAGTTTGCACTTAAGGATATCGGAGACAGATTTTGTGAAGCGGCAAAGTCAAATGATTTTGACAGCTTTGCAAACTCATATGTCATAGTATCAGGTGGGGATGAAGAGAGCATCTATATAAAATACAACAGAACCAGACTTCCGAAATATCAGATAAAGACTGAAATAAGGCGCAAAGATAACAAGAAGTATGTTGTAAAATCCGCGCTGAAAAAGGACGGCATTCCGCATATCTTAGGTATGTATGACAAGTCAAAGCTTATCAAAAATGACAATGTAAATGTACTTAAGGGAGTATTTAAAAATGCCGGGGAGATAAACTTTGAGTTTATTGAGGGGAAGTCTTTAAGTACCGTATGTGAAGAGTGCATTGAATACAGCCTTGATAAATTCATTGAGAAGCTTTGTGAGTATATTGATAAGATAATAGATAAGGATGCGCTGAACCTTGATGCGATATTTGACAACTTTATCTTTGAAGGTGACAAACTGACCGCTATTGACTGTGAGTGGGTATATGACAGCTCGATGGATTTTATAAATGACAGAAAGACCTTTATAAAATATCGTGCATTGCATAACTTCTATCAGAATAACGCAGGGAAGATTAAGGATAAGTTTGGCTTAAGTGAAGAAGAGTTTCTCTTAAAGTTTGAGATAGATGATATGGACGGGCTTGACTTTGTAGAAAGGCAGTTCCAAGAGTATATACATGGAGATTATCAGGAAGTTTACCTTGACAACTACTTTGTAGAGACTGTAAGCCGTGATACCTTGAATGAAGGACTTGAAGCCCTAAAGAATTGCCGCATGCAAAGAATAAGATAAGAGAGCTTGATGCGATAAATCAGGACAGAGAACTGGCCATAAAAGAGATGACAAGGCTTAGAACTCTGACAGACAATCACGTCAATAATCTGGGTATAATCATAGACAATTTAAGGCATGAGAATGAAGAACTTGCAAAGACTCTGAATGTATATAACGGCAATCTGTCAATACCGTTCAGAATTAGAAGAAAGCTCAGTACCATCTACAACAAAAAGTATCCTAAGGGAAGTGTTGAGAGAAAGAAGTTAAACTACAGGATAATGAGTATCACTCACCCTATAAAATATTTCAGGTTGACACATTCCGCTGAAGGTAAGAATCTTATTGAGGGCGAATTCAAGATAGGCGATATATACAGAGAAAAGGGCAAGCTTAATTTCCCATATGTGGAAAACCCTAAGGTAAGTATTATCATTCCTGTATACAATCAGATACATTATACCTATGCCTGTCTGGTATCACTGCTTGAAAATACCGATGAATACAGTTATGAAGTAATCATTGCGGATGATGTTTCAACCGATGCGACAAGTGAAATAGACAAGTTTGTATCGGGACTTGTGATTGCAAGAAATGAAACCAATCAGGGTTTTTTGAAAAATTGTAACAATGCCGCCAAAAAAGCAAGGGGGAGAGTACATCTTTTTCTTAAACAATGATACTACAGTGGAAAAGAACTGGCTTCCTCCTCTTATAAAGTTGCTTGAGTCTGATAAGAGTATCGGTATGGTAGGCTCCAAACTGGTATACCCTGACGGCAGACTTCAGGAAGCGGGAGGCATCATATGGAGTGACGGCAGCGGATGGAACTACGGCAGATGTGACGACCCGAACAAACCTGAGTACAACTATGTAAGAGACGTGGACTATATCTCAGGTGCCGCGATAATGCTTAGCAGAAAACTTTGGGAAGAGATAGGCGGATTTGATACAAGATATGCGCCTGCCTACTGTGAGGATTCGGACCTTGCCTTTGAGGTAAGAAAGAGAAACTTAAGAGTGGTATATCAGCCGCTAAGTGTAGTGGTTCACTTTGAGGGTGTATCAAACGGTACCGATGTCAACGGTACAGGTCTTAAGAGATACCAGGTGGAGAACAACAAAAAGCTTCAGGAGAAGTGGAGTGAGGAGTTCAAAAATCAGTATGACAATGTGGGTGTGCCGAATGCCTTCAGAGCCAGAGAAAGAAGCAGGGGAAAAAAGGTTATTTTGTTTGTGGACCACTATGTACCTACATTCGATAAGGATGCAGGCTCAAAGACTACATTCCAGTATATAAAGATGTTTATCGAAAGAGGATATGTAGTGAAGTTCTTACCTGACAATTTTGCAAAGTCGGAGCCGTACACCACCATATTGGAGCAGATGGGAGTGGAGGTACTCTACGGCAATGAGATGAGGACAAATATATTTGAGTGGATTGAAAATAATCAGTCAAATATTGAAATTGCTTACCTCAACAGACCTCATATCGCTACAAAGTATATTGACTTTATAAGGGAAAATACAAATATCAAGGTCATATACTATGGACATGATTTGCATTTCCTTCGTGAGAGGCGTGAGTATGAGCTTACCGGAGACGTGGAGAAGAAGAATGCAAGTGCATACTGGAAGAGTATGGAGCTTGATCTTATGAGAAAGGCAAGCATAAGCTACTATCCGTCAAATGTGGAGGTGGACTACATACATACTTTTGACAAGAAGATAAACGCCAAGGCAATCACAGCTTACGTCTTTGATAAGTTTATGGATATAGATTACAATCCGGATGTCAGAGAGGGTGTACTGTTTGTCGGAGGATTCTCACATCCGCCTAATGCCGATGCACTGAAGTACTTCCTTGAGAGTATGTGGGATGAAATATACGCACAGATAAAAGCACCGTTTTATATAGTTGGCTCCAATGCTACAGATGAGATCAAAGCAATGCACAATGAGGCAAAGGGTATCATCTTCAAAGGCTTTGTCAGTGAAGAGGAGTTAAAGGAGCTGTACACCAAGGTAAGACTTGTGGTGGTACCTCTAAGGTACGGAGCGGGAGTCAAGGGTAAGGTAATAGAGGCTCTCTACTACGGCGATCCGGTGATCACAACAAGTGTAGGTGCGGAGGGCATAGATAACTCATATAATCAGATGCTTATAGCGGATGAACCTGCCGAGTTTATAACAAAATGTGTCGCGCTCTATACCGATAAGGAAGCTCTAAAGAATATGCACCTTGAGGCGACAGAGTATGTAAAGAACAGACACAGCATAGATGCGGTGTGGAAGATAATTAAAGAGGATTTTTAGGGAAACAAGATTTGGGCTGTTGTATACAACGGCCCTTTTTTAATCCACTTTTGAATATACAGGCTAGAAGATTTATATAAAGTATTTTTTGAATTGCACATAATATTCAGATAATTAAAAACAATATACACAATTAAGACAGATATAAATATGAAATTACGAAAATAAATAAAATAAAGCGCTGTTTTTAATATAAAAAAATTTTTAAAAAAATACTATTGACAAGAATGAAAAAAATCTGATATACTATAAACATAAACAAAAAGAGGATATATTCTTAGAAAGTTTGATGAACGCATCCACGAGGAGAAAGCAAGCAGCAGATTTGCTAAGTGGAAATTAAAATATAAAAGGAGGTACGGTCCAAAGAAAACATAAGTAATGATTAGACTTTGATCTAATCCGGAACCTATAAGAAGATTAATTAGATAATATATTATTGAAAACTTTAAAAGTTACTATCTGAAGAATCGGTTAGGATAGTATTCGTATAAGTCTTATGACGAGAAAGTGGGATTTGTACGAGAGATAGACCGTGTAGATAGATTGATAACAACCATGTATTAGAAGTGAAAGGAAGCTTATAGGAGGATAAATTAAAAACTGAATAGCAATAACTATACAGGATGTCTATAATTTTTAAAAGGCATCAGATATAGAAATCCAGGTTTACTTAGAAAGAGAGGATTAATCCGTTGGAGCCGGGAATATGTTGAAGAGAGCATTGATGTGAAAGGTCGGTGCTCTCTTCTTAATGTGTATAAAATAAAAAGGGCTTACACAAAGCGTGTAGCCCTTTTTATTATGCTCCCATTATTTCTTTGGTCTCTATTTCAAAGTTGCCGTCATCGTCTACATTCATCACCATGTATGTAGGTATATGACCTGCCTGTCTCGGATAGCCGAGTGAACCCGGGTTTAGTACGGTCACCCCGTCTATAGTCTTCAGGTAAGGTCTGTGTGTGTGTCCGTACATTGCAAAGTCACAACCTCTGGCGATGGCCTCGTCTTTTAGTATTGAGATATCCATGCTTACACCGTACTGGTGTCCGTGCACAAGTAGTGCCTTGTGATTTTTTATATTGATTTCTTTTTCGGCAGGAAGCTGTGAAAAGAAATCATTGTTTCCCTGCACCATAAGGCATGCACATGTAGGGTCAAGCATAAGGCTTATCTTGGTCTCGCTGCCTTCGCCGTCGCCGAGATGGATGAACATGTCAAAAGGTTTTTCTATTGATATTACTTTTTTTAAAATGTCGTCAACTCTGTGTGTGTCACTAACAATCAATATTTTCATAAATTTCCCCCAGCTTTTGTTTCATTGCTGTAAGCGCCTTACCTCTGTGGCTTATCTTGTTCTTTTCCTCAGGGCTTATCTCGGCACTTGTTTTTTGATATTCAGGTAGGTAAAGTATAGGGTCATAGCCGAAGCCGTTAGATCCGGAAGTTTGTGTGGCAATCAGACCTTCCATACTGCCTTCGCAAAATAATGTGGTACCGTCTTCAAGTATAGCACAAATACAGGCTTTAAACCTTGCACTTCTTTCATTTCCCGAGGCATTTTTTAATCTGTCTATTATATTTTGATTTTTTATAGTGTAGGAGGTATCCTCGCCCATATATCTGGATGAGTATACTCCGGGCTCGCCGCCGATATAATCCACTTCAAGTCCGGAGTCGTCAGACATTACTATACCGCCTGTAATGTCCCAAATGGCTTTTGCCTTTATATAAGCGTTTTCCTTAAATGTCGTTCCGGTCTCTTCAATATCAAGTGATACTCCGGCTTCTTTGGCTGAAATTATATCAAAGCCGGATAAAATAGCTCTGATTTCTTCAAGTTTATGCTGATTTCCGGTTGCAAAAATAATCTTTTTCATATGTATTAAAACCTTTATTTTGTCTTCTTAGGCGGTCTTGGTCCCATATATTGATAAAATCTGGTCTGCAACATACCGTTGTAAATCTTGCGATTTTTATCAGGTTCTCTGCCGATATATTTACAAGCATCGTCATATGAGGTTATAAGGTAAAGTGACCAGGAGTCAAGGTTTGCATACCTCTCTCCAAGTGCCTTGTATATAGCAGGCAGATTTTCCTTTTCTTCAAGTCTTTCACCGTAAGGAGGATTTGTAATGATAAAACCGTATTTTTTCGGGTGTGAGAGACTTGCAACATCTCTGCACTGAAGGTGAAGCATATCTATGACTCTGGCTCTTGTGGCATTGCTTCTTGCCGCCTCTACAATGCTTTTATCAATATCATAGCCTTGGATATCAACACCTGTGTCGATGTCCACCATTTCACGGGCTTCCTCATAAGTATTATCCCAAACTTCCTTTGAAATAAGGTTTGACCACTTACAACTTAAAAATCCTCTTTTCAGACCCGGTGCGATATTTGCGGCCATCATAGCGGCCTCTATAACAAATGTACCGCTTCCGCAGAAAGGGTCTACCAGTATTCTGTCTTTTTTCCACGGCGTCAGCATAATGAGTGCGGCTGCAAGAGTCTCTGTGATAGGAGCTTTTGCAGTCATGGTTCTGTAGCCTCTTTTGTGAAGTGACACTCCTGTGGTATCAAGTCCGACAGTAACAATATCTTTGTTTATAGAAACACGGAGCGGATATTCGGCTCCTGTCTCTTCAAACCAATCTTTTTTGTAGATACGCTTCAGCCTTTCGACCATAGCTTTCTTTACGATGGACTGAATATCCGAAGGTGAGAAGAGTTTGCTTTTGACTGAGGTGGCTTTGCTGACCCAAAATTTTCCGTCGACAGGAATATATTCTTCCCAAGGGATATCTGCGACCGAGTCGAACAGCTCGCTAAAAGAGGTCGCCCTAAACTGTGCAACATTTATCATTACTCTTTCGGTAGTTCTAAGCCACATGTTGGCTCTTGCAACAGCTTCGTCATCTCCTTCAAAGTACACCCTTCCGTCCTCGACCTTTGTGATGTCATAGCCTATATCTATGATTTCCTTTTTCAGTACGGCTTCAAGTCCGAAGTGGCAGGGCGCGTACAACTCAAATATTTTTCTCAAGCTTTATCTCCTTTAATACATTGCCGTCAAAGTCATATATGGTAAAAATATCATCATCAAGTATTGCATAGGAGTTGGGATTTTGTTCCTTAGGCAGTGACGCGGATCCGGGATTTAATATATAAATATCTCCGGATTTTTTCGCTATCGGAAGATGCACATGTCCGTATATGAATGCGCTTCCTTTGGCAAGCTTTGGCAGATGATCCTCGCCGTATATATGTCCGTGTGTTATGAAGAAATAGATATCATTAAACATACCTATACAGTAGTCGGATTGCATTGGAAAATCCAGGACCATCTGGTCAACTTCAGAATCACAGTTGCCTCTGACTGCGATGATATTATCCTTATATTCATTCAGCATTGCAAAGACTTCCTTAGGACAGTAATCTTTAGGCAAGTCATTTCTCGGGCCGTGGTACAATAAGTCTCCAAGCAGTACCAGTTTTGAGGCGTTGCTTTCTTTATATTTCTCAATAATTTCTTTGTGTAGAATGATGAGCCGTGAATATCGGATGCAAAAAAGTATTTCATATTAGGATTCCTGCGCTCTGAACTCTATACTTTGTGTAGCGGCATCCATTGAATCTATTATGGCAAGTGATTCCAAATGGAAACCTAAGTTTCTGATTGCACGACCGCCGCTTTGGAAGCCTTTTTCAATAGCAATACCGATGCCTTCCACACTTGCACCTGATTCATTGACAATTGAGATAAGTCCCTGAAGTGCACAGCCGTTTGCAAGGAAATCGTCAATTATAAGTACCCTGTCTTCAGGACCTAAAAATTTCTTTGAAACGATAACCTGATTCTTGCATTTGTGCGTGAAGCTTTCTACTTCTGCCGTATACATATCCCCGTCAATATTTATGGACTTTGACTTTTTGGCAAATACTACCGGTACACCGAATTCAAGTGCGACTATGGCTGCGATACCTATACCTGAGGATTCTATTGTCAAAATCTTATTTATATTGTGTGACGCAAACTTTGACTTGAATTCCTTTGCCATCTCTAAAAAGAGTTGTACATCCATCTGATGGTTTAAAAAAGAATCAACTTTTACAACATTACCTTCCTTGATAACACCATCCTTTTTGATACGCTCTTCTAACAGTTTCATGAAAAATCCTCTCCTTTTGAAAACACATAAGTGTTTATCGTGTAAGCATCAGCATCTCAAGTGCCAGCTTATCATTAATATTACCTTGTTTTATAGCTTCTTCCAACTCGATTGCATTTTTTACATAGGACAAAAGCATAGCCATATCAAAACCTCTTGCTTGACGCATCAGATTCTTTACTACATAAGGATTTAATTTCATATTGGAGATTATATCCTTTTCATTAAAACCGGCTGTTATCAATTCCTTGATTTGCAAAAGTTGGTTAAACTGTCTTGTGATGAGAATCATTATTTTCAGCGGGGGTTCCTTTAGAGCTACCAAATCTTCATATATATCCAATGCATCCTGTATCTTATTATTGGTAATAGATTTTACCAATTCAAAGATTCTGTTTGTCAGACTTATGCTTGTTATAGCTTTTATATCTTCCTCTTCTATTATATCTTTGTCAAGAGTAAAGGAGATAAGCTTATCCAACTCGCTTTTCAGTCTTTCCATATCATTTCCCACTCTGGCAATGAACAGGTTCATATTTGAAACGGTGATTTTCTTGCCGGATTTATTTATGATATTTCCTGCCCAGTTTATCAGTTCATCATTGGTAGGGTGATTCAGTTCTGCAATGTATCCAAGCTCTTTTATTTTTTTGTAAAGCTTGGAACGTTTATCCAAGTCATTCTCCACAAAAATGATTTTCGTGCTATCGGGCTTATCTGATATGTAGTTTAAAAACTTATCGTTGCCGGATTTGAACCACTGGCATCCTTCTATGAGAATGCATCTGTATTGTGAAAAAAACGGAAGTGTATTTGCAAATTCGATAACGGCATCTGCATCTGTTCCTTTTCCTTCAAAATAAGCAAAGTTCATTTGGTCTTCACCTACGATAGCTGCTTTAAGTCTTTTTTTGTAGCTGTTCTTTAAAAATTCATCATCACCTGATAGTACATAAATGCCTTTGAATGTGGAAGTTTTCAAATCATTATTTAATACTTTCATGTGCAAGATTATAACATGAAAGGATGAAAGCCTCCAGTATAAATAGGGAGTATTTCTGGAAAAAATACAGTTTGGAATCTGTTTGAAAAAATATTAAAAAAGGTGTTGACAGAGTGTGAGATAAAGTGTATATTATACCCACTGTCTCTGAGACAGACAAATTTTTAAAACAAAAGCAAGACTTTTGAAATAGATAATTAAAAAGTTATTGACAAAGTTTTAAGAGTTTGGTAACATATAAAAGTTGCTTATGAAAAGCAAAACTTGAGCGGCTTGAGTCGATGTCAAGGACAGCGCTTAAGTGAAATAAGTTTACGCTTTGCAACAATGAACCATGATAATTTAAGATTAAACAGTACACACAACCCTGAAAATTCACATATTTCGCATATTTTTCTTAATGAAAGCGAGCGAAGCGAAGCTTGAATTTAGAAAAATAGCGCACCTTGCCGAACGAAGTGAGGCAATGGTGTTACCTTTGAAATATGATGAGATTTCAGATGCATTTTTCACTTGATGAAAACGAGCGAAAGCGAAGTTTGAATCTTAGTGAAAGTAGTTCTTCGTACGAGTGAAACGAGTACGATAGAACAACCTTAAATAAAACAGTAGATCTGTGAAAACAGATGCAAGCTAGCGAGAAGGCTAGATTAAACTTTTATATGAGAGTTTGATCCTGGCTCAGGATGAACGCTGGCGGCGTGCTTAACACATGCAAGTCGAACGAAGCTGCTAAAAGGAAGTCTTCGGATGGAATTTTGGTAGACTTAGTGGCGGACGGGTGAGTAACGCGTGGATAACCTGCCTTATACAGGGGGATAACGGAGAGAAATTTCCGCTAAGACCGCATAAGACCACAGCACCGCATGGTGTAGGGGTAAAATATTTATAGGTATAAGATGGATCCGCGTCCGATTAGCTAGTTGGTGAGGTAGAGGCTCACCAAGGCGACGATCGGTAGCCGGCCTGAGAGGGTGAACGGCCACATTGGGACTGAGACACGGCCCAAACTCCTACGGGAGGCAGCAGTGGGGAATATTGGACAATGGGGGAAACCCTGATCCAGCGACGCCGCGTGAGTGAAGAAGTATTTCGGTATGTAAAGCTCTATCAGCAGGGAAGAAAATGACGGTACCTGACTAAGAAGCCCCGGCTAACTACGTGCCAGCAGCCGCGGTAATACGTAGGGGGCAAGCGTTATCCGGATTTACTGGGTGTAAAGGGAGCGCAGACGGCGAAGCAAGTCTGAAGTGAAATGCATGGGCTCAACCCATGAATTGCTTTGGAAACTGTTTGGCTTGAGTGTCGGAGGGGTAAGCGGAATTCCTAGTGTAGCGGTGAAATGCGTAGATATTAGGAGGAACACCGGAGGCGAAGGCGGCTTACTGGACGACAACTGACGTTGAGGCTCGAAGGCGTGGGGAGCAAACAGGATTAGATACCCTGGTAGTCCACGCAGTAAACGATGAATACTTGGTGTCGGGGAGGTAAACTCTTCGGTGCCGCAAGCAAACGCATTAAGTATTCCACCTGGGGAGTACGTTCGCAAGAATGAAACTCAAAGGAATTGACGGGGACCCGCACAAGCGGTGGAGCATGTGGTTTAATTCGAAGCAACGCGAAGAACCTTACCAAATCTTGACATACTCTTGAATAGTTTTGTAATGAGACTAGACCTTCGGGACAAGGGATACAGGTGGTGCATGGTTGTCGTCAGCTCGTGTCGTGAGATGTTGGGTTAAGTCCCGCAACGAGCGCAACCCTTGTTGTCAGTAGCCAGCAGTAAGATGGGCACTCTGACGAGACAGCCGGAGATAATCCGGAGGAAGGTGGGGATGACGTCAAATCATCATGCCCCTTATGATTTGGGCTACACACGTGCTACAATGGCGTAAACAAAGTGAAGCGAAGCCGCGAGGCCAAGCAAATCACAAAAATAACGTCTCAGTTCGGATTGTAGTCTGCAACTCGACTATATGAAGCTGGAATCGCTAGTAATCGCAGATCAGAATGCTGCGGTGAATACGTTCCCGGGTCTTGTACACACCGCCCGTCACACCATGGGAGTCATCAATGCCCGAAGTCAGTGACCTAACCCACACTGGTAAACATAAAGCATACAGCTGGGATAAGAATACGAGGGAATAAGCCGGCAGGCTTATGAGTGAGTATTCTTATATGATATAAAGAATAGCAGTAATTATGTTTAGCAGTGTGGGAAGGAGCTGCCGAAGGCAGGGAGGATAACTGGGGTGAAGTCGTAACAAGGTAGCCGTATCGGAAGGTGCGGCTGGATCACCTCCTTTCTATACATTTTTCACTTAATGAAAACGAGCCGAAGGCGAAGTTTGAATTCTAGTGAAAAAGTAGTTCTTCATACGAACGAAGTGAGTATGATAGAACTTCCTATCATCTAAGAAGATGGTGTTACCACTCATCGAATAAGATGATGGTGTTACCTAATGAAGGTTTTAAGTAAGGGTTGTGAGTACTGTTTAGTACTAAATTAGATTGGTACTGCTAAAACTTAGCGGTGTCGATGCGGCCGGGGGACACACCCGTTCCCATTCCGAACACGATGGTTAAGACCCGGTCGGCCGATGGTACTATACTGGAGACGGTATGGGAGAGTAGGTGGATGCCGCTGCATATTTTTCTTAATGAGAACGAGCAAAGCGAAGTTCGAATTTAGAAAAATAGCACACCTTGCGTAGCGAAGCGGAGCAATGGTGTTACCACAGCAATTCTTAGCGAAGACGAGCGAAAGCGAAGTCTGAGGTTAGAAAACAAGCACACCTTGCGTAGCGTAGCGAAGCAATGGTGTTTCCATAAAAACACTTGATGAAAGCGAGCGAAGCGAAGCTTGAATCTTAGTGAAAAAGTACACCTCATCGAGTGAAGCGAGATGATGGTGCTACCACAAGAGATTTCACATCAGTTATTCCTTTGGAGAGGATGAAAGATGTTGGAGTTCGAATCTTTAAGTCTCATTTGCAGAGATATTCTCTGCATGATGTACCTTGAAAACTGCATACCAAACGAGAAATTATATAAATATTTTATAATTAGACATCCGAGGTATTAATTGCTATAAGTAATTAATATTTTAATAACAAAAATAAATTTTTAAACATAGTGTATGATACACGCTAGTGTCATACAAAAACACTAAATCTAAAAAGATTTAAGAGGTTAAACATAAAGAGCGTAGGGTGGATGCCTAGGCACTGACAGCCGAAGAAAGACGTGACAAGCTGCGAAAAGCTGCGGGGAGAAGCACATATTCAGTGATCCGCAGATGTCTGAATGGGGAAACCCACTTGGATAAACTCCAAGTATCTGTACGCCAATACATAACGTACAGAGGGGAACCCGGTGAACTGAAACATCTAAGTAGCCGGAGGAAAGGAAAACAACAGTGATTGCGAAAGTAGCGGCGAGCGAAATCGTAAGAGCCCAAACCGTGGTGCGTGCACTGCGGGGTAGAGGACTGCAATACGAGTAAGATATATTACCTGAACCGTTTTGGAAAAGCGGGCCAAAGAGCGTGAGAGCCGTGTAAGGGAAAAATATATTGAATCCAGCAGTATCCGGAGTACCACGAGACACGAGAAACCTTGTGGGAAGCAGGGGGGACCACCCCCCAAGGCTAAATACTAGTCAGTGACCGATAGCGTATAGTACTGTGAAGGAAAGGTGAAAAGAACCCCGGGAGGGGAGTGAAAAAGAACCTGAAACCCTATGTTTACAAACTGTGGAACACCGAAAGGTGAACCGCGTACTTTTTGTAGAACGGTCCGGCGAGTTACATGTACAGGCGAGGTTAAGTATTAAAGATACGGAGCCGAAGGGAAACCAAGTCTTAATAGGGCGATAATAGTCAGTATGTGTAGACCCGAAACCGGGTGATCTATCCATGTCCAGGTTGAAGTTCGCGTAAAAAGTGAATGGAGGATCGAACGCACATCCGTTGAAAAAGGGTGGCGATGAGGTGTGGATAGGGGAGAAATTCCAATCGAACCCGGAGATAGCTGGTTCTCCTCGAAATAGTTTTTAGGACTAGCCTCGTTATTAGTCTACCGGAGGTAGAGCACTGAATTTTTGCGGGGGCGTCAAAGCCTACCAAGAGATATCAAACTCCGAATGCCGGCTAGATGATTGACGGGAGTCAGACTGCACGAGATAAGTTGGGTAGTCAAAAGGGAAAGAGCCCAGACCTACGGCTAAGGTCCCAAAGTGTGTGTTAAGTGGAAAAAGGATGTGGGATTTCGAAGACAGCTAGGATGTTGGCTTAGAAGCAGCCATACATTAAAAGAGTGCGTAACAGCTCACTAGTCGAGAGGTCCTGCGCCGAAAATGTCCGGGGCTAAACACAACACCGAAGCCTAGGAATGTAGTAATACATTGGTAGAGGAGCATTCTTAGAGGCGTAGAAGCCATACCGGAAGGAATGGTGGAGTAATAAGAAGAGAGAATGCCGGAATGAGTAGCGAGAAAGAGGTGAGAATCCTCTTGGCCGAATATCTAAGGTTTCCTGAGTAAAGCTGATCTACTCAGGGTAAGTCGGGGCCTAAGGCAAGGTCGAAAGACGTAGTCGATGGATAACAGGTACAGATTCCTGTACTACATATAATCAGAACTGTGGGGACACGGAGACTGAAACCGAACCCGGGAGGACAAAAACCGGGGCAAGCGAAGTACCTGTATGGGAGGAAAAACCACCATGCAAGGGGAAAACGTGATGCGTACCGAAAATTAGTAGGGAAGTCGGTTAGGGAGCCGTCAAGAAAAGCCGCTATTGTGTTATATGTACCCGTACCGCAAACCGACACAGGTAGATGAGGAGAGAATCCTAAGGCCGGCGGGAGAAGCATTGTTAAGGAACTCGGCAAAATGACCCCGTAACTTCGGGAGAAGGGTGCCACTTTAATAGAGTGGTCGCAGAAAAAAAGGCTCAAGCAACTGTTTAGCAAAAACACAGGTCTATGCGAAACCGTAAGGTGAAGTATATGGGCTGACGCCTGCCCGGTGCCGGAAGGTTAAGAGGAGAAGTCAGGAAACGAAGCTTTGAATTGAAGCCCCGGTAAACGGCGGCCGTAACTATAACGGTCCTAAGGTAGCGAAATTCCTTGTCGGGTAAGTTCCGACCCGCACGAAAAGGCGTAATGATTTGAGCGCTGTCTCAACAATGCACCCGGTGAAATTGAAGTACCAGTGAAGATGCTGGTTACCCGCGCCAGGACGGAAAGACCCCATGGAGCTTTACTCCAGTTTGGTACTGGGATTCGGTAATACTCGTACAGGATAGGTGGGAGACATTGAAGCATGGACGCCAGTTTATGCAGAGTCGCCGTTGGGATACCACCCCTGTATTGCTGGATTTCTAACCTGCATCCGTAATCCGGATGGGGGACAATGCCAGACGGGGAGTTTGACTGGGGCGGTCGCCTCCGAAAGAGTATCGGAGGCGCTCGAAGGTTCCCTCAGAATGGTCGGAAACCATTCAAAGAGTGCAAAGGCAGAAGGGAGCTTGACTGCGACACCGACGGGTGGAGCAGGTACGAAAGTAGGACTTAGTGATCCGGTGGCATAAAGTGGGATTGCCATCGCTCAACGGATAAAAGCTACCCTGGGGATAACAGGCTTATCACTCCCAAGAGTTCACATCGACGGAGTGGTTTGGCACCTCGATGTCGGCTCATCGCATCCTGGGGCTGTAGCAGGTCCCAAGGGTTGGGCTGTTCGCCCATTAAAGCGGTACGCGAGCTGGGTTCAGAACGTCGTGAGACAGTTCGGTCCCTATCCGGCGTGGGCGTAAGATATTTGAGAGGAGCCGTCCTTAGTACGAGAGGACCGGGACGGACTGACCGCTGGTGTACCTGTTGGAGAGTAACTCCATGGCAGGGTAGCTATGTCGGGAAGGGATAAACGCTGAAGGCATCTAAGCGTGAAGCCCCCCTCAAGATGGGATATCTCATGTGAAAACAGTAAGACCCCTTGAAGACTACGAGGTAGATAGGGCCAAGATGTAAGTACAGTAATGTACTGAGTTGATGGTTACTAATAGGTCGAGGGTTTAACCAAAGATAGGAAAAAGTTTATGTATATAATCGGAAACACCATCAAATCCGCAAGCGAATTTGAGGTGTACTTTCTCACTAAAGCTCAAACAAAGTTTTCGCTAAGTGAGAAATGCAGTTTGGTAGGCAGTTTTGAATATACATCTTTACAAGTATTTATTGTATTGATATAATAGTTGTATGCGCGAGTGGCTCAGTTGGTGGAGTACGACCTTGCCAAGGTCGGGGTCGCGGGTTCGAGTCCCGTCTCGCGCTCTTTTTTATTTCAAGCCTTGTTTTCAGGGCTTTTTCTTTTACATAGAAATTTTAGAACATAGTAATTTATTTGAGAAGTTAAAAAATATGTCAAGCATAAATGTTTATGTACTAAAGTAATTATTTTATAAGCCTCACAAAAGGGGATTTTTATCATGCGCTTTTTAAGTCTTGTTCAATTCTGTGTGGTTGTGAGTGAACAAATTTTTTAAAGGTACTTCTTCTCCAAGGATGATTCATTGGTGGAATATAAGGTTTTCCGGGCTTTGGCTTTTTTTAATCAGCATCCGGATCCTTAGACTTATGCTCATGGGTTGGTATTACCTTCGGTACATAAATATCTTTGTCATTAACGCACGCAAACAAAGGCCTATCAAATACCTTGATAAGCATAACTTTTGTTCCTTTTCGATAATGGATCTGCACTCCCTTTGGGAAGATTTGTCAAGGACATAAACAAAATTTTTTTGATAAATTTATATCTTCTCTGTTTCTCTCTTGATTAGCTTTAGTATTTTATCCTTGTATGTTTCCCCTGTACCTTGCTTGAAATGTAAGTTTACGGTGTATTTTGTTTTTTTCCAATATCCATTATTAACTGTTTATGTTGTGGTTCTTTTATTACTCTTTTTTCTTCTTCCATGTGTCCTCCTTTCCGTTTTTAAGCAAAGAAAAAACAGCAAACCTTTTTGATTTACTGCTTTCGTGTTAGCTTTTATTGAATTGTTAGTTTAGCAAGCTAAAAATATCCTACTTGCAATACTCTTTTATTTTATCGGCATATTCAGTCAAAAGATTCTTTGAATAAATTTTTTTCATTTCTTGAATTTCTGACTTCTTTCCAAAGAATAGAAGCTACTTTTTAATTTGTTTGAGTAGTTGCAACTATTTTTCGTCTGCACAGAAATCCTTTTAAAAATTGATTCCATTGACAAACCGAATTATCATACTTTGCATAATCTGATTTCCCATAATAAACTTTTTAGCATATCTTGAATTGTAAAACTCAAATCATTTTCTCTTTTTACTTTTTCTCCAAACTGTTGCCATATCAGCAGTAAATTTAAATGGTGAGATACCTGTTAAAACAGTGAAATATTCTCTGAACTTTGCATTAAAAAGAAAAACCACATTCAAGTAATGGTGTATCTAAAGTAATATTTTTCCACTTGCTTCTTTTTCATTTTTTTATTGATGATTTTTTTAATCAAATTGCCCTTAAAGTATTGCTCAATAATATAATTGAGTTCCTGTTTTGTGCCTCTATATTCTAATCCTAATGACTTGCATATCTGTGAAAGTTCTTCACGATACCAATAGTATTTAGTAAATTCATCAAACGATGTAATTTTGTCAAACTCAGGTCTACTTTCCATCAATATTTTATCTCCTCAAAACCAATTTATTTTTTCATCTCTAAATAATGGTGTTTCACTCTCTTTGTAAGGATTGTAGTTGTTACAATTACAACCAAACTCTTTCAACGCCTTTATCTTATTATCGGCTGTCCAAACAATCAAAGAGATACCGTCAAATTCTTCAACTTTCCCCTCATTCATTTTATTTTTGAAGTGCCATTCTACAATAGTTTGATTATCCTTATGAAAAAATTGCTTTATATCCCACGCAAGAACTTTTCCTCTTGTATTCCACTCATTAAACCAGTGCTTTACTGTTTGCCGATTTTCATACTTAGGACACCAACTCTCAATATAAATCACATCATCCAAAAAAATATCATCTATTCCTAAGTCTTGTTGTGTAAGCCACATATCAAACCATAAACGAATGATTTTCTCTCTTTCATCCATGAATTTAAGCACCTCCAAAATCAAATACTTGTTTAATATTATACCATTTTTTCGCTTGATTTTATAGGTCTAACTCGTTCCATTTTACCTGTGTTAGTTGCTTTGAATGTTCCTGTAACTGTTCAATACAAGTCTTAACTTTTTCAGCTTGTTCAACTTCTTCTCGTATTTCTAATATTTGATTGTATAGGCTCTTTTTCTCTTTCTTCAAAGTGATAAGTTCTGATTTCCATTTACTGATGGCTAAGGTCTTGTTTTCTCCTAAATGCTCTTTCAGATATTTCTTAGCACTCTCAAACAAAATAAGCTCTGCGACATGTTCGTTGTAAAAATATTCCTGTTTGCTTTTCTTCAATTTTGTATAGGCTTTGTAGATGTCTTTATGCTTCAAATACTTCTCTGCTTGTTCGATAAGTTTGGTGTTATCATCCACTTTCTTTTCAACATCTTTTAAGACTCTTGTAGTCTTGTAGTTCTTATCTCTTAAAGCAAGTATATTTCCTTTTAACTCCGATAATGAAGTGATGTTTTTCTCTTTAAGTAGCTGATAACTCTCAATATATTTTTCTAAGTCTGCATTATAGTTATCTGCATTGTTACGGATAAGATTTTCAAAAACAGATAATAGGTTTTCTTTTGGTGGGAGGGTAGATTTTATGTTTTCCGTTTCTGCTTTTTCTTCTTTTCCAATTCCCCTTATCCAATTTAATAAGGCTTTTATTCTTCTTGAGATTTCTCTTAATATTTTGTTCTGATATCTGATTTCCCGATTGATATTTCCTCTGTCTGTAACAATACCTTTCTTCTCCATTTGAGTTGCTGATACTCCTAAATGAATTGTCGGTATTTGCTCTATGCCCTGTCTTTGATAGGAACGATGGTCTACTTTTTCCTGTATGCTGTTTCCTTCAAGATATTTGTTTGTAATACCTGCCCATGCTTTCCTCCACTGCTCAGCCTTTTCTTGCTCGTTCCAGTCCGTTGTATTTATCTTTCTTGTTTTGTAATTGCCGTTTTTAAGTTTTACTTTTTCTCCGTTTTCATCAAGGATATATTCCTTTTTTGATTTTGCTCCCCATGTTGTATCTTCATTTAACGGTCGCATTGTTAGTAGGATATGTGCGTGTGGGTTTCCATCATTTTTATCGTGTAAGGCAATGTCGGCACACATACCAACATTTACAAAATTATCTTTTACATACTCCCTAACAAGTTCAATCTGTTTTTCTCGATTTAGTTCTTTAGGTAAAGCAATTTCGATTTCTCTTGCAAGCTGTGAGTTTTTACTCTTTTCTATTTTCTCTACGCTATTCCATAATGTTCCCCTGTCTAAAAATGCCTGTGGTGCATTTTGTGGCAATAGGATTTCTGTATGGGCTATTCCTCCTTTTCTTGTAAAGTCGTGGACTATGCCGTCATATTCGTTTTTTATCTTTTCGCCACTTCGATAGGCGGAAGCTGCTACTGCACTTTTGCCTCTACCTCTTGAGATAATCTTTATGCAAAGATGATATATCGCCATAAGAAAAAACCTCCTCTCTTTTTGATGTGGGCAAGGTGGCGATGATAAAGACTTACTAAAAAAATCGGATTGTTTTTATCCGATTTCTTTTGGTAAGTACATAAGGGGTAGGAAATTTATTTCCGTAGGGGAGTGTAGCTCCCCTGTATCAGCTTTAGCTGATATGCTCTCTGCAAGAGCCTTCGGAGAACGCACACACCCTTTAGGGTGTATAAGTGCGCCCTTGTAAACAAGGGATTATTCCTCTGTTTCCATTTCTTCCTCTTGATTTTCTATGTTTTCTTCTTCCGTTTGTTCTCTTTTCTCTATGATTTTTCTGATTTTTTGATTGACTTCTTCTTTGATTTTTGGGAATGTGATTAGCTGATAGAATTCATCTTTGGTAAAATCCTTGCTTTCGGTAAAGATACTTTCAAAGACTGCTCCTTTTTCATAAAGACGTCTATCTCTTTTCTTTCGCTCTTCCTGTTTCTGCTGACTGATGAGTTTCTTTCTTTTGTTTTGTAACTGCTTGATTTCTTCTTCCGCCATTAAGATTTTTTTGTCTATATTTTTCATTTTCTCTTTTCCTCTCTTTCTAATTTTGAGCAATAAAAAAAACAGTAAACCGATTTGATTTACTGTTTCGTGAACTGCTATGTTATAGCTTGTATTTAATTGTTTTACTTCGACAAACTGCAATTTGTCTGTTTCAAAACAATTCGTTTATCATTGTCACAAATAAATCCGGTTTCAGTAAAACAAGACCTGCATGCCCCAGTTTAGGCAAAACCTTGAATTCTGTTTGCGGAAAATGCTGATTCATGTAGGCGATATCAAGTTTTCGCTCCTTTTCTTCGCCATCGGCATACCAGTAATGCATTTGCGTATCGACCTTCGGAATGGGCTGTGGAATCTTATAGTTGTTGCATGAGTCAAAAGTTCTCCATAACGTTTTTCTACTGGAGCACTTCAAAACATCTGCAACATATTGAAGATCTTCCTTCGAATATTCATCGGTAGCAAAAGCCTTCTCAAGCAAGCGCACTCCACCTGTCCTGCCCAGCATCATCATGAGATAGTCTCTCAAGGCGATAAAGCGTGTGACAAGCCATGGTAGCTGATATGGTGTAATGCCTCCGTCCATAATGCAGTGTCTGATTGGAATAAGTTGTCCAAGCGTTACCATTAAAGCAACGGAGCCGCCCATCGAGCACCCATATACTGCATACAATTCGGCAATCTCTTCAGCCTGAAGCCACTCATTCAATTCGGCAGCGATCTTCTCAATGCTTGTAAAGTCACTTTCATCCTCAGAATCATATCCGGGAAGAGCCGGAATAATCAGATGATATTTGTTTTTGAGAAGCGGAATTAAATGTTCAAAATAATCCCATCTTACAACAGAAGGATGTATCAGCAGAATTGCTTGTTCATTACCTTTTCCAAATTCATGTATATTCATTAGTCTAATCCATCCTGTGTACAAATTAGAATTTTTCTCTCTAAATAATTAACAATATTATACCATTTTTAAGCCATTTTTTCTATATCGGCTTTTTATGGTACTTGACAGTTGCCTATAAAGTTAAAATACACATCAACTTGTTGTTTTCTATCTTTTCCTTTTCTTCCCCCTGTGGCTTCATGGACTACAACTTTTTCTATATACTCATTTATCATTGGGACTGTCAGTTCTTCAATATCGGTATATTTTTCTATCATCTTTAGGAATTTATCGGTGTCAACTTTTCTCTGATGATAGCTTTCTATTTCATCTTCAAAATACTGTATTTGCTTTTCTAATTCTTGTTGCTCCGTGTCATAGATATTAAATAATCTATCAAAGTGTTTTGCGGGAATTTTTCCAAGTGCATGGTCTTCATATAGCTTTGTAATAAGGGTTGTTAGTTCTTCATTTCTTGAAGATAATTTTTCTAATTTCGTTTTATCATCTTGATACTTTTCTTCCCTTTTTTCATCGGATAATTTGTTCATCACTTTTAGAAATTCTTGCTTTTCTTCTTTTGCAAAATCTGTGATTTCTTTGATTGATTTTAGGAGAATTTCATTCACTGTTTTTACCTTGATGTAGTGCATACTGCAAGAGCCTTTTCTGTGTCTGTAATGTTGACATACAAAGCAATAATCACAATCATATTTCTTTTCTTTATATTCTGCCGGCTCTCTGTAACTTAATTTACCTCCACAATCTGCACAGATTAAAAGTCCTGTAAAGGGGTGTGAGGTTGTTCCGTACTTTGGACTTCTTCTCACTGTTTTTCTTAACCTTTGAGCGTTATTCCATGTTTCTTCGTCAATGATGGCTTTATGGGTGTTTTTGAAGATAATGAGTTCATCTTCTTTTGCCTTTCTGCGTTTCTTAGTTTTGTAATCAAGGCATATTGTTTTACCAAGTACAGTATGACCCATATATTCTCTTTTTCTAAGATATAACCTACTGTGGTCGGTGTCCAAAAATACGGGTCTTCTATTCCTCTTTTCTTTGAGCTATGGTTATTTTCGGGGTAATGTATTTGGGCATAGGCTGACGGAATAAGGACTTTATCTTTGGTTAATATGTCTGCTATCTGTGTTACTCCATATCCCTCTATTACAAGCCTGTAAATGCGTTTTACGACCTTTGCACTCTCTTTATCGACAAGTAACTCCTGTTTGTTCTTAGGATTTCTATAATAGCCGTATGGAACGCTTGGTGATACTCTTTTACCCTCTTCCATTCTTGCTCTAAAGATGGATTGTATTTTTCTTGAGGTATCTCTTGCATACCATTCATTCATAATATTTAGAAATGGGGTAAAGTCGCTTTCTGCTTGTTTTTCGCTATCTATTCCGTTATTGATGGCGATAAACCTTACTCCCTTTTCTTTGAAAAGTATTTCGGTGTAAAAGCCTACTTTAAGGTAATCTCTGCCAAACCTACTCATATCTTTTACTATCACAGTAGATACTTTGTTTTCTTCTACTGCTTTTATCATTTTCTGAAATCCCTCTCTATCAAAGGTTGTTCCGCTTACTCCATCATCGGTATAGTGATAGATATTTACAAAGCCGTTTCTTTTCGCATAACTTTCAAGTAGTTGCTTTTGATTAGTGATGGAATTGCTTTCTCCCTGCATTTCATCATCTCGACTTAAACGCTCATAAAGGGCTGTTTGTCCTGTTCTTTTTGTATTTGACATGAGAATTACCTCCTTTCCAAGTTTTTTATTTTCTCTGTCCCTAAGAGGTTAATCCTTTACGGTCTATCATCTTATAAAGCTTTTTATCAAATTGAATCGCGTGCCCGGCGTCAACAGTTCTTTCTGCCAGAACTGATAAAGTAAGATTTTTTTACTTATAATTAATTCAAAAAAATGTGTAAGACTAAACGCAACTTTGGCATAGGGGCTGTGGAAATAAACTTTTCACCCTAGGTAATTCAAAAAATTAAAAAAGGTTATTGACAATAGTGGTTAGATGCTGTATTATTATACCACTGTCTCTGAGACAGACAAATTTTTAAAACAAAAACAAAACTTTTGAAATAGATAATTAAAAGGTTATTGACAAAGTTTTAAAAGTTTGGTAATATATAAAAGTTGCTTATGAAGAGCAAAACTTGAATAGCTAATCAAATAAGTTTTACGCTTTGCAACAATGAACCATGATAATTTAAGATTAAACAGTACACACAACCCTGAAAATTCACATATTTTTCTTAGCGAGAACGAGCAAAGCGAAGTTCGAATTTAGAAAAATAGTGCACCTCGTCGAGCGTAGCGAGACGATGGTGCTACATATGATTATGTAATGAAGTTTCAGCAAACAACGTTTAGATTCGAACAGAATTTAAAACCTTTAAAAAACAGTAGATCTGTGAAAACAGATGCAAGCTAGCGACAGGCTAGATTAAACTTTTATATGAGAGTTTGATCCTGGCTCAGGATGAACGCTGGCGGCGTGCTTAACACATGCAAGTCGAACGAAGCTGCTAAAAGGAAGTCTTCGGATGGAATTTTGGTAGACTTAGTGGCGGACGGGTGAGTAACGCGTGGATAACCTGCCTTATACAGGGGGATAACGGAGAGAAATTTCCGCTAAGACCGCATAAGACCACAGCACCGCATGGTGTAGGGGTAAAATATTTATAGGTATAAGATGGATCCGCGTCCGATTAGCTAGTTGGTGAGGTAGAGGCTCACCAAGGCGACGATCGGTAGCCGGCCTGAGAGGGTGAACGGCCACATTGGGACTGAGACACGGCCCAAACTCCTACGGGAGGCAGCAGTGGGGAATATTGGACAATGGGGGAAACCCTGATCCAGCGACGCCGCGTGAGTGAAGAAGTATTTCGGTATGTAAAGCTCTATCAGCAGGGAAGAAAATGACGGTACCTGACTAAGAAGCCCCGGCTAACTACGTGCCAGCAGCCGCGGTAATACGTAGGGGGCAAGCGTTATCCGGATTTACTGGGTGTAAAGGGAGCGCAGACGGCGAAGCAAGTCTGAAGTGAAATGCATGGGCTCAACCCATGAATTGCTTTGGAAACTGTTTGGCTTGAGTGTCGGAGGGTAAGCGGAATTCCTAGTGTAGCGGTGAAATGCGTAGATATTAGGAGGAACACCGGAGGCGAAGGCGGCTTACTGGACGACAACTGACGTTGAGGCTCGAAGGCGTGGGGAGCAAACAGGATTAGATACCCTGGTAGTCCACGCAGTAAACGATGAATACTTGGTGTCGGGGAGGTAAACTTTTCGGTGCCGCAAGCAAACGCATTAAGTATTCCACCTGGGGAGTACGTTCGCAAGAATGAAACTCAAAGGAATTGACGGGGACCCGCACAAGCGGTGGAGCATGTGGTTTAATTCGAAGCAACGCGAAGAACCTTACCAAATCTTGACATACTCTTGAATAGCTTTGTAATGAAGCTAGACCTTCGGGACAGGGATACAGGTGGTGCATGGTTGTCGTCAGCTCGTGTCGTGAGATGTTGGGTTAAGTCCCGCAACGAGCGCAACCCTTGTCGTCAGTAGCCAGCAGTAAGATGGGCACTCTGACGAGACAGCCGGAGATAATCCGGAGGAAGGTGGGGATGACGTCAAATCATCATGCCCCTTATGATTTGGGCTACACACGTGCTACAATGGCGTAAACAAAGTGAAGCGAAACCGCGAGGTCAAGCAAATCACAAAAATAACGTCTCAGTTCGGATTGTAGTCTGCAACTCGACTATATGAAGCTGGAATCGCTAGTAATCGCAGATCAGAATGCTGCGGTGAATACGTTCCCGGGTCTTGTACACACCGCCCGTCACACCATGGGAGTCATCAATGCCCGAAGTCAGTGACCTAACCCACACTGGTAAACATAAAGCTGGGATAAGAATACGAGGGAATAAGCCGTCAGGCTTATGAGTGAGTATTCTTATATGATATAAAGAATAGCAGTAGTTATGTTTAGCAGTGTGGGAAGGAGCTGCCGAAGGCAGGGAGGATAACTGGGGTGAAGTCGTAACAAGGTAGCCGTATCGGAAGGTGCGGCTGGATCACCTCCTTTCTAAGCATTTTTTACTTAGAGAGCACGAGCAAAGCGAAGTGCGAGCTTAGTAAAAAAGTTCACCTAAAACGAACGAAGTGAGTTTTATGGTGTTACCACTCATCGAATAAGATGATTGTGTTACCTAATGAAGGTTTTAAGTAAGGGTTGTGAGTACTGTTTAGTACTAAATTATATTGGTGCTGCTAAAACCTAGCGGTGTCGATGCGACCGGGGGACACACCCGTTCCCATTCCGAACACGATGGTTAAGACCCGGTCGGCCGATGGTACTATACTGGAGACGGTATGGGAGAGTAGGTGGATGCCGCTGCATATTTTTCTTAATGAGAACGAGCAAAGCGAAGTTCGAATTTAGAAAAATAGCACACCTTGTGTAGCGTAGCGAAGCAATGGTGTTACCACAGCATTTCTTAGCGAAGTCTGAGTCTTGGTGAAAATTTAATAATAAGGGCTTATAGCTCAGCCGGTTAGAGCGCACGCCTGATAAGCGTGAGGTCGGTGGTTCGAGTCCACTTAAGCCCATACATTGTTTTCTTAGCGAAGACGAGCGAAAGCGAAGTCTGAGGTTAGAAAACAAGCACACCTTGCGTAGCATAGCGAAGCAATGGTGTTACCACATAATACTTGATGAAAGCGAAGCGAAGCTTGAATCTTAGTGAAAAAGTACACCTTGCGTAGCGAAGTGAAGCAATGGTGTTACCACAAGAGATTTCACATCAGTTATTCCTTTGGAGAGGATGAAAGATGTTGAAGTTCGAATCTTCAAATCTCACTGTTAAGGCAAAAAGCTTTAACAACGATGTACCTTGAAAACTGCATACCAAACGAGAAATTATATAAATATTTTATAATTAGACATCCGAGGTACTAATTACAAGTATACTTAGTAATTAGTATTTAATGCATTCTTTACTTGATGAAAATGAGCGTAAGCGAAATTTGAATCTTAGTAAAGAAGTAGTTCTTCATACGAACGAAGTGAGTATGAAGAACATCAAAAGTAATAAATTTTTAAACATAGTGTATGATACACGCTAGTGTCATACATAACACTAAATCTAAAAGATTTAAGAGGTTAAACATAAAGAGCGTAGGGTGGATGCCTAGGCACTGACAGCCGAGGAAAGACGTGACAAGCTGCGAAAAGCTGCGGGGAGAAGCACATATTCAGTGATCCGCAGATGTCTGAATGGGGAAACCCACTTGGATAAACTCCAAGTATCTGTACGCCAATACATAACGTACAGAGGGGAACCCGGTGAACTGAAACATCTAAGTAGCCGGAGGAAAAGAAAACAACAGTGATTGCGAAAGTAGCGGCGAGCGAAATCGTAAGAGCCCAAACCGTGGTGCGTGCACTGCGGGGTAGAGGACTGCAATACGAGTAAGATATATTACCTGAACCGTTTTGGAAAAGCGGGCCAAAGAGCGTGAGAGCCGTGTAAGGGAAAATGTATTGAATCCAGCAGTATCCGGAGTACCACGAGACACGAGAAACCTTGAGGGAAGCAGGGGGGACCACCCCCCAAGGCTAAATACTAGTCAGTGACCGATAGCGTATAGTACTGTGAAGGAAAGGTGAAAAGAACCCCGGGAGGGGAGTGAAAAAGAACCTGAAACCCTATGTTTACAAACTGTGGAACACCGAAAGGTGAACCGCGTACTTTTTGTAGAACGGTCCGGCGAGTTACATGTACAGGCGAGGTTAAGTATTAAAGATACGGAGCCGAAGGGAAACCAAGTCTTAATAGGGCGATAATAGTCAGTATGTGTAGACCCGAAACCGGGTGATCTATCCATGTCCAGGTTGAAGTTCGCGTAAAAGTGAATGGAGGATCGAACGCACATCCGTTGAAAAGGGTGGCGATGAGGTGTGGATAGGGGAGAAATTCCAATCGAACCCGGAGATAGCTGGTTCTCCTCGAAATAGTTTTAGGACTAGCCTCGTTATTAGTCTACCGGAGGTAGAGCACTGAATTTTTGCGGGGGCGTCAAAGCCTACCAAGAGATATCAAACTCCGAATGCCGGCTAGATGATTGACGGGAGTCAGACTGCACGAGATAAGTTGGGTAGTCAAAAGGGAAAGAGCCCAGACCTACGGCTAAGGTCCCAAAGTGTGTGTTAAGTGGAAAAGGATGTGGGATTTCGAAGACAGCTAGGATGTTGGCTTAGAAGCAGCCATACATTAAAAGAGTGCGTAACAGCTCACTAGTCGAGAGGTCCTGCGCCGAAAATGTCCGGGGCTAAACACAACACCGAAGCCTAGGAATGTAGTAATACATTGGTAGAGGAGCATTCTTAGAGGCGTAGAAGCCATACCGGAAGGAATGGTGGAGTAATAAGAAGAGAGAATGCCGGAATGAGTAGCGAGAAAGAGGTGAGAATCCTCTTGGCCGAATATCTAAGGTTTCCTGAGTAAAGCTGATCTACTCAGGGTAAGTCGGGGCCTAAGGCAAGGTCGAAAGACGTAGTCGATGGATAACAGGTACAGATTCCTGTACTACATATAATCAGAACTGTGGGGACACGGAGACTGAAACCGAACCCGGGAGGACAAAAACCGGGGCAAGCGAAGTACCTGTATGGGAGGAAAAACCACCATGCAAGGGGAAAACGTGATGCGTACCGAAAATTAGTAGGGAAGTCGGTTAGGGAGCCGTCAAGAAAAGCCGCTATTGTGTTATATGTACCCGTACCGCAAACCGACACAGGTAGATGAGGAGAGAATCCTAAGGCCGGCGGGAGAAGCATTGTTAAGGAACTCGGCAAAATGACCCCGTAACTTCGGGAGAAGGGGTGCCACTTTAATAGAGTGGTCGCAGAAAAAAGGCTCAAGCAACTGTTTAGCAAAAACACAGGTCTATGCGAAACCGTAAGGTGAAGTATATGGGCTGACGCCTGCCCGGTGCCGGAAGGTTAAGAGGAGAAGTCAGGAAACGAAGCTTTGAATTGAAGCCCCGGTAAACGGCGGCCGTAACTATAACGGTCCTAAGGTAGCGAAATTCCTTGTCGGGTAAGTTCCGACCCGCACGAAAGGCGTAATGATTTGAGCGCTGTCTCAACAATGCACCCGGTGAAATTGAAGTACCAGTGAAGATGCTGGTTACCCGCGCCAGGACGGAAAGACCCCATGGAGCTTTACTCCAGTTTGGTACTGGGATTCGGTAATACTCGTACAGGATAGGTGGGAGACATTGAAGCATGGACGCCAGTTTATGCAGAGTCGCCGTTGGGATACCACCCCTGTATTGCTGGATTTCTAACCTGCATCCGTAATCCGGATGGGGGACAATGCCAGACGGGGAGTTTGACTGGGGCGGTCGCCTCCGAAAGAGTATCGGAGGCGCTCGAAGGTTCCCTCAGAATGGTCGGAAACCATTCAAAGAGTGCAAAGGCAGAAGGGAGCTTGACTGCGACACCGACGGGTGGAGCAGGTACGAAAGTAGGACTTAGTGATCCGGTGGCATAAAGTGGGATTGCCATCGCTCAACGGATAAAAGCTACCCTGGGGATAACAGGCTTATCACTCCCAAGAGTTCACATCGACGGAGTGGTTTGGCACCTCGATGTCGGCTCATCGCATCCTGGGGCTGTAGCAGGTCCCAAGGGTTGGGCTGTTCGCCCATTAAAGCGGTACGCGAGCTGGGTTCAGAACGTCGTGAGACAGTTCGGTCCCTATCCGGCGTGGGCGTAAGATATTTGAGAGGAGCCGTCCTTAGTACGAGAGGACCGGGACGGACTGACCGCTGGTGTACCTGTTGGAGAGTAACTCCATGGCAGGGGTAGCTATGTCGGGAAGGGATAAACGCTGAAGGCATCTAAGCGTGAAGCCCCCCTCAAGATGGGATATCTCATGTGAAAACAGTAAGACCCCTTGAAGACTACGAGGTAGATAGGGCCAAGATGTAAGTACAGTAATGTACTGAGTTGATGGTTACTAATAGGTCGAGGGTTTAACCAAAAAGATAGGAAAAAAATTTATAATAGCTCGGAATTTGGTAGGCAGTTTTGAAGGTATATGCGCGAGTGGCTCAGTTGGTGGAGTACGACCTTGCCAAGGTCGGGGTCGCGGGTTCGAGTCCCGTCTCGCGCTCTGAAAGAAGTCTTATTTTAAGGCTTCTTTTTATTTTTGTATACGATTTGCTACTGAAAGATTTGCTGACCCTTTTGAAAAAAATGGAATACATGAATATGTATAAAAAAAGCATACATTATATATATAGTGATATTTTTTTCTTGACAATATAATATTAGATGCTATACTTAAAACAGTAATGATTCTTATTTTTAGAAAGGGATATACATGAAGGATCTAAAATACAGTAGACAAAGGGAGGCTATCTTAGACAACTTGAAGTCTAGAGTCGATCATCCTACAGCTGATATGCTCTTTCAGTCACTACGAAAAGATGATCCTAAGATTAGCTTAGGTACTGTTTATCGAAATCTCGGCTTGCTCGCCGAGCTTGGTCGTATAAACAAGATTTCCGCTCAAAAACGGAATCGAAAGGTATGATTATAATACCAATGAACATTATCATTTTTCATGTAAGGCATGTTCAAAGCTCATTGACTTGCCGGCCGATATCGCAAAAAGATTTAAAAATGACAAGGCAGTGCATGATGATATTGGAGTGGTAGAAAATCATTCACTTATTTTTTATGGCTATTGTAGGGAATGCTATCAAAAAATGATTTATATGGATTCAAAAAAGGCTGTTTAGCCTTTGAATCTTTTAAGTCGGCATTTCATATCAATATAGTAATTTTGATATTTATTAGGAGGAAATTTTTATGTCAAAGTACGCAGGAACAAAAACAGAGAAGAACTTAATGGATGCATTTGCAGGTGAGTCACAGGCTAGAAATAAGTATACATATTACGCTTCAGTAGCTAAGAAGGCAGGATATGAGCAGATGGCAGCTCTTTACCTTGAGACAGCAGAGCAGGAGAAAGGAGCATGCAAAGATGTGGTTTAAGGAGTTCCACGGAATCGGAACACCTGAGGAGAACCTTGTAGATGCGGCAGCAGGTGAGAACTTTGAGTGGACGGATATGTATGCTCGTATGGCAAGAGAAGCAAGAGAAGAAGGATTTGAGGCTCTTGCAAAGAAGTTTGAGCTTGTAGCAAAGGTTGAGGCAAGCCACTGAGAAGAGATATCTTCAGCTTCTTGAGCATTTAAAGAATGATGGAACTTTCAAGGGAGACGCTCCTCTTGGATGGAAGTGCCGTAACTGTGGATATATCCATGAGGGTGCTGATGCTCCTACAGTATGTCCATGTTGTGCTCATCCACAGGCATACTTTGAGAGAATGACTGTAAACTATTAATATTTAGATTTACTAAACATCTTCACAATAGTGTAAAATCTTAAATTAGGTATATACTCCCCTGACAGCTCAATCGGGGAGCTTTTTAATATTTACTGCAGCTATAGTCAAATGCAGTGAAAGATGTGATATAATAATATCTATTGTTTTTATGATAGAAAGCAAAGCAAGGTTAAAATTGCTGTTATTAAAACGAAATAAAATATTTTTGGAGGTCAACATGGCAGAAGAGACAATGAAGGATTTTGAGAAGGAGCTTGAAGAATCATATAAAACTATGGATACAAAAGAAGATCCGGATGCAGGAAAGTGGGATGTCTTTGAAAAGATGTTAGCTGAGAAGACAGTTGCAAAGGTTAAGATTACAGAGGTTGTTAAGGGTGGATGCATCGCATTCTTAGAGGAAGTAAGAGCATTTATTCCTGCAAGTCAGTTATCAACACAGTATGTAGAGAATCTTGATGAGTTCCTCGGTAAGAGCCTTGAGGTTGTAGTAATTACATCAGAGCCTGCTAAGAAGAAACTTGTTCTCAGCCACAGAGCAATTGAGAAAGAAGAGGCTAAGAAGGAGAGACAGGCTAAGCTTGACAGCGTTAAGGTTGGCGATGTTCTTGAGGGTAAGGTTGATTCAATCAAGGATTACGGCGCTTTCATCGATCTTGGAGACGGAATCTCAGGATTACTTCATGTATCACAGATTTCAAAACCAGAGAGTAAAGAACCCTGCAGCAGTACTCTAAAGAGGGTGAGACTGTAAAGGTTAAAGTAACAGGTATTAAAGATGGAAAGATTTCACTTTCAAAGAAAGCACTTGAGGAGAATGTAGAACCTAAGGATCCTTCAAAGGGCTTTAAATATGTAGAAAAAGGGAGTTGCATCTACATCTTTTAGCAGGATTATTAAAGGATATTAAATTAGACTAAAGGAGTGTTCGTATGGCAGAAAGTAAAGCAAAAGCTCTGCAAAAAGAACTTTCATTTGAATATCCTCATATAGCAAAAGAATCTCCTGAGCAAATTTCAAAAGCTCAGGAGTTTGCTGAAGGGCTATAAGAAATTTTTTTAGATAAGTCAAAGACCGAGAGAAGTGGTAAAAGAAGCTGTCAGCTTACTTGAGGCAAACGGATATACAGTTTTTGACCCTAAAAAGAGCTATAAAGCCGGGGATAAGGTATATAAAGTAAACAGAAAAAAAGCAATACTTGCATCTACAATAGGTAGTGAGCCTATCACTGAAGGTTTAAGGATTAACGGAGCACATATAGATTCTCCAAGACTTGATCTCAGACCTAATCCGCTCTATGAAAAGAGTGAGATATCATATTTCAAGACTCATTACTATGGTGGAATAAGAAAGTATCAGTGGGCAACCATACCGCTTTCAATGCATGGTGTTATATTTAGAAAAGACGGCAGTTTTGTTGAGATAAATCTTGGTGAAAAAGAAGAGGATCCGGTATTTTATATAAGTGATCTGCTTCCACATCTTTCAAACAAGCAAGATCAAAGAAAACTGTCGGAAGGTATCAAAGGTGAGGAATTAAATATTTTCCTCGGAACATTGCCGTTTGATGATACCGATGATGTAAAAGAGGCTGTAAAGCTTAAGACACTTGAAATATTAAATAATATGTACGGTGTTACAGAGAGAGATTTTGCAAGAGCGGAGATAGAATTTGTTCCTGCAACAAAGGCAAGAGATATCGGTCTTGATCGTTCACTTGTAGGAGGATACGGTCATGATGACAGAGTCTGTGCTTATCCTGCGCTTATAGCGGAGATTGAAGCAAAGAATCCGAAGTATACAACACTTACAATACTTGCAGACAAAGAGGAGATCGGTTCAGCAGGAAATACAGGACTTCATTCTCACTTTGTGTATGATTATATAGAGTATTTGTCACAGAGCTTCGGTGCTGATGTAAAAGAAGTATGTGAAAAATCATCATGTCTTTCATCGGATGTAAATGCCGCATTTGATCCTACCTTTCCTGATGTGTTTGAGCCTAACAACTCATCATATCTGAACAGAGGTTGTGTACTTTACAAAGTATACAGGTTCCAGAGGAAAGTATTCTTCATCAGATGCAAGTGCAGAGTTTATGAATAAAGTTATATCAATAATGGAAGAAAACAATGTACATTGGCAGATAGGAGAATTGGGCGCCCTTGACGTTGGTGGTGGCGGTACCATTGCTCAGTATGTCGCAATGATGAATATAGATGTAGTAGATTTGGGAGTTCCCGTAATCTCTATGCATTCACCATATGAGGTGATATCAAAATTAGATTTATATAATACATATCTTGCATTTAAGGCATTTTATTTATAATGTCGGGTGCAAGGTGAGAGGTTTTTATTTATGAAATTAAAAAAGTTAGCTTTGATAGGAATGGTTGTTGTAGCTACAATGAGTGCATGTGGTATACAAAAAAAAGATGCTACTGAGACTCAGACAACAGCAGAGGGAGAATCAAAGGCAAATGCAGATGTGAAAAGACCAAGTGATTACGGTACAGCCGAGCTTGGAAAGTATGTCGGTGTGGAAATACCTAATATCGATACAAGTGTAAGTGATCAGGATGTGGAAGCACAGATAAATACTGAATTAACGCAAGATCCTGACGTGGTTGAAGTAACAGACAGAGCCGTACAGGAAGGCGATACTGTAAATATAGACTACACCGGAACAAAGGACGGAGTTGCTTTTGACGGAGGATCTGCAACAGGTTATAATTTAGTAATCGGAAGCAACAGCTTTATCGAAGGATTTGAGGCGGGACTTATAGGTCACAGCATCGGAGAAGATGTAAAACTTGATCTTACATTCCCTAAGGATTATAATAACGCCGATTTAGCCGGAGCCGCAGTGGTATTTGACGTAAAGATAAATTCAATATCGGTTTCATCTCCTGCAACTCTTACAGATGAGTGGGTAAATAAGCATACAAACGGTGAGCAGAAAACAGTAGATGAGTTTAGAGCTGCCGTAAAGGCAAAATCTTGAGGAACAAAGAAGTAAGAGCGCAAAGTCACAGGATCAGTACAATGCGATTGCTGCCGTAATTGCAGACTCAAAATTTGAAATGAAGGATGAGGCTATTGATTTTGAATATAACAATATCTACAAGCCTATCGATAATATGATTACACAGTATGGTATGGATCTTGATCAGTATGCTTCAGCTTACGGCATGAGTGCGGATGAACTCAAAACACAGATCAGAAATCAGGCTGAAAGCTATGTTAAGCAGGTTATTGTCACAAGAGAAATCTATAAGAAAGAGAAAATGTCTCTTACAGATGAGGATTACCAGGTAGTTGTAGATTTAAACGGCGGCTCTTTGACAAAAGACGAGCTTATACAGCAGTATGGTAAAGATGAAGTTGAAGAAACAGCCAAGACATATAAAGTTGTAAACTTTATCCTTGACAATGCCAAGAGAACAGATGTTACAGTAAACATCAACGGTGAGACTATGGGCAGTGAAGAGGGCGCAAGTGCTGAAGGTGCAAAGTGAAGAGACTACAGCTGAGGGAGAAAGCGAAAGCTTCGAGAGTGCAGCTGCTGAAGGCAGTGAGGCGGCACAATAATGAAAGCACTATTCTTTGATATAGATGGTACTTTAATTGACAATGATACCAAACAGGTGCCGAAATCCGCATTAAAGGCTATAGAAGAAGCGAGAGCTGCCGGACATTTGACATTTATAAATACCGGAAGAGTAGAATGTATAATAGGAAATATTAAAAACAGATTTAATATGGACGGTTATATTTGTGGATGTGGAACACAGATAGTTGTTGGAGACAAGACCATCTTTGAGAAGAGGATAGATCATAACAGAGGCATTGAAATAAAAAAGCTGTTAAAGAAATTTAATGTTGAAGGTATGCTTGAGGCGAGGCAGGGAATTTATTTTCCTGCCAAACCTTTTGTATATCCTGAGATTACAGAGAATATATTTGATGCGATATGTTCCACTATAGAACCGTCTGTGGGAGAATTTGAAAAAGATGATTATGACTTTGATAAATTCTGTATTATAGACGATCCGAGATTTTCAAGGAGTGATCTGAAATCATTTTTTGCTGAATGCGATGATTTTGATATAATAGATCGAGGTGCAGGATTTTATGAATGTGTACCATATCCTTGTTCAAAGGGAAAAGCTGTACTTCAAGTGCTGGATTACTACAATATAGCATTGGAAGATGCTTATGTATTTGGGGATAGTATGAATGATTTGCCGATGTTTACATGCGGAGCCGGGAACAGAATACTTCTTGGAGAGCATGATACCGCATTGGAAGAATATGCTACATACTTTGCAAAAAAAGTATCAGAAGATGGGATATATTTATCAATGAAAGAGCTTGAACTTATATAGTAACTTTCATTGACATTAGTATTTGGAGAGATTATGTTTTTCAAAGATGTTTGGAAAGATGTACAGGCTGTAAAGGACAGGGATCCGGCAGCCAGAAGTGCGTTTGAAGTTTTATTTTTATATCAAGGCGTACATGCATTGATTATGCATAGAATTGCACATTGGTTCTATAAAAAGCATATGTTTTTTATAGCAAGATGGATATCACAGATTTCAAGATTTTTTACGATGATAGAGATACATCCGGGGGCTGAAATAGGCAGCGGAGTACTTATAGATCATGGTGCAGGTATTGTAATCGGAGAAACAGCGGTAGTTGGTGACAACTGTACACTGTATCAAGGAGTGACTCTGGGAGGTGTAGGAACCGCCAAGGGGAAAGAGACATCCTACACTTGGAAAGAATGTAATGGTCGGTGCCGGTGCAAAAATACTGGGATCATTTGAGGTTGGAGACAATGCATCTATAGGAGCAAATTCAGTTTTATTAAAACCTCTTGAAAGTGATTCCACAGCAGTGGGTATTCCTGCAAAGCCTGTAAGATTAAACGGTCAGGTTGTTGAAAAGAAGCATAAACTGGCACAGGTAAATGCGGATATTTCAAAGCTTGCAGAGACCATAGATATAATGAATGAGAGAATAAGAAAAATGGAAGAACTGCTGAATCAAAACGGTATTGATACAAGCTGTCTGGAAGACGGTAGAGATACCACAGAGTTTGCCGATTGGGTAATCTAATGAAAGCAGAATTAAATACAGTAAGCAGACGATTGGGAGTCGGTTATTCGACTTTCGATTTGTCTGCTTTTTAGAAGAAAAAGCATTTGTATATCTTTTGCGCTGCAATGATAACAGTTTATATTGCGGATGGACATCCGATATACCAAAAAGAATCAAAGCTCATAATGCCGGAAAAGGTGCTAAATATACCAGAGCAAAATTGCCCGTGGAATTGGTATATTTTGAGGTATATGCAGATAAAGTAGAGGCAATGCAAAGAGAGTATGAAATAAAACAGTTAACGAAGCTTGAAAAGGAAATGTTGATAGATGAATCTGAAGTTATTATATGAAGATAAAGACATAATAGTGACAGTCAAGCCAAGGGGAATATCAAGTCAATCAAGTAACAGTTTTGAAGAGGATATGGTCAGCCTTTTAAAAAAGCATATGGGAAAAGACGCCTATGTAGGAGTGATACACAGGTTGGATAAGCCGGTATACGGAATAATGGTATACGGGTAAGAATAAAAAGCCACAGAAATCCTCAGCAATGAACTTAGAAAAAAAGAATATAGAAAAGACTTATGAAGCTTTGGTGGACGGACTTCCTGAAAGTAAAGAAGGAGAGCTTATAGACTTTATAAAGAAACTTGATAACAATGTAAGTAAGGTCGTTGAAAAGAGTACTTCAGGAGCTAAAGAAGCTGTATTAAAGTATAAAGTACTGGAGTCATATAAGAAGGACGACAGATATATTACCAGACTTAGAATAAATCTTATAACAGGCAGACATCATCAGATAAGACTCCAGTGTTCAAGTCACGGTTTTCCTCTGTATGGGGACCATAAGTATAATAAAAGGCTTGCAAATGTTAAGCTGGATGAGGACAAAGTACTCTCTTTGGCGGCTGTAAACTTAAGCTTTAAGCACCCTAAAACAGGTATGGAATTAAATTATAAAATTAATGCGGATTTTTGAAAAAAAAGTATTGACAAAGAACATATAAAATGATAAAGTTAGGGAAGTACTAACTAAGAGGAAATAAATTTTCTTTAAGAATAAAGAAAACGGAGGTAGGTATGCCCGTTGATATAGTAAAAAGCCTTGCATCGAGTGGAGATGACAGTGTGGAGCTGAGACTCATCATTCAAAATGCGGCGGTATTGAAGGGGAAAAGAATTTCCGGAATGCTCTTTTTAAATGACAAAGAGTTAGCCATAATAAGTGAGAAACTAAGAAAAACAAGTATCAGCTTGATGATTCTTTTGCACTTGTAAGAAGAGACATTTGGTTTTGATATACAGAGCAAAAAGAACTTGAAGAGTATCTTAAAAAGATCAGAGGTTAGTGACTATTTAAGAGAGTTTGGATATAGGAGAGATGATTTCATATCAAATCTTATCAGACTGCATCAGAGGATGAACGGTTTTTATAATAAAATTAAAGAGTTTCCTCATGAGGTAGGAGTATTTTTGGGATATCCTATATGTGATATAAAGGGCTTCCTTGAAAATAAAGGAGAGAGATATTTGCATAGCGGATATTGGAAAATATATGGCAATCTGGAAGAGACCAGAGAAAAGTTTTTAAGCTATGATGAGGCTAGAGAGATTGCTATTGATGAGTTTTTGGCCGGAAATAGGCTGGAGAGTATAGCTTGTTGATAATGGTTTATATGCCTATAAAAAAATATTCTTTTAAGGAGTAAAAATATGGAAAAAGCAATTATTGTTTATTGGAGTTCAACAGGAAACACAGAAGCTATGGCAAATGTGATAGCTGATGGAGTAAAGGCGGCAGGCGGAACACCTGAGCTTGTATTTGTAGACAGTGTTAATGTAGATGAATTACTTGCACAGCCTGCATTTGCTATCGGATGTCCTGCAATGGGTGCAGAGGAGCTTGACGAGTCAGTTGAGAGCTTTGTATCAGATATAGAAGGCAAGGTATCAGGTAAAGAACATTCTTTTATTCGGTTCATATGACTGGGGCGATGGAGAGTGGATGAGATTATGGGTTGAGCGTATGCAAAACGCCGGAGCAAATATTATCGGTGGAGAAGGCATTATAGCAAACCTTGAACCTGATGATGATGCAAAAGCTGCATTGGAAGCAGCAGGAAAGCAGTTAGCTGCATTTTAATTTTTTTGGTCTTACATTAGGACAACCTAATTTAAGATATGACAGTGAAAGCTGTCATAATATATAGTGTAGTGATGAAACGTCATTACACAAACAATATGGTGGTGAGAACTATCATATACTATCAAGTAAGACTTGAGCAACCTTATTTGATAATATACAGTGTTACACATATTGAAATTTCTCTTATTTAAAAAGACAGGCCTTGAGCAAGCCTGTCTTTTTCTTTGAAAAAATATATCATAGTATAAATTTATTGCCTTCAATTAAAGTGTTTTTCGCTTGACATAAACGGAATGTCATAGTATAATCTCACGGAACTAGTTAGATTAAGTATTGAATTCGCCACATACGCCGGTATAGTGGTTTTTTCTAATCTTAAAGTTTGATTGAAGTTGAAGTTTTGGCTTCAAAAATGAAAAAATTAAGGACGGTTTTACTTAGTAAGAGTGAAATAGAAGTCAAAATGGAGGAAATATGGCAGAAAAAGCATATATTAACTTATGAGGGACTTAAGAACTTAGAGGAAGAGTTACAGGATTTAAAGGTAAATAAGAGAAAAGAAATTGCTGAAAAGATAAAAAGAGGCAAGAGAACAGGGTGATCTCTCAGAGAATGCAGAATACGATGCCGCAAAAGATGAGCAAAAGAGATATAGAGGCAAGAATAGAGCAGCTTGAGAACCTTTTTAAAGAATGCTGAAGTTGTTGTAGAGGATGAAGTAGATCTGGATACAATCGGTATCGGATGTATGGTAAAGATTCTTGATAAAGAATTTGATGATGAACTTGATTTTAAGATTGTAGGTTCTACAGAGGCCGATTCACTTGCCGGTAAGATAAGCAATGAGTCACCACTCGGTAAAGCATTACTCGGTAAAAAAATCGGAGAAACAGCAGTTGTAGAAACACAGGCAGGTGTTTCAGAATATATGGTATTAGGAATACAAAGAGTATCTTAAGGAGGAAATATGGCAAATAGCAATGAACCAATGACAACAGAGGACCTGAATCATATTTTAAAGGCAAGAAGAGACAAACTTGCAGAGTTACAGGCGGCAAACAACGACCCTTTCTTTATCACAAAGTATGATGTAGAAAAGCATAGTGCAGATATAAAGGACAACTTTGAGGAATTAGACGGAAAAAGTGTCAAGATTGCAGGTAGACTTATGTCAAAGCGTGTCATGGGTAAGGCGTCATTTTGTCATGTACAGGATTTAAAGGGAAGAATACAGGCATATGTAGCAAGAGATTCTGTAGGAGAGGACGAATACAAGGCATTCAAGAAGCTTGATATCGGTGATATCGTAGGTGTTACAGGTACGGTATTCAAGACACAGACAGGTGAGATAAGCTTTCACGCTACAAAGGTAGAGTTGCTTTTCAAAGAGCTTAAAGCCGCTTCCTGAGAAATTCCACGGACTTACAGATACAGATACAAGATATCGTCAAAAGATATGTGGATCTTATAATGAATGAGGATGTAAAAGACACATTTATAAAGAGATCAAAAATCATAACAGAGATCAGAAAGTTCCTTGACGGTCAGGGATTCATTGAAGTTGAGACACCTATGCTTGTAAGCAATGCAGGTGGTGCTGCCGCAAGACCTTTCAATACACATTTCAATGCTTTAAATGAAGATGTAAAGCTTCGTATTTCACTTGAGCTTTACCTTAAGAGACTTATTGTAGGTGGACTTGAGAGAGTATATGAGATAGGTAGAGTATTTAGAAACGAGGGCGTTGATACAAGACATAATCCTGAGTTTACACTTATGGAGCTTTACCAGGCATATACAGATTATCACGGTATGATGGATCTTACTGAAAATATGTTCAGATACCTTGCAGAGAAAGTTTGCGGTACTACTACAATACCTTATGCCGAGGCAATGATTGATCTTGGAAAGCCTTTTGAGAGAATTACAATGGTTGAGGCTATAAAGAAGTACTCAGGCATTGATTTTGACAGTATAGAGACAACAGAGGAAGCAAAAGCACTTGCAAAGGAAAAAGGCATTGAGTTTGAAGAGCGTCACTCAAGAGGCGATATCATCAATCTCTTCTTTGAGGAGTTTGTAGAGGAGAAACTTATACAGCCTACATTTGTAATGGATCATCCTATAGAGGTGTCACCACTTACAAAGAAAAAGCCAAGCGATCCAAGATATGTAGAAAGATTTGAGCTCTTTATCTACGGTAGAGAGATGGCAAATGCGTACTCTGAGCTTAACGATCCCTATCGACCAAAGAGAGAGATTTCCAGGCACAGGAAGAAGCATTTGCAGCAGGAGATGAGGAAGCAAATCATACAGATGAAGACTTCTTAAATGCTCTTGAGATAGGAATGCCGCCTACAGGAGGTATCGGATACGGTATCGACAGACTTGTAATGTTGCTTACAAACTCACCTGCTATTAGAGATGTATTACTCTTCCCTACAATGAAGAGCCTTGATAAGCCGACTTCATCAGGAAATGAAGAGGTCTGCAGATTCAAATACAGGTTTCTTTTACACCAAATGAGAAGATAGATTTCTCAAATGTAAAGATAGAGCCACTTTTTGAAGAGAGTGTAGACTTTGAGACATTCTCAAAATCAGACTTCAGAGCGGTAAAGGTAAAGAACTGTGTTGCAGTTCCAAAGAGCAAGAAAGCTTTTACAGTTCACTCTTGATGACGGAACAGGCAAGGACAGAACAATTCTTTCAGGCATCCATGAGTTCTATGAGCCTGAGGAGCTTGTCGGAAAGACACTTATAGCTATAACAAACCTTCCGCCAAGAGCAATGATGGGAATTGAATCATGCGGTATGCTCTTGAGCGCTGTAAATGAGCTTAAAGAGGGCGAAGGCGAAGAACTCCACCTTATAATGGTAGATAATCATATACCGGCAGGAGCTAAGCTGTACTAAATATAAAATTTCTAAAAATCAGTGATGTCAGAACTTAGGTTTGAGAATAGATCACATTGATATGCATGACAACAAGAGCACTTCAGATATAATTTGAGAGGTGCTCTTTTTCGCACTCATATATATCCGGCGGTTATCTTATGAAAATGGATTGCGAATAGATTGCATATCGCAATCAAATAAGATATAATGAAGAAAAACAGGAGGTGATATCTATGGCAAGAACAGCAAATGTATTTGCGCGTGTCGAACCTGAAGTAAAAGAACAGGCGGAGCAGGTACTTGACAGGCTCGGTATCCCGATGTCCAATGCGTAGGAATGTTTTCTGAGGCAGATTGTATTACAGAGAGGGATCCTTTGAAATGAAACTTCCGGCTTATGAAGAGCCGGTTGCATATGGCCTCTCTGACAAAGGAACAGTTTAATGCGGAAATAGAGAAAGGCATGGAAGATATCAAGGCCGGCAGAATATATTCGGCGGATGAGGTTGAAGCGGAAATTAAACGGGAATTTGGTATATGAAATATAAAGTGATGTATACAGCGGGGGCAAAGAAAGATCTGCGAAATATCTTCAGATATATTTCAGAGGAATTGTTGACGCCGGAGAATGCTGTTGGACAGACTGATCGGATTATGGAAGCTGTTAGAAAGCTTGATACTATGCCAAACAGAAATCGGCTTTATGAAGAAGAGCCGTGGCACAGCAGAGGACTTAGATTCTTTCCGGTGGATAATTATTTGGCGTTTTATAAAACAGATGATAAAACTAAAATAGTATATGTAGTACGAATTATGTATAGTGGATGTGATATTCGTAAACAGCTAAGTAAAACAGAAGATGTTTCAGTAGTAACTGCCATATTTATTCATAGTTTAACTTGTACTAAATAAAGTAAAAAACTAAATTTTTATGCTAGAATAAAAGGGCAATCCTACATAGGACTGCCCTTTTAGTATACAAATTTCAGGGGATATAATGAGAGAATTTGAAAACCGAATCAACCCTTATTAATGGCAATCTGGCATTGTCTATAGCACCTGCACTAACACCAAACGGTATAGAGAATGACCCTTTATTTTTCAATGGAGAAATTATATACCCGACAATAGTTTCAGGTGGACTTTTGGTACTTGCAGATATAGTCAGTACAAGATACTTTAAATACGTACCGGTCGCACAAAGAGACCCCATTCTTTCTGCGCAGGGGATATATTGAGAGCGGAATGCTTTTTCAGCCTGCAATGGCGTTTATGCAAGAATGGATCTATTCCAAAGTGCACTGGATGGGGAGATACTTTATGGTACTACAAATGTGGATATAGGCAGTAATCTAAGAAAGTCTCTTTTTAATGTAAAGCAGGGGGATAGATTAAAGTTTCGTATAGGAGATGACGGATGGAAGGCTCTACACAGTAAGAATCTTGATGGTAGTGTGTTGACAGATATACATATACAAAGGCCTGTAAAGATGCCTGACAGATGGATAAGAGCACTTGGAAATTGTGCCATGCTGCATCAAAATATGAAATACAAGTTCCATGTAGAGGGAATGCAGGCAAAGTCATTTATTGCAATGTTACCTCCTGTTACAGCGAAGGAAAAATCCGGATGGCTTACACCCACAAAGACAGGTGTAATGTTAAAATCAAGAGAAGAAAAAAACAGTGTATATATTAGTGGACTGCATAGACTCAGTGCACTTAAGAGGATAATGAGTAATGTAAATGCTGTTTATTTTTATGCACCGAATGATGGCGAGCCGGGGAAGATGATGATTGAAGTATGTATGACCGGGGCGAATATTACCCTCAGTTTGACAGCGAAAAGTTATGAAGGGTATTCAGGCGAGGGAGCATTACTTGATTCGCTTTCAACTCCTAAAATACTTGAATGTGCGGATAAAATTGATAATATATTAAACTTTGAATCAAGACTTGATATTGATAAAATATCAAAATCAATCGGAATAGTAAAAAAATGATATGAATGATGCAATGGAGCTGCTTGCCGTTTCAGGTAAGCTTGGTTTTGATGTTAGAGAGAGACATTTTTCCATAGGGAATTGCCTGATGATCCTGATAGAGTTTTAAAGGACAATCCAAGGCTTGTGGGTGCAAAGAAGCTGGTTGAAGATACTGAATATATTGATGATAATATATGGCATGTAAAATCAGGGGATACAACTTACAGAGTTATTTATCCGACAGATGAGAACCTTGAGAATGCAAAATGCACCTGTACATGGTATCTGAAAACATCAAAACGGTAGAGGACCATGCAAGCATATTTTGGCGGTAAAACTGAAAAAAGGAGTATAGTATGGCAAGTAAATTAGAAAAAGCGGCAGAAATATATCGTTCTCTCGGCTATGAAGAGACAGATTTTGACGATATTTTAAATCTTGGAATAGGAAGCAAAGAAGAGCAAAAAGAGGCAAGAGAAGGATTGAAATCCGGAGACTGGACAGAGATAAAACAATTATCAGATAATACATATGGATTTGTTTCTGTGGTGGATGTAAATCTTGAAAAGCTTGCAATCTTTGCTATAAGAGTGGGAGTTGATGCCAAGCGAGCTGCAAATATTCTTAGAAGAAGCAGTGAAGTTGCCCTAAAGGCTATTGAGGATAGAGGTGAGACTTTTGCAATGAACTTTATAAAAGCTGCCTGCACTTCAAACAGGAGAATATGGGAGCATTCACTGTCAGTGCTTGGAATGTTGGCATTAAAACTTGTTCATGAAATGAATCTTGAAATTCCCGAGTCTGTGGAGTATATGAAGGACTGGGCAGCTGCAGCGGCAATTCTTCTGACATCAAAAAGAAAAGACTACAATTTTGATGAGAAGTTTGTAATTGAAAAAGAGTGAAATTTTTAAGAAGATTTAATGAGCATATAGAAGTAGGCGTTGCCTTGAATGTGCCTGCAACCGGGCCTTTTTCGAAAGATACTTATATGGGGTGTACAAAAATAATCTCTATTACAAAAAGATACTGCTATGGAGCAGGTATTTTACGGACTTAGCATTGCACAAAGGCCGGGAGACAGAAAAGAATATGTAAATGTATTGGAACAAATCGGAATCACAGATGAAGAGATAAAAATCAAGAGTAGAAACAATTATTCCACTGCTTGGGACTCGAGAAACGGCTTTGATGGAGAGATTTGCTCCTGTACTTATAGAGAGTGCTACAGACGAATGGCTATATCCTATACTGATTTCCTGCAGTTCTGCAAAGGTGAAAAAAATAAAAAAACTGATTTTAAACACTGTTTTAAAAAGGGAAAAGCCTAAGTCGGTAAAAGAGTATGAAGAATGGCTTTTACTTTATAAGCAGGATGAGGATAAAAAGTATAGCAAAGCTTGCGGGAAGTATTGAAAAGGCTTGGGGACTGGAGATAGAAGATGAAGATGTAAAAGAAGAATTGCAAGGACTTTGGAGAGAAACACCTAAACTTTGGGAGGTGCCGAGGTTTGAACTTGGTGAGATATCATCTGAAAGATTAACAGATTTGGTCTCAGATATTTCTAAAAGAAAGGACTATATTGCAGATCTTTTTGAGAGATTTATTGCAATGGCAAATTATATTGCTTATACAAATTCGGATGAAGCTAAAATGAGTCTTGCAGGTATTCCAAACGGTGATGCCGGAGGTTTAAGAACACTTGGAAGATGGGCTAAGAACCTTGAAATGAATATGATAAAGGATACAAAAGAAAATGTGTGGAATGGTGAACAAGAAGTCTTAAAAATCAGATACCATGATCTTATGTACATGCGAAGAGAGCTATTGTTTAATTCTATGGGCAAAATGGCCTTGTTTACTGAGTACACCAAGTTACGTCGATCTAAGTATCAGTTTAAATGATTTAGTGGAACGCTTATCAATATATGAAGATAAGAATTTATCATATGTTTCAGAGCCGGATCTACAGCTTGCAATTACAAGATTGGAGATAGAACATCCGGCAGATATAGATATAAAAAAATACATAGAAAAATTAAAGAAGATAGACCTGAAAATAGAACTTCCTTCAGGAGAAGTGTTAAAGGATGAATCAGGTGAGGAGATTTCAGTCGGTAGTCTGATTGCAGGGTATTTAAAAAGATTCATATATCGAACCGGAATTGAAAAACGGGAGAAATTGCATATTGAATATTAAGGTTAATATACCTGAAAGTCTTAGGGCATTACCGAATAGACTTTACATAATTATATAAATATGTTTTCTGTTTTTCCAAACTGGGGTGATTATTCTCTTACAGCTATACATAGAGATCTTGAAGTTTACCATGGCCAGGAATTGTTTTAAGGCAGATAGCAAGAAGAAGAAAGCCGGTTACAAAAAGGTGCAATGATGAATTGGATCGCTACAAAGGTAATTTAAAACGTCGAAAAATGCAGAGGATATTATAGAGGCCAGTCAAAAAGCATGGGATAGAGGACTTTGACACCCAGGAATAGCTGATATCTCAGAGATTGATTGAGCGGCGGTACACCTTCAAACTTGGCAAGTCTGGCTTTTTGCAATGGATAAAATATGGCTAAAGACGGTATGCTGAGTTTGGTATGGATGGCTGCCTGTGATGTAGTGGAGGTATCGCTTAAAGCACCCGAGAATGCTTTACAGGAACAGCTGAGATTGTAAAAATTTCTAAGAGATTATCTTGATGAAGTTATTTTTGCGGTAGAAAAATAAGCTTGCCCCACAAAAATGCATTGGAAATGAAGGCTGTAAAGAATCTCGCCACAAAATCCGGATCTTCAAAAGCTGTAGAATATGCCAAGGAAATAGTGAATAAGCTAAATTTCTTGGTATGGATATAAAAAGAAGAAAAGTATGATAAAGTACAGAATCAAAAATACACCAAATGATTTTTGATGAAGTATGGGTGGCATTGCTGAGGCAAAAAGCTAATCTATGATAATGTTGAAGTTTGATATAAAATGTATTTGAAGTAAGAAAGGCGATAAAAGCTTTTTCAGCTTTGATTTTGACAATTACCGGATATCTCAGACAGGCTGTTTCAAGTATATATTTATGGATGGTTTTACGGAATTCAAAAAGAGGCTCAGATGTCGGGAGCTGTAGCCGACAACAACGGAAAAATCATAGATGAGAAAGAAAAGAGCGTATGGCTTCATTACGACCCTGAAAAAGAAAAAGGTTGTAGTAAGCAAATATAGAAACTGGAGAGGTGAAAAAGAAGGTCCTCTTGAGGGCAGTTCAACACCTTATTCAAAGATATTTTTGACTATTGCAGGAGTACTTTGGCACAGGACGGAGAGAGTATTTATGGAGCAAAAAGTCTTTTTCAGACAACTGGCGGACTCGGGAGATTTATCTGTAGAGAAATTTAAGAGAAGTCATGAGAGAACTTTTTATTACATGAGGAGATAAGCCCGGCAAAGCTTGTAAGAATAGTTGAAAAAGAAAATAAGCTTTTAAGTATATGCTATGTAATGCTTGTTGAGTGTATCAAATACGCCGGAGAATTTGCTGTAAAAAATAATAAGCCGCCTGTATGGATAAACAGAGTTTTGGATATCTGCACTTATTATGCCGATTATTTAAGAGAAGCAATGAAGAGAGGATATATTTTGGATGAGGATGCCAAATGGTCCGGACTTTTTAGAGATTGCAAACTGTACTGCTAAGTCCACTGCAGTGAAGAAGGCAAAGAGTTTGGCAAAAATACTGGGGATAGGATGATTAAGGAATGAGAATATCTGATAGTGGAATATATAAAACTCCCAAGGAAGCATTGAAGGCTGTATTTGGTTACGACTCATTTAGGCAGGGGCAGGAATCGGTTATAAATGCTGTTTTGGATGGAAGAGATATTCTTGCCGTGATGCCTACAGGAGCGGGAAAAGTCACTGTGCTACCAGGTTCCGGCTATGTTGCTTTCAGGAATCACATTGGTCATTTCTCCACTTATCTCCCTTATGCAGGATCAGGTAAAGGCATTGAATGAAGCCGGTGTGGATGCTGCATTTATAAACAGCTCTTTATCTGAAAAGGAGATGCATGATACTTTCAAAAATGCATCGAAAGGTCAATATAAGATTATATATGTGGCACCTGAGAGACTGATGAGTGAAGGTTTTTGTTAGGGCTTGCAAAAGGTGTTGAGATTTCAATGATAACTGTGGATGAGTACATTGTATCTCACAGTGGGGACAGGATTTCAGACCAAGTTATATGGATATAGCGGAGTTTGTAAATATTTTGATAAACGTCCGATTATAAAGTGCATTTTACAGCAACTGCGACTCAGAATGTTAGAGAAGATATTATTTGCTCTTGGGGCTTACCAATCCATATTTTTCTTGTAACGGGATTTGACAGGAGAAATTTATTCTTTCAGGTAGATAAAACCACAGAAAGTAAAGACCGTTTTATACTTGATTATTTAGACAGACATAGGGGTGAAAGTGGAATTATATACTGTGCAACCAGAAAAATGTGACAGTCTATATACACTATTAAAAAAAGCGGAACATATCTGTTGCAAAGTATCATGCAGGAATTAGTATTGAAGAGAGAAAGCAAATGCAGGATGATTTTGTATTTGACTATACAAGTATCGTAATAGCCACAAACGCTTTCGGAATGGGAATTGATAAATCAAATGTCAGATTTGTCATTCACTACAATATGCCCGTCAAGTATGGAAAACTATTATCAAGAAGCGGGAAGAGCCGGCAGAGATGGACTTTGAATTCCGAATGTATTTTACTGTTTTTCACCTCAGGATATTATAATTAACAGATTTTTATTGGAACATAAAGATTTTTAGTGAAATTGATCCGACGGATGCAATGACAATCAGGAGAGGGATATTAAAAGACTTCAGATAATGGAGGGATATTGCTATACGACTGAATGTCTGCGCAACTATATTTTAAAAATATTTCGGAGAAGATCCCAAAAAGCCATGTGATGATTGTGGTAATTGCCTGCGTCAATTTGAAACTATTGATATGACGGATGAGGCTAAAAAGATAATAAATTGTATCTATGAGTCTCGTGGAAGGTATGGAAAGAATATAATAATGGATACAGTACTTGGAGCAAAGACTGCAAGGCTGGACAGAAATAGGAGCAAGTAAATATAAATCATATGGGAGTTTCTGGAATCATCAACAAAAACTCTGTTTACGGCGACTTATTGAAGAGCTTTTACTTGAGGGATATATTCAAACAGGAGAATATCAGGTTTTTAAAAACTTGAGATATAAGTAAATTAAAAGTTAAAAATGATACTAAAGGTCCTGGTAAAGATAACTGATGAAGATAAGTTACAAATAGGAAAGGTAAAAGCCTAAGAAGAATAAAAAGGTATGGATTCACTTACTTCTACAGGCTTCAAGCTTTTTGATAAATTAAAAGAGCTGAGACTTGAAATTGCCAGAGAAGAGAAGATGCTCCATATATCGTTTTTAATGATAAGACCTTAATTGATATGTGTGCAAAAGATGCCTACCACAAAAATCCGATATGTTAAATGTCTCAGGTGTCGGAGAAAATAAATACGGTAAATACGGTGAGAGATTTATTGCTGTAATAAAAAGGAATATTTGAAGTAAATATAAATAAAAGGATAAAGGTTTCTTCCGATTGATCGGAGGAGGCCTTTTGTGTGTAGGTATTAACAAAAGAATATCGCATTGCAACATAATTTCAATGTGCAAAAATATTGTACATTATTTATGCTATTTTTAAATATGCAAAAATAAATTGGATGAAGGGATTTCAGTCATGAATAAAGAGGGAGGATAATTGAGAAAGGAAATATGACATAGTAATCGGAAAACAGTTTGGAATTATAAATGGTGATATTGTTTTTATTAAAACCGGTAGAGGAGGAACTATAGAAGGTTTTAAAAATAAATATTTGAATATATGCGATTTTTATTTATATGGCCATATATACTTTGTGGTTTCCGCTAACTTAAAAAGATTCGGTATGTGATTTGGAGGAAGAAATAAAAAGTGTAGATAAGTATGTAGGAGGATTATAAAGAAATATATTTCGTGAATTTCAAACGGAGCTTCGATAGGGTGCAGCTCAGTCAGTAAAATTGAAAATAAAGAATGTTGTTTTAATAAAATGCTCCATTGATGATCAATTTTCAAAAATAAAGAAGGTGCTCAAAAAGTTTAGAGGAAATATAATATGTATGTATGGTGAAGACGATCCGTCATGTCGCTATATTGAAATCTTAGACAGCATAAAAATACTGCCTGTAAATATAAAATAATTAAAGGTGAAGGACATGATTTTTCAACAGAATCTTTGATATCCGAATTAAAATTATTTTTGACGGGTTGAAGGCGGAAAATAAAGGTAATAGAAAAATCAGGTTATATTAGAGGAGAAGAAAATGAGTGAATTTGATAAAATTATAGATATGCCGATATTAAGGCGGAACTGATACGTTTTTGTGATGTACTACTTTAAAAGATTATAAGAGGCTTGGTGTAGAAATACCGAGGGAATGCTTTTGCATGGTGAGCCGGGTAGGAAAGACTATGTTAGCTAAGAGCTTTTATAAAAAGCAAAAATAAAATCATTTACAATAAGGAAGGATAAACACAGTAGAGAGTTTATTAATATACAGAGATATATTTGATAAAGCAAAAAGAAGAAGAATTTGCCATAGTATTTCTTGATGATATTGATAAGTTTGCAAATGAGGATGAATACCATAAAGATGCTGAGGAATATGTAGTTGTACAGTCCTGTATAGATGATTGCAAGGATTCAAATGTCTTTGTTTTGGCTACAGCAAACAGTATATATTTTTGCCGAATTCACTTATGAGAGCAGGACGTTTTGATAAGGTTATTCAGATGACATGCCCCGTTGGAGATGATGCCAAGAAGATAATAAAGCATTTTTAAGTAAAAACAAGTGCTTGGAGATATAGATATAGATGATATATCAAGCTTTATGGAAGGACACTCATGTGCAGAATTGGAAATGGTAATAAATGAAGCCGGAATTTATGCGGTATTTGACAAAAGAACAAAGATTGAGCAAAGAGATATTATAAAAGCGTGTATGCGTTTGATATTTGATGCACCTGAGTCGGTAGAATATATTGACAGTAATATTTTAAAAAGGTTGCCATACATGAGTCAGGACATGCTGTTATTTCGAAATATTGAGCCGGGATCTGTAAATCTTATTTCAATCTGCGGTTACTCAAATAATTCAGGTGGGATAACCTCTGTCAAGAAAACCTGAGGATTATAATTTTAATGTAGTTGCACAAGAGAATGAAGTCATCAGAAGCCTAGGAGGTAAGGCTGCGACTGAAATAATTTATGGAACATTTGATCTTGGCTGTGAGGAAGATTTGCATAAAGCATTTGGCTTGGCTACAACATTTGTTGACAATTACTGTGCATATGGATTTGATGCTTTTTGAAAGAGGTAAGTCATCCCAATATTTATTGGAAAGTAAGGACAGAAAAAGTTGACAAAGAGATGGATAGATATTATAGAAAGTCAAAGCAGATTATTGCTGAAAACAGAGGATTTTTGATGCCATGGTTCAAGAACTTTTGAAAAGAGAAAAACACTTACTAAAAAGCAAATTAAGAGTATACGAGACAGTGTAGTGATTAGAGCTTGAGGTTGTAATTATGTAGAATAAAAAGTAATTATACATTATAAACTTAATTGAATAAGTTATTATGAGGAGGATTTATGGGATTTGATTGATTCTAAAGTGCTGGGACTTAGAGATATAATAAAGGAAAAGGTATAGAATACCTATTTATCAGCGTCCATATGAATGGGCAGATATAAATGATTTTTGAATACTATTTTTGAAGCATTCAGTACTGAAAAAGTGAAGTGGATGCCGGAAAATATGAAAAGTCCGTGTTTTTGGTACACAATACAGTTTAACAAAGAAACTAAAGATGCCAATATACTTGATATTGTTGATGGTCAACAAAGACTTACAACATTTTTACTTTTGTTGGATGTACTTCAAAAAAGAGATAATCAAAAATCATCCGGGAGAAAAATAACAATGATTATAGCAATACTATAGATTCTGAAGAACTCAAAAAGTACTGAGTGAGACTCAAATAGTTTCTCTAAATATTCTAAAAATAAGGAACAGTTAAGGAAGGCTACTTGAGTATTACGAACAAGAGTTTAAAGATAAAAACGAATTTTTATTCAGAACTTAAAAGATTTTTGTATTGGATAATATATACTTTGTAATACTGACTACCGAAGAAATGGATCTACCGGAAGTGGTGTCAGTCTTTAATACTATAAATACTACAGGTCTTGATTTGAATGCAACAGATATTTTTAAATTAAGATATTATAATTACCTTAGAAAAATCGATGATACAGACAACTGGATGAAAGAAATTGCCAATTGTTATAAATTGATAGATAAGCAATAATGTCTCTGGGCTTAGGCGGAAGAAAAAGACCCTAGACAGAATTTAATATGTCGTGGGTTTTAGATATCTATAAACATATAATTTGTGCGGAATTTGGATGGGGATTTTCTGAGGTATCTAGAAGCAATGAAAAAGTTCTTTGATGAACTTTTCAAAGGAACAAAGCTTGAGGAGCAAGAGACCTCAGTGTTCTGGAGTTTTCAACATTCACTATAGTTGAAGAATTTATTAAGTATTGGCGTTGGATCGAAGATGTAAGGTATAATTGTGAACATCCTGAAATTGCAAAAGAAATCTTTCGATTTATATGGTTGAAAACTAGATATAAAAAGGTATTGGACCATACCTTTTGTTGTTGCATATTTTAAGGCTAAAGGAAAAAGCTGGAGCATTACTCTATAGATTCATTGAGAGTAAATATGTATATGTTTAGATTCTTTTTAATCTATACCGTTGTCAATGACAGAGTTATAAATCCTGTTCAAAAATAAGGTTTGTGATGACTGCTTTAAATGGTTTAAGGAATGCAGTACTGATGAGATTATAAAAATCTGAGAGATATCTTATGGTCACCGGTACGCAGTAAGGATTATGAACCTAAAAGAAGATTTTTATAAAACTATCAAATTAGGATTATTTTACAATGCAAGCGGGTCTTCAACACTTAGTCATATATAAAAGTCCTCTAAAGCCTTGTAAATAAAAGGATTCTTGATGTCAAATTTTTCTTTATTTTTATTGTTGTATTTTTGTTGTATTATATGATATAATAAAGTATGAAGCTTTGGTATGACAAAAAAATCAAAGGATCCCACTTATTTTTATTCAAAGAGGAATCCGTAATGGAAAAAAAGACCACTACTAAAAAAATGTAGTTCGTATAGGGAAAACATTCCGAACTTTTTAAAGACTACCACCGACCCTCTGGAGTATGCTAAAAAGGAGGTCCAAAAGATATAACGAGGAGCTGAAAAAAATAATCAAACGGTAGCTTTAGATTTTTAAGTTTGACTTTAATGAGAAAATAACATATCAAGATGATATAGTATCCAAGTCAAAACTTTTAAATATCGGATATTTTTTTCTTCAACAGATTTATCATGACCTTAAGATCGGATCATTCTTTAAAAGTATCACAAAAGATGCCAAGATACAGTTTGATCCTAATCAGGTAAATAGATTCCTTACCTATTCGCGAATCCTTAGCCCTGACTCTAAGCTTGGTACTCATCAAAGTATTTCCGACTATTATGAACAGCCTGACTTTGGTTATGAGCATATACTTCGTACGCTTGATATAATGTACAATCATTACGATGAATATATCTCTCATCTATATGATGCCAGTAATAAGATAGTAAAAAGAGATACCTCTGTATGCTTTTATGACTGTTCAAACTATTACTTTGAAATAGAATCAAATGATGACGACTATGTAGACGCAGTAACCGGTGAGGTAACTAAAGGTTTAAGAAAATATGGTGTGAGTAAAGAACATGAGACCAAATCCTATTGCACAAATGGGATTATTTATGGATAAAGACGGAATACCGCTGTCTATGTGTATTACATCAGGTTCTGATAATGAGCAAACCACTGCTATTCCTTTAGAGCAAAAAGCTTATAACTATGTTTAAAGGGAAAAAAAGTTTATTTATTGTGCTGATGCAGGCTTAGGATCTTTTAACATCAGGAACTTTAATTCAATGGGCGGTAGAGCTTTTTATTGTCACACAATCTATAAAGATGCTTTCCAACACCTTAAAAGAAGCTGTGTTTAGTGATATTGATTATCGCTTATTATCTAATGATAAACCGGCAACTATAAAGCAAATGAAAGATTTTGACAGATTTGACAAGTCTAACGCATCACTTTATGAAGATAGAATATATAAGATTATACAGGCTGATAAAGCTTTCGACCTAGGACTGTATGAAGAAGACGTGCAAGAATGGCACTGTTAGGAAGATTAAATCAAAGGCTATAATTCCTCAAAAGATTATTGTCTCATTCTCAAGAAAGATGATGGAATATCAAAGATTCGTACGTAATCGTCAGATTGAAAGAGCAAAAAAACTCCTTACAAACATAGACCCTGAAGCCTACAAAAAGGAGCAAATGACATAACACGTTTTATAAAGCGAACTACAACTACACATTCAGGCGAAGAAACTGTAGATACCCTATGAGCTTAATCTTGATGTTATCAATGAGGAAGAAAGTATGACGGATTCTATGCAGTGGCAACGAACCTTAACGATTCAGCTAAGTATATCTTAGAGATCAGCTCAAACAGATATAAAATAGAAGACTGCTTCAGAGTAATGAAAACCAATTTCTCAGCCAGACCTGTATTTCATCAAAAAAGAGAACGTATAGTAGCACACTTTATGATCTGTTACACAGCACTCCTTATATATAGACTTCTGGAAAAGAAACTTGACATGTATGGGACACACTTCACTGTAGACAGTGTTATAAAAACTTTAAACAACATACAGGTAGCTAACTTGGAGGATGTATGCTATATGTCGACATATAATAATTCCCAAGTTCTAACGGCATTAAATGCTATAATGGACCTTGGGTTAGACAAAAAATACTACCAGCCAAAAGATTTAAATAAAAAGATATTTCAACCTAGACGTTCCATACAACATTTTTTGCAAAGAAGAAAAAAAGTGGCTAAAAGCCTTGTAAATACAGGGTTTTGAGCCACTTCTCTACTATCCAACTGTTGAAGATGGGATTTTACAATGCAAGTAGGGTTAGTCTTGTTTTGCACACTGTCTGGATTACTTGATGAAATAGTTAATTTGGGGAAATCTATTTATTTACCAAGGAAATGAAGTACTAATAAGTGAGCGAGAAATCTATGAAAAAATTTTTTTCCACTATGCAATCTATGAAAAGAATAAAAACCCTTATGATATAGAGCATATTAAGGCAAAAAGAAAATTTCAAGGATGATAAAGACTATATTGATGAGTTTAACGGAATAGGAAATCTGATTGTACTTCGATAGCCATATAAATAAGAGTATTCAGGATAATACTGTAAGTGAAAAATTACTGAATACAAAAATTCACAATATGCAGCAGTTAGAATAGAATTTATGAAAGAATATGAAAGTTGTAGAGATTGGGATATAGAAGCTGTAAGAAAAAGGGCGGACAAAGAAATTGAAAAGATAAAGATTTTTATGAATGAACCATTAAGAACAATACCTGTATTATGATACAGGCAAATATATTGAAACATTAGAATATAATAATAAAATACCGGTATCTGTTACAGTAGTATATTTGACATTGGAACGGGGGTGCATAGATGTATGGTATAGGAAATAAAAAGATGTTGAATATGTTTATACTTGAGATACTTCGCAATTATACCGATGAAGACTCATTCTTTTGACACAACAAGAGATTATAAAGCTTTTTGGAAAAAGGATTATGGAACGGTATGTGACAGACGCTCTGTAAAGAATAATGTCTTGTTATTGAAAGAATTCGACGAGAGCCATGGATTTGAAATATCAATGGAAGACGGATACAGAATGGTTTTTAGAGAGTTTGACGATGCGGAACTTAGGATACTTATAGACAGTGTTTTTATTTTTCAAAAGAATTTTTCTTCAAATCAGGCAAAAAGAATTGATTAAGAAAAATCAGAGGGCTTTCAAGTAAATACTTTAATGCAAAAGTATCAAATATATGTAATATACCTGAACTTAACAAGAATATAAACAGACAAAACATCTACTCTATAGATAAGATAAATGATGCTATCTCAGAGGGACATAAGATCAGTTTTTATATATAATGATATAGGAACCGATTTTAAGCTTCATCCAAGGAGAGAAGAGCGTTATATTGTAAATCCGTACAGGATAGTTGCAAAATAACGGAAAATTTTATCTGATAGGAAATTATGACAAGTATGATAATGTAGTACATTTTTCGATAGACAGAATGACTGAGGTGTGTGAACTGGAAGACAGAGTTAAGCCGATGAAAGATGTGCCTGAGCTTAAATCCGGGATAAATCTTCCAAAGCATATGGCTGAACATATTTATATGTTTAGCGGAACAAAGCACTGCTGTTAAGCTCCTAACAACCAAAGATATGATATCTGATTTGGTAGATTGGTTTGGGACGGACTTTAGTATTATTAAAAAAAGATAAAGAACGGATTATAGTAAGAGTAAACTGCAATGAAAAAAAGCAATGAAATTTTGGGCATTGCAATATGGACCTTATGTAGAGATTTTTGGAACCGGAAAGTCTAAGGAATCAAATTAAAGAAAGCATTGCCGATATGTCAAAGAAATACTCGGATTGATAAGGGTAGTTTACGTAAGGCATAAGATAGAAAAAGAGAGTGAACTGCTCTCTTTCTATTTTTCAAATAACAAGTTTATCATTTGTTCGGGATTATCTAAAAAGATTTTTGTTACTAAGTAAGATTCTGTTTCTATACCCCTTTTTCAATTCCTCTTCATCAAATTCGTATATATCCGAATTTGGATATGCAAAAGAATTGGTGAATGTGTAACAATAATAAATTGAGAATCTAATTTTTCTAATTCTTTAAAATACACAACATCGACATCTGTGTTGTGGGAGATAATGCAGCTTCCGGCTCATCTAACAAATATATACCGTTTCCTCTGAAACGATTCATCATTAAAGAACGAAAACTTTCTCCATGTGATTGGGAATGCATAGACTTTCCACCGTAACCATTATAGAAACTATAATCTCCATCTGCAAGATTCTCAATTTCTGTTGCTACATTATAAAATGATTCTGCCTGAAGAAAAACCGTCTTTTTGCTTTTTACCCCTCTTGAAACTCGCATTACATCACTAAGCTCAGAGTGAGTATCTATTGTAGAAAAACAAAAGTTTCCGGAACCTCCTTCAGGGTTAAAGCCTAATGTAACAGCTATTGCTTCTAATAAAAGTTGATTTTTCCCGTCCCATTATCACCTACAAAGAAAGTGACAGCTTTTTCCAAAATCTATCCCTTGAAAATTTTTACCCAGGAATTTTTCTCAGATAACTTTCCTTCGGCAATTTATCACATTCTATATCAATTATAGATTTTATATATATCATAAAAATCTCCATTCCGCGGTCAAGCCTGCGCACAAATAGTAATGAAAGTGTTTTACATCTCAACTCTGTGATTTAAAATAGATAACAAGAAGCTATACTACAAAGCACGTGAGGAGAAGTTGTAAAAACTTTCTCTGTTTTTAGACAACATAAAAATCAGTGTAAGTTCTGCCTTTTTCAAGCACAAAATAAGTGGTATCACGAATCCGTACACTAGAATTGTTAAAGCTCTTCGTTTTATTGTGTGGCAGTTCAGTCAATGGCTTCTTATCTTTTACGAAAGGAGTTACACTATGAAAGTTACTTACCAAACCTGTTGTGGTGTCGATGTTCACAAATCTTTTCTCGTTGCCACAATCATCAAAACTACCGGTGGTATTGAACCTTCTTATCAAAAGAAGAGATTCTCTACATTCAACAATTCTATTTTAGACTTTAAATCATGGCTTCTTGAAAATGAATGCCATGATGTCTATATGGAATCTACAGGTAAATACTGAGGTTCCTGTCTTTAATCTTCTTGAAGACCAAATCAATGTTACCATTGCTAATCCCAAATGGGTTAAAGCTGTTAAGGGTAACAAGGATGATACCAAAGATTCTAAATGGATTGGAGACTTATTTCGACTTGGACTTGTAAAAGGCAGTTATATTCCTTGTAAGTCGATTCGTATTCTTAGAGAATACACAAGATATCGCTACAAACTTGTTTCTTGCCGTTCAAGTGAAAAGAATAGATATCAGAATGCTCTTACTGTTTGTAATATCGCATTAGATTCTGTTGTATCCGATATCTTTGGGAAGTCATCCTCATCCATTATCGATTATCTGCTTGAACAATCAGGTACTACGATTAACCATGAAGAAATCGCTTCAAAACTTCTTAAGAGCCTCAAATCCAAAGAAGACGCTGTGATTGAATCTATCGAAGGATATCAGATGACTGATTCCCAGAAATATCGTATGCGCCTAGTCCGCGCACATATAGATTATATCACAGCTGAAATCAATGATGTAGATAAACAGATTGAATCTTTGATTTCTTCTGTTCCTGATTATGTTAAAGCTATCCGGTTACTAACTACCATTCCGGGTGTCAAACATGATAGTGCAATTACTATCATCTCCGAAATTGGTATTGATATGTCTCAGTTTTGTAATTCTAAACGCTTATGTTGTTGGGCAGGTCTTACCCCCAGCAACAATGAATCTGCCGGTAAGAAGAAATCTGTCCGTATTACACGTGCCGGTGTCTACCTCAAACCGGCATTAGTACAGTGTGCTCATGCAGCAGTGAAATCTGACAAGTCTCCTTACTACAAAAGAAATATGAATCCCTTGTTAAACGCCGTGGCAAGAAAAGAGCTATTATTGCCATTGCCCGTATGATTCTTACAGCCATCTACCAGATGCTGTCTACCGGAGAGGCATGGAATCCAAGCGATCTTTACAAAATCGATATGCCTGCACCTTTAGCTGAAAAACAGAAGGCTAAGGCTATCAAGCAAGCCAAAAAACTTTTACAAAAGGAAGGACTACTTCCTCCTGATAAACCTTTAGCTTCTTGATCAATCTACTAAATCTATATCCTCAAATAAGTTGCCTACTTAAGACAGCTTATTTAAGTGCGCCGGTTTATGGCTTACCTCTACTTTCTTTCACACTATAATTCCTCTTTCTATCCACCATAAACCACAGCATAATCTACGTTCATCTGAAGAAGCATCTTCAAAATAGCCTGCAATACTCATAAAGGGCTCATTAGTGCGATTTTTTTGAGCTTTGCCACCTTAATTTTTACCACAAATTAACGCTCTTTTTATTAAAATAAATCAAACCGGACTCGTATACTACAGGTTTAATGACAGGTTGGATACTATATAATATACTTAGCTCATCAAAGCAAAGTATGTCTCCTATAGTTCAATGGATAGAATGACCGGCTACGAACCGGTTGATTCCGGTTCGTAGCCGGATAGGAGAATGGATATGTTACAGCAATTTGATTGTAAGATATCAACTTATATAGGGCAGGTGTCCCGAGTGGCGAAGGGGGCGGACTGTAAATCCGTTACGAAAAGAAACAACGCCGGTTCGAATCCGGCTCTGCCCATTATTTTTATTCTGTGTTAAAAAGATATAGGCTTGGAAGAAAAATAGTGATATAATAATTATGTGAGAAATAATTTTAAAGATTGAGGATTTAAACAGCGAAAGGAGATATTATGGCAGGAGATTTCAGATACGACATAGTAGAGGAGATTGAGTTTTATCAGAGAATGCAAAGGGTTGGAGGAAGGAGCTGAACCTTATTTCATGGAACGGTGCCACACCGAAGTACGATATAAGAGAATGGGCACCTGAACATGAGAAGATGGGAAAGGGAGTGACACTTACAAAAGAAGAACTTGAGGCACTGAAGAAGTTGATAAGTTTTTAAGGAGATAAGAGTATGAATGTTGTGAAATTACCGAAGAACTTCAGGATGGCTTGTTATGATGTGATGGATGATAAGGAAGGTTCATTAGAAGCAATTGAAAAAAATTCGCGGGGAAGTTTCCGCATCAAGTTGCCGCGGTTTTAGCTGAAGCGGATTATTTTTGACGGGAATTTTTTCGATGCTTTGGACAGAGATATTACGGTACTGCCTTGGTTTGATGAGTGGCATTATTCAAATGTAAAAGATGAGCATATGGCAGCCATGACTACAGCCGCTATAGTACTTAACAGGCAAAGTGAGCTGATCGATATATTTGAAGAAGAAAAAATAAGATTACAGGGCGAGAGCGGTAACGGGCCCAAAATTTTCTTCCTTGATGCAATGCTGGAGTGTTTAAAGACCGAGCTATGCCATGTAACCGTATACGCGGTGATGCAAAGTTTAAAGAGGCAGTCGACCCAAAATCAAAGGAAGAGCTGATAAAAGAGGTCAAGTTAAAAATAAAAAAAGATTCAAGAAGGCAGCGTAGCGTGGAGGACAAAAGCTTTTTACAATTTGTCGCCTTCAGGGATATCCTCAAGACGCTCTTGAAATATTTGAAGACAGAATGAAATGTAAAGATGAAATGAGCGAACTTGACTACATTGAGGCGATTAAAGCTTTTTATAGGCTCTTTTGAAAAATATGATGAGGCAATGAAGATAGTGGAAGAGCTTGCAACATCAAGACTTTGGGTAGTGGCGTCAGCTACTCAAGTTAGGCCTATGAGTTTTTTTCTTAGAGCCTGTTTTATGCCCTTATCTGCTTGAAAGTGACAGCTTATCACGTATTCGCAAAGCGTCAATTATTGATAACGGCAGCTTGATTCGCAAATAAAAGGCATCCTCTGACAGGGGATGCTCTTATTTTACTTAAAAACAAGTGTTGAAATCACATATAAAAATTCCGATATGCAGAGGATAATAAATATAGAAGAAATTCTTTATACCTTTTTCCTCTCTTTCCGTTGTAGCAGTGCTATCGGAACGGCTGCAAATATCATGATGCTTTGAATCCTGTCACCGACAATAAAAAAATATATGCGACATTGCAACCAATACAAGTATCTGAAGTACCCTGCTTTTTCTGAATATATAGAATAAAAAGCCCCAGAAGTACAAAAGAGGCAGCCACCCTCAACAGTCAGGATATTCGGCAGATACAAAGAGAATATAGCAATGTAACGTACAACATCCGGTGAAACGCTTTCACTTGCGGAAAAGTACTCCTCCAATAAGCATTGGCAATGTAAGCAGAACAGGTATGAAAGCATGAAGTATCGCACCGATTATCTTCGGTACGGACTTTTTTATGGATGCTGTCTACAAATATATCCCAGAACAACATATATAATCCTGTGACAAAGAATGTACTGAATGCATTATTCATAAGTACCACATTATCGTTTGGTAGAATGCCCTGAAGTATAAAAAGTAAAAGTGGACATAAACCAGCTTGCAATCAAAAGTCTGATTAAGTATCTTTTTTACTATGTGTGTAATGAAAGCTCTCTGAAGAAGCAAATAAGAACATGGGGAATACAAGTCTTCCCTAAACATAGTAAGCCACATAGGTGCTCCGACATGTGAAAACATTTCATGAATGTGGTCAATGAACATCAGTGTGGCGGCAATAAGCTTAAGTGTAGTAGCATTCAAAAATTGCCAATTAAATTTTTTTAGTGTCCAATAAATAACCTCCTTGAAAATATCGCTATATTGTAATAAAAACGGTAGAACATGTCAATATGGTAAAGTCAATTATTGCCCTGATACGTTGACACGGGAAAGCGGTAGGATTATAATATGGTGATACTTGGAAACAGGAAAACCTGATACGCTAAAGTGTTAAGTTTTGGCTTAAGTTGATACAGGTATAATATAGAAATATAAACCGATATAGTTTTTGACAGGATGGTGGTAGTATGAGACAATGTATGGATTCAAGCAGTCTACATCGCAGACTGAAAAAAGATAATAGGTCAGGTACAGGCAATAGATAAAATGGTAGATGAAGATGTGCCTTGTGAGGATATACTCCGCAGATAAATGCGGCAAAATCAGCTCTGCACGGGTGTGGTAAGGTTATACTTGAAGGGCACATCAAACATTGTGTACGTGACGGTATAGACCACGGAGATGTAGATAAGACCATAGATAATTTTTACAAAAGCTGTAGAACGCTTTGCAAATATGGGATAGAAACAGCTTTTGTACTAAGCAATAAAACTTAATAATAAGCACATAAAAGCCGATATTTAGTTGTTAAGATTAGATATCGGCTTTTTATTTTAAATTCTTGACAAACATATATCTCTATAGGTATAAACAAAAATATTGTTTGAAAGAAGGCTTATATGAAAGAGTTTATGAGCAAAAATAGAAGACCTTATGGATTTTGGAGGAGTAAAGAAAGATATTATATTCCTTTGTATATCAGGAGCTGCACTTTTTCAGTATTACAGGATGGATAAAAGCACCTTTTTAATTTGGCGTGGGTTGCCGTTACACTTTTGCGGAGTTCCTATAATACTTGAAGCGATAATCGGGCTTACAACGGAGTTTGATATAAAAGCGGATGTATTGGTATCTATAGCACTTATCGCAGCTATCTGTATAAGAGAGGATTTTGCGGCGGGAGAGGTAGCCTTTATTATACAACTTGGAGCATTACTTGAAGACATAACGGTTGCCAAGGCAAGAGCGGGTATAGAAAAGCTTGTGAAGCTTACATCTAAAACTGCCAGAGTTATTGAAAACGGTACTGAAAGAATAACAGATGCGGACGAAGTGAAAAAGGTGAGATTATAAGAGTGTTGCCCGGTGAGAGTATACCTGTTGACGGTGTTATAGTATCAGGTACGACATCAATAGATCAGTCTGTAATGACAGGTGAGTCTGTACCGGTGGATAAGAGTGTCGGTGATGAGGTGGCAAGCGGTACAATAAATCAGTTCGTCGTATTTGAAATGAGAGCAACTAAGGTAGGAGAAGACAGCCTCTATACAGAGAATGATAAAGCTGGTACAGTCTGTAGATGCAGGTAAGGCAAAGATTGTAGGTACTGCAGACAAATGGGCGACATGGATTGTAGTGGTAGCATTGTCGGCAGCGGCACTTACGTGGCTTTTACAGGACAGATAATAAGAGCAGTTACAATACTTGTAGTATTTTGCCAATGTGCATTGGTACTGGCTACACCGACAGCCATTATGGCGGCCATAGGTAATGCGACTAAGCACGGATTTTTGGTAAGAGAGGGTGACGCACTTGAGAGATTGTCAAAGGTGGATACTGTCGCTTTTGATAAGACAGGAACACTTACAAGGAAAGCTTAGCGTAACCGAGTATAAGAGCGTGAGATAATGATTTTTCGGATAAAGATATTTTTCATATGCCTGTGCAGCGGAAGCCTTTTTCAGAGCATCCTATAGGAAAGGCGATTGTAAACTCATATAAGGGAAAAATTTTCAAACAGTATACAAGATGCGAATATTTTTAATATGACGGTCTGGCAGAGGTGTTTCTTCTGTAATAAACAGCAAGAGAGTGATTGCCGGAAACAAGAAGCTTATGAATGAAAATCAGATATCTGTAGAGTTGTGCAGATACAAAAAGACACGACAATCAAGGTTGTACTGTAATCTATATCGGAATAGACGGAAAGTTTGCAGGTTATGTGGTGCTTTCGGACACATTGAGAAGTGAAAGCAAAAATATGATTGACAGCTTGAATGAAATAGGGGTAAGTCCTGTTTTACTTACAGGGGATAATGTAAATGCGGCTGAATCCATAGCAAATGCACTTAATATAGCCGAGCAACTTGCGGAGTGTATGCCTGAGGATAAGTTAAACTTTATTGATAACAGAGAGAAATTAAAAGGTTCGGTTTGTATGATCGGTGACGGAGTCAATGATGCTCCTGCACTTAAGAGGGCTACTGTAGGTATTGCTATGGGCGGTATCGGAAGCGATATAGCTATAGAGGCTGCAGATATAGCACTTGTGGACGATGATGTGAAGGAACTTCCACATCTGTTGTCACTCTCAAAGAGGATGATGAACACGATAAAGTTAAATATGTCATTTTCTATGGGACTAAACTTTATTGCAATAGTGCTTGCAATTACAGGTATTTTAAATCCTATAGTGGGAGCATTGGTACACAATGCAGGTTCGATAGCGGTTATAATAAATTCTTCACTTCTGCTTAGGTGGAAAGGTTATATATAGTAAGCAGGCGGTTCATTTTTGGACTGCCTACGATTTAGTATATAATGATACGTGGTCAATTTGTAATGTTTGTATGGAGACGATAATCAAATACTATTTATAAAAAGAGGAAAAATGAGCTGAAAAGAAAAATGCTTGAAGGAAAGATATATGACCCCTACAGATGAAGAACTGACAATATTGAGGACTAAGGCACATAGACTTTCACAGCATTACAACACATTGTTTGAAGATGATGATTTAAGAAATACTATTATAGATGAGCTGATACCAAATAAAGGTGAGGGACTTTATTTACAAGGCCCTATTTATTTTGATTACGGTATCTTTACAAGCTTCGGGAAAAACTGCTATGCAAACTTCAATTTTACAGTACTTGATGTATGCCCTGTGAATATAGGAAGTAATGTATTTTTCGGACCGAACTGCAGTCTTATGACACCGCTGCATCCGTTAAGGTGGCAGGAGAGGAATATCAAGTTTAAGGATGATAAAACAGCCTATGACGATGAGTATGCAAAGCCTATAAATATAGGTGATAACTGCTGGATTTCGGCAAATGTAGTGATAACAGGCGGAGTGACTATAGGAGAGGGCTGTGTGATAGGAGCAGGAAGTGTGGTCACTAAGGATATACCTGCAAACAGTCTGGCAGCAGGAAAACTTGCAAATTGATCAGAGAGATAAATGAAAAAGACTCGATAAAAATATAAAAAGAATTATTTTTGACAGATAGGAAATAAGATGAACAAAGAAATATTAAAAAGAGTGGTCAATAGATATCGTGGTGTATTATTGCAGGTATACTTTATGGGAATAGGAACTTACTGCTTTGCAGCAGCGTTTAAGTTTCCGATGGTGGGATTTACAGGACTCGCACTGATACTGTATCAGCTTTTCGGATTACCTGTAGGTATCGGAACTATAGTTCTTAATATACCTTTTTGCCATAATATCATATGGGAAATAGGAAGAAAGTTTTTATTAAAAGTCAGTCAAGTCAATTGTTATAACATCAATAATGATTGATATTGTTGCAAAAAGTTGTGCCCGGCGTATCAGGGAGAATATATACTTGCAGCCATATGTACGGGAGTTATTTCAGCCACAGGCTATGCACTGATATTTATGAGGGATTCATCTACAGGCGGAGCCGACTTTATAATGGTGCTTATCCACCATTTCTTCCCACATTTTTCACTTGGAAAGATAGCGCTTGTAATAGACTCCTGTATAATTGTACTTGGAGTTGCACTTGTATCAAAGAATGTAAACAGCTTGATATACGGACTTATTATTGCATATCTTGTTGCTACAGTGCTTGATAAGGCGATGGACGGACTTACGGCAGGTAAGCTTTATTATGATTATATGTGACAAGCCGAAGGATATGGCAAAGGAAATAGCAAGTCTTATAGACCGCGGTTCCACATATCTTAAGGCTGTGGGAAGTTATACCGATGAGGAGAGAGATGTAGTTATGTGCGCCTGCAGAGTAAAGGAAGTACATACCGTGCGTCAGGCGGCAAAGAAATTGGACCCGAGATCATTTGTTATAATAATTGATTCAAATGAGGTTGCAGGAGAGGGATTTAGACATTTATAAGGTGAGATATGAATATATTTGAAGAAAAAGAAGATAAAAAGTAGCGGACGCAGTATTGGCACTTGATCTTGACGGAACGTTGACCAATTCAAAAAAGCAGGTAACTGAAAATACGAAGAAGGCCATAGACAAATTTATAGATGCAGGCGGAACCGTGGTACTTGCCTCGGGTAGACCTACATTCGGTGTAATGCCTGTAGCAAAGATATTGGAACTTGATAAAAAGGGCGGTTATATACTTTCATATAATGGCGGTTGTTTCTTGGATTGTAAGAATAATGAGCAACTTTTTATGAAGGAATTGACACATGAGTACCCTGCTGATACTTGAAAAACAGGCAAACGAGTTCGGCATCAACCTTATGACGTACAACGGTGACAAGGCATATGCACTTGATATAGACGAACAGTATTATATGTTGGAGATTACCATAAATCATTTTATCAGAGTAAAGGCAAACCCTTTGACTCCGCAGATTACCTTCCCGAGTAATCAAATGTCTGATGACTGCGGACGGTAAATTACCTTGCAAAGGTTGAAAAAGAAATGAAAAATACTGGGAAGGCAAGTTGAATATTGTTCGTCCGAGCCTTATTTCCTTGAGGTGACTGAAGTGGGTATAGATAAAGGCAAGTACGCTTACCGGTATGGTAAAAACTTGGAAAGAGTGTTGACAATCTGATTTGTTGCGGAGACGGATTCAACGACCTGTCAATGATAAAGGCGGCAGGTATAGGAGTGGCTATGGCAAATGCACAAGAAAAGGTAAGGGAAGCGGCGGACTACATCACAAAGTCAAATGATGAAGACGGCATCGTTAAGTGATAGAGAAGCTGAGTGGAGAATAGGAGAAGGAGGAATCTGACCCTCCTTTATTATTTTCTTACTAGAGCCAATGAGATATCACCGACCTCTGAATGGGAAAGTGCTATTTCCGAGTTATTGGTTGTACCACATTTCTTCATTCTGTTCACCAAGTACAATATCACGCGAAGTAGAAATCTCTTGGGTTGTTATTTTCTTTTATATTAGATAATTCCTATATATCTGTTGTCAGTGATTTGTTGTTGTAAAGGCACATATCCATTTCGGTCAATAGTTTCCAAAGGTCTTAGATTGTGCGATGTAAAAACTAAGCCGTCCTCACTTTCTTTTCCGATAATATTCGCAGTGTCTCCAAGTATAGATCAAAATGGGTTCGAGTCCAGTCTACATCATTAGCTATAGTACTAGAAGACATACATTTATACATATCTCAAAAAGCTGAGTATGGATATTATCTGATTCCTCCGATTCATAGCATAAAGGAATTTGTTTATTATTTTTATTTGACATAAGTTGAAAAGAATGACTTTTAACACTGTCGGCTGGACACAGTCAGACTCCATGTCCATTATACCTGTAGTAAGTCCCGGCACAATTTGTGTAAGTACAGTATTCATGTTGTATATATATATCAGCCCATCATAATGAAAGTATCCCTCAGACTTCACTTGGTCCGTTTAATCTGTAATGCAAGGCTACACTATCAAGTGCCATTATTTGCGTGTATCTAAATGCAATAGGTAAAACATCTCAGACTTAATACTCCGCTATTGGATGTTTCAATGATGAACAGTTCACAGTTGCCATAGTAAACCAATCGATCCAAAATATATTTATGAAGAGAATATATACCGTCGGTTTCTTTTTCATCATATTACGTAGATTTTGTAAAAATTCTCTTGAGAAAATAAAACGATTGTGATGAGTTGGAGGTTAAGGCTTCAAAAAAGTAATAAGTCTTAATTTCTTTATCCTTACCAAAAGAGAAGCTCATATTTGCCGGCAGGTGAGAATATACCCTCTGAAGATGTGTCGATGAAGATACTTTTTCGCATTTTTAGAGTATCACTTTGTAAATGAGTAGCTGATGACTTCATCATAAATTTGAGCTTTTATTGTTGTGGCAGTATCACCCATAGGCATATTCGGTTCTACAATACTTTGGCAGCTTTTAAAGAGAAGTCATAATAAACTTTACATGTTCCGTTATTACCTGCATCAATCTGAAAATGAAAATGAAATTGGGAACAACTGAATTAACATTGATATAGTCGGCATATTTGTCGGGTACCGCCTGCCACAAAGTAATAATTTCAAGATCTGAAAGGCGTCAATTAAAGCTGTCTTTTCCGGATCCGTTCTGACCGTAAAAGTCCAAGGATACTTGAGCTGAAGTTTTTCCTCTTATTTATTAGATTGAGACCCGTTATTAACATTTTTAAAATTTGTACCTAAAAATCTACCATCCCATCTATGGATTCCATCATAGAATGCCTCCTGTTATGTGTATTTCTCTCTTATGTAATAAGTATATCATAGCAGCCAAAAACACTAAGCCAAGAGATAGATACTAAATGTATCAAAATGATGTTCATTATTTGATAATCAAAAATAAAACAAGATACACAAAAATATAAGTGCTTACCGACATGATTAATGCTAACCTTTTAGAGATATGGTATATAATAGAACACAGTATGATGATATAGAAAGATGAGGAAGGTATATATGAACAGAGGAGAGACCCAAGATAAAAACTTACCATTACAGACAGAAGAGGAAAGATGGGTTGCCACAGAGGACACCATGTCGGGAGAAGTGTTTGACTATGACTGAGGACAGAGGAAAGATTTGTCCTATGGCAATGCACTGTGCTTTCCCTGTATATAGATATTTTAAGATATGGCGGAAGCCTCCCGACAACCTGAGGCTGTGCCGAATTTTGTTGCTCCGACGCGGATGTTATTTTAGTTTTAAGGCGGAGATGGAAAAGTAACTGCTGGAGGTAGATATGTCAGGATAGATTTATACTAACAATAACAAAAGATGAAATTGTATCAACAGATAAGAGATTCACGATGTCTAACTCTAGATTCAGGCTGTAACTATAGACCGAAGATGTATATTTTGAGTCTGAAAAACGGTGAGAAGATAAGAAGAAAAACCAAATGCCAATGAGAGTAATATAACTAATCGCACTTTCGCCAAGATTAGTGTTTCAAATATTTGAAGAAAATATAGAGAAGCTGTCGGAGTCTGGAGAAAAAGAATCCTTTCCGATATATCGTCAAAATAATGGTGAATTAGCTAAAAGCGAATTTACAGCACTGAAGAAGATTTTAGGATACAAATTTGAACAATACGTAGAATATAGTGCTAATAAGCGGAGCGGTCTCTTATATTCATATTTTTATATTTTCTAACAATAATATTTGCAAAGGAATGTTTGCACCGTTTTGGGAAAATCGGGAGATAAATTTGTATTGGAATATATGGAAAAGCAGAGCGTAAAAGAGAATCAAATTTACAGTGACAGTGTAGTAAATGAAATCAAGAATCCATATTCAAAAGACATTACTACATCAAAGAATATTATATTTAGGGGTGCTCCGAGCACAGGAAAGTCAATATATTTGGCAAAAGCAGATTGCAGCAGACATTGTAAGCGACGGAGCACAGATAAACTATATCAGGAGTTAACAGATGCAACAGAAGAAACAGATTGAGTTTGTTCAGTTTCATCCAAGTTATGACCATCCGGACGGTGCTGAGGGACCACAAGACCCAAGATGAATGAAGACGGGACTATGGGTTTTGAACTGCATGACGGAATATTTAAAAGCTTTTTACAGATAAAAGGCGAGGAGAAATTTTGAATCTTCTGAAAAAGTCAAGAAAGGCTATTGAACAGGAGGCATCTGTGCAAACGCAGATGAAAAGCTTTTTGCACAGTATAGAATATGGTGAAACTTCATTTAAGACAGTAACAGGAAATAAGTTCACTGGTAGCTGATATTGACAAGAAGAAAATCGTATTTATATTGAAATTCCGGGAAACAAAACAGCAAATGTTTGTTTCTTTAAATATTGGTGAGATTAGAGCCATGCTTGAATCTGGTGACTCCGAATTTAATAAAATAAGTGGATATTACAAATTTTTCTGGAAAAACAGTTTGCTGCACAGGATATTCATATGATTTTGCATTGTTTAAAGAAATCAAGTCAAAACAAATCAAATTAAATGACGGTGATATGAATAGTGAGAAGTTACTCATATTTTTATAATAGATGAAATCAATCGTGGTGAGATATCGCACACTTGGAGAGTTATACAATAGATCCGGGACATAGAGGGCCTGGCAGGCTCTGTGAAGCCACGACAGCACTAAATATGCATGTAAATCAAGAAAAGTTTTATATACCTGAGAATGTATATATAATAGGGACAATGAATGATATAGACAGGTCTGTAGAGCCTATAGACTTTGCAATGCGTAGAAGGTTCAGATTTATAGAGATCAAAGTAAAAGAAACTCAATATATGCTTGACTGTTTAGGAGATAATGACTTAAAGAGGAAGCTAGATGGACAGTTTAAAATGAAGAGATATTAAAGGTAGAAGACTTGAATGAAAATTATCAGATTGGTGCATCATATTTTTAAAACTTAGGAATTGAGTTTTGATGAGCTTTGGGAAGATTATATCAGACCTTTGCTGTATGAGTATGTACACGGATTATATAACGAAGAAGATATTATGCAAAGATTTAAAGCGGCATATTATGTATAGTTAGGACAGAGTAAAGCTTATGAACAGGCTGAATATAAAGGACAATCAATGTTTATCAAAAGAAAAGTTTATGGCACAAGGTATTACAGTCGGAATTGCAAATAAAAACATTAAGTCAGTTAGAAGAAAGCATATTTGTTTTTCCTGAATCTCTCAAAAATATACAAGAGATTTAGATAAAGATCAGATAATACTGAAGGAGTATAAAGACAGCTTTTGCTACAGGCAATGTGATGGGCTATCTGGGTACAGAAATAAATACTTGGAGATAGAGTCAAGATCAGCATCGGTGATAAGGATTATTTTTCTGCAATATTTTACTTGAGAGAGTATTAGATATCTGAATTTTGTAATTTTGTCAACCGAGATAAGTAAAGATGAAAACTTTTTATGCTGTTAGTATTTCCTATTATTTAAAGAAAGCTATGAGAAAAGGTATACCAAGAGTTATATTTGTAAATAGCACAATGATATATCAGGGGAAAAGGTTGATGTAGACAGGCATATAAAGAGAACAGCCTATTTATTGGGAATATTGCATATACAAAGAGAGAATATTCATTTGATAATTATTTGACCGGACTTATTCGTCATACAATAGAATATATAAAGTCAAAGTCATATGGAAAACAGGCTGTTAAGAAAAGTAAGAGAAGAGGTAAAATATAATATCTGAAGTCAAGCCGCGGGTATTTGGATAAGCATCTGTTATTGAAAACCGACAAAAACAGTGAGACATGTACTATAGTGAGTATAGGAGCTTCAAAAGTTATGATACTTATTTTAAAAAGGAAAAGTACAGTTTTTGAGGGTTCAGGTAGAAAGATGTATGATTTCTATTTATACGGTGTTTGCTTTTGAAGAGTATATTAATCTGTTTATAGGAGACAGTTTCTATCATCCGATGAACAAGGAGGGTATAGTAGCAGTATCTGTTTTCGGGTAATATTGGTATGGTTTATCCGGATTTTATAGGAAAAGATATTGAGAATAGGGTAACAGCAGATGCAAAAAGTATAAGCCTGTAGATAATATAGGGAATAAAAGATTATTTGCAGATGCTTGCATATATGTTAAGGTTTGATTCTAAAAGGGAGTTTCTATCCTGGAAACTTTAGATAATAATATTAAGACTTTGACTGTAAACAGAGGTTTGACATATGAAGATAATGTTAAACAAAGAGATAACATATGTATTAAAGTATGACTTTAAAGTCCAATATGCCGATACAGTTACTCAGACTTTGTAGATAAGATTAAGGTTAATGAAGATAAATTATTATATTTACAGTATATAAAATCGGAAAGGGTACTATGTTAGGTAAAACACA
>BNJV01002869.1_pt1 | contig 154921 bp, 226 predicted proteins | sample 8540591 | NCBI WGS metagenome assembly BNJV01 (sample SAMD00202457, study PRJDB9452) | human saliva metagenome | host: Homo sapiens
TGAATCAACCCTTGATGTATTTAGAAATACAATCTATTATGTAGATGTGCAGAATGCCCTGTGTATTAAAGGTGTTCCGTTTATTACCTGCGATATTTACGAAGATGAATTTTCTGACCATTTAATTGCTCAGGTGGGACTGGAAGATGATGAAGAAAATGATATATTACCAAGTGCAGAGGAACTGAAAAACAAAAATTGTTTGCTTTTATTCAGTTAGATGAGCATATAATGAGATAAAACTATAAAAAAAGGAGAATAAAAAAATTGGAAAATAGAAATTTATCTATATACGAATTAATAAAATCTTCCATTCAATCTGATGGAAAGCTTTACCCAAAGATTTTTAGTCTTCCTCAAGAAGAAACAGACGGAATTTCTTGGGCAGACGGTGCTATGGACGGAGTTTTTTTATACCATACAGCCAGAAATGAAGACAGTATAGAACCTTTAAAAGATATCATATTTCAAATTTCAGAAGGGAAGTTTGAAGAAGCTGACAATAACTTTAAACAATTTAAATTTTTTTCAATGGTTTCAATAAAAATTCCCCTATTAAAATGGATTTTTTTCAGGAAAGAGAAAAATAAATATTAATAATCTATATAAATTTGCTCTTTTCAGTTAATTACTTTCTAAAAAAATAAGGAATGTATAAAAATTTTTCTTTTATCTGTATTATCATTAATGGGGAGTTGAGAATAATGCTGAAATAATGGAAAAATAAAAATCTTAGCTCTTTTCAGATGAATTTACCATATATTGTTTAAAATATAATAGAATATTCGGAAAAATGCAAATGATGAAATTTTTTTGAAATTGCTAAAAAGGTTAAAGGATGGGGAAGAGTACACGCTATTCCATATTTAGAAGTTACTAATAACGAAATAAAAGAATGGATATTGGAAGAAGGCTGCCATAATGAGGTAGTCCGTCATATACTGCATTAACTTGTGCAGAAAAAAATAAATTTACTGGAAATATTAAATGAAGAAAAATATCTCCAGTAAAGAGATTTAATGATATTTCATATTTAGTTGACGCTTTATTAGATGAAGGACCTGTTATTGGAATTTCCGCTTTAGAAAATAAAGAAATGCTAATTGAAAAATATTTAGAAAAGGCAAAATATTTATCTTCATCTGAAAATGATTATCGTACTGTCATGATGATGAAAGAATATATAGGGGATAGCGAGGATATTAATAACGATTTTATAAAAATCTGTGATGAAATCCTGACTTCTGAAAAAAAGCTAAAAATAATATAAAAGGAATTAATGAAAAAGGATGTGCATACGATATAGCAAAATACATAAAAATTGATACTGATGAATATGCTTTTGGAATATCTGCAAAATAATCTTCTACAAAAATCCATATATAATGAATTATGTTTCAAAAAGAAAATATGGAAAAGATTGTCTTATCTCTAGAAAAAAACTTTATCATTGGAAAAATGAAAGGATTTCCTACTGATAAAATTAATTTTATAAATGAAGAATTTACAACTTTAAATGTTGCAGTTAGAACTCTAGAAAACTTTAAAGGAATAGGAAAAATTTAATTATATGTGCTCTAATTTCTCCTTATGTAAATGTGAGACATGGAGCAGTTAATACATTGGAAAAGTGGAAAGAAAAAGGATATGTTTTTTTCCTAATGAATTAATAGAAAATATAAGAAAACTTAGAAAAAAATTGAAGTTGATACAGATTTAAAAGAAAAAAATTAGAAAAAAATTATTAAAATAATTCAAAAAAATAGGATTGTCTCAAAAAAATTTAAAAACTGTTATAATTATTAACAGAAACATCTGGAGGCTAAAAATGAAATTAATGTTTATAGAATTTTTTTATAGTTATATCCTTTATTTTTCTATTGTTTATTATTTTTATAATCAGAAAAAGATTAATAAAAAGTTATGTTTTTAGAAATTGATGAAGATTTAAAAAAACTTAGCACCTGAAGAATTTTTTTCTAAACATACTTAAGAGGAAAAAAATTTTCAAAAATAGTCAACTATGCTGGATTTTTCTTATTTTTTTATTATTTACTTTCTTCATTGTATTTCTAGGATATCAGGAATATAAAGATTATTCAGATTTTTTTCAATTACTCCTATTATACCAATATTTATATGGTTTGTTGTCTCTGCTAATTTACTGCTTGCTTTACTGATAGAGAAAATAAGAGAATTTCTGAAATGTTGGATAATTTAGAAAAAAATCTAAACTTTTTAAAATATGCAAAAAGCGGATTTTTATACTCTCAAATAAAAATAGTTGAAACTGGATTATTAGGAAATGATATAAAAATTTGGAAGTAAATTTTTATTTGTTATTTATCCAGGCTATATAATTCCTTATTATTGGCTTGATGATGTAAAAGTTGAAGAAATTTTTTTGGTAGATATGGAAGTAAATCCTATTATGTAAATGTTATATTAAAAGCACCTTTAAACCTATAAATATAACTTTTGCCAAAAAGAAGTTTGTGAAAAATAAAATATATTCTTTTTAAAAAGGAAATATAAGGCACAAAAAATAAACAAAACATATAAAAATAGATATACTGCACCTCCAATACTGTGTCTAACTTTTGGGGGCAGTACACTATCTCAAAAAAATTGAAAAAAAGTGTTATAATTACTAATAGGAAAACACGGAGGCTAAAATGAAATTAATATTTGAACTGACTAATGAACAAAGAAAATATTTAGGACTTATTCCTGTAGAAGAACATTGGGAACTTGTAAAGTTTGACAATGGTATCTATTATTATTTTTGAAGATGATACTATAAAAAAAGAAATAAAAAGTTAGCAAGAATTATTATCATGAAGTCTGAATTAAATGAAAAAAACAGCAGAAAAATCGTACAATGATACTTCCTAAAACTAAAAAGAGGGAAAAAAATTAAAAAGTTTTAATTATACGGCAACTGAATCTTTTTCTCCTTTTTGGAACTTATTTTACTTTTTTTCAGCTGATGGAGTGATTATTGCAAATTATACTTCACAAAGAACTTATTATTCAGAAACATTTACTGAAAAGGAAAAAGATATCTCTTGATGATTTAAAAAAATGGTTGGATAAATGGATGAAAGAAACTACCGAAGAAGATTTAGAAGAAATAGAAGAATTTAAAAATGCAAAAAGGAAAGCATTGTAAATTTAACGAAGGTGATTTCTTTGCTTTCAAACTCTCAAGAAGAGAATGGTGTTTTGGTAGAATTTTTAATGGATGTTTCTAAACTAAGAAAAAGATGAAAAATTTTTGAAAAGAATAAAAACTATGGTCTAGCTCATCTTATGGGAAAACCTTTAATAATAAAAAGTCTATCATAAGATAAGTGATAACAAAAATATTGATTTGAAAGAATTATCTGAGTGTCTGGCATTGCCTTCACAACCTATTATGGATAATATTTTTTTATTATGGAGAAGCTGTTATTTTTGGGTAATTTACCTTTAAAAACCTGAAGAAAATGATATGTTTATTTCAGTTAGTGAAAGTATAAGTGGTATAGATAAAAATATCGCATACCCTACAATATGGACTTATATATAGGGAAATTCCTCTTTCTGATTATGAAAAAAACTTATTAAAGACTTAAAAATTGGTGCTCAAACTCTTAGAAGAGAAGGAATAGGTTTTGTAATAGATACTTATAAATTAAAGGAATGTATAGAAGCAAAAGTCTAATTCTCCTTTCTGGGAAAAAAATATAAAAAGCATAATGTACCTGATTTGAAAAATCCAGATCATATAGAATTGAAAAGAAAAAAATTTTTAAAGCCTTTGGCCTTGATGCAGATAAAACTTATGAGGAAAATTTAAAAAAATGGTGGAGGTTAAATAATGTTTTTTTCTTAGGATATTTAGTTTTTATTCTACATTATCACTTTTAATAGATACATCAATATTTTTTTCAATACTTTCCTTTATATTAGGAGGAACATTATATTTTAATAGCAGCTCTCCTTTACAAGGAATAGCAATTTGTGCCTTTTGGACTATTAATTTTAATTTCAATCCTATGTTATCATAGTAAAAATGCATGCTGGAGGTAGTTCATTTATTAACTACAATACAAGCTGTAATTTTCTTTTCAATCTCCATAGCAACAGCTATCCTTGCTATTCCTATTTGGTATATCATTGTTAAAACAGACATAATAGAAATAGGAGGTTCACCTTTATATTTTTTTATTCCCAAGTCTTCTTATATCTTGGGCTATACTTTTTTAAAAATAGCGGATAGAATTTTTTTATACACAATAGAAAAAAACTCAGGAAGTAGTTTTAGGAGATTATTTTACTATTCACAGAAGTAGAAAAAGTCTTACACATGTCTATATTTTTTTAAATTTAAAGATTCTCCAGATTTATATTCGACTGGAATGTTTAGACAGAGAATTTTTTTATAGGTAAGATTGGTTCTAAATTTTTCCTGCACTTTTTGGAAAAGGAATTTTTGGGACAAATTATATAACAAGTATAAAAATTAATTGAAGATGCAGGAGTAAATGCTCCTATTAGAAAAATAAAATCCGGAGGATATTATAATGGAAAAATCGTAAATGGGGATATGTTTTTGATGAAAAATTAAATATGTATATTCCTGACTTACCAAGACAAAGAAAAAAATTGCAAAAGTGCTGCTAGTTTTTATCAGCAATCTCTTTTTATTGCCGCTTTCAGTACAGGGATTTTTCCTAGATAAAACTTCTTATGAACAGATATCGTTTCTAATTTACAGCATAGTAGCAATATTCTTTTTTTATCTTTATATGCCGTCATAAAAAAATAAATATACGACTTATCGAAAAAGATTAAAAATTAATTGGAGAAGTCAAAAATAGATTCATCTGAAAAAAATTCGAAGTTCGGCCTTTTAAGAAAAAAATAGATATCTTTTTTTCTGTATAATTGCCTTTATCATGATGATTTTTTTGCATTATCTTTTACAGATAAATAAATTATTAGAAGATTTTTCATTTGAATATATCAGCTATCTCATTTTTTTCTTATTGGAATAATGATTTTCAGCTATATTAAATTTTCTGAAGGAGCTTAAAAATAGAAAATATTCCTGCTTATGGACAGACAAAATTATAAAAATATACTTTGAAAATAATGAAATGGAATATAAAAAAACAAATAATATAGACTATGTCAGATTTTATTCAATCAGACACGGAAGGAAAGCAAGAAGGGAAAAATATCCTACTTTACAGATTTTTGATATTGAAGAAAAACTTGCTGAAATGACTATAAATTTAAATGATTACTATTTACTAAAGAAATATTTTGCAGAAAAATAACGTGGCAATAAACGACCAGTATGAAGATTTTTAACAGGAAAAGGTGAAGAACTGTGGAGTTATCAGAAAAAGATGAGAATATATTATTTCCTTACTCAAGCAAGGAAAAAAAGTGGAGGCTATTGCCTTTATTAAAGATAAAAACAGGAATGACTTTAAAAGAGGCTAAAAGATTATATTGATAAAAACGATAATGAATATTATGATAAAAACATGTCTATTTCTGAAGAAGATGAACACTACTTATCTTCTCTGATTAATGAAAATAAAGAACTGGAAGCAGTTACTTTTCTTCATAAAAAAATAAGGATATGTCTTTATTGGAAGCAAAAAAATTATACAGATAGGTTAATTTTAAATAAAAATATTGAAACTAAGAAGGAAAAATAGCCGTAAATGGAACAGTGTTTATGATGAAAAATTGAATACTTTTTGTTCCTAATTTAGCTAGACAAAAGAAAGCACTAAAAATAATGAAAGGTGTTTTTCCTGATACTTCTGATTATTTCTTTTAGTTCAGCTGATTTTTGGATAGAAGTTCAGATATAAAAAAATAATAATTTTTAGCTTTTTCTATCTTAGGTATTCTAGTTTTGATGATAACTTTACCTTTTAGGTAGCTTAAGTATCCACTATATAGAGAATAAATTGAAAAAAACTTGAAAATTTAGAATTTTCAAATCAATTTGAAGTCAAAGCTTTCATCAGTAATTTTTGATTTGTTTTTTTACAAGTCCCTGGGAATTCTTATATTTATTATTATAATCCCTGTTCTTTTTATTAAAAACTATAAGGAAGTAGACTATAAAAACTACAAGGAAATTTTTTTATTTCTTTTGGGTTGATTGCAAATCACAGCTGCCGGTATTTATGAACTTTTTAAAAATGTTGAAAGAATAAAAAAATATTTCTTTTAAATATAGACAGCAGGAAATTACTCTGTTATACAATAAGAATGAAATAAAATCTATAAAAATTGAAAAAAATAAATTTTATCAAATTTTATGATAAAAAGTTAAGAGGGGGGAAGGACTAATATTCCCTATCATAGAAATTTTTTTGATATGGAAAAAAATGTATTTACTAAAATGGAAGTAAAAATAAGTGACTATATCCTGTTAAAAAAAGTATTTTTGAAAGACATAAAATAATGGTGGATGATAATTTTAAAATGCTTTAATTCAGAGAAATTAGAAAATGGCTACTTATGAAGCTTTTTATGAGAATAAGGAAGGTTTTAAAAGGATTATATTATGAATATAGAATTAGCAAAAGAGTTATTATCGTTTCATTCCTGTAGAAATGAAAATATTGAAAATCCTAAATGGGAAAAGGGATTTTTAGGAATTTTACGTCCTTTTCAAGGTGAATTAAATGAAAAATTTCATTGAAGTAATGGAATGTCTAAAAATACTGGCACCTGAAATTCAAAAAGAAAATATAGATAAAAATATAGTTTCTGATATTATGAATATTATCCATTATACAAGAATCTGGGTATCAAAAGGAGGAATGCTATCCAGAAATAACATATTAAGTCATGAGCAGACTAAATATCTATTAGCTTGGATAGATATTATTGAGCAATGTTTCATATATTTACTAAATAATGCAATGGAAATGGCTTTTTGATGATTACGAAGATTACTGTAATAATAAATATTTTTAATATAGAATGAAAAATTGAATTAAATACTTAAAAATTAAAAGGAGGAGAAAAATGATGATAATGATGATGTTTTATTAATCTGGTCGGATTAGTTATCTGCGGTGTAACTCTCATACACTTTATTAGTCAGAAAAACAATGGAATGTTTTTTTATGTAGAAGAGGAAAACTTATATCTTAATTCCTTACCTGCAGTAAAAATTCCACTTTCTGATATTGATTATGTGGAATTTTACTATACCCGTATCCGTATCTCCTACAGGGGGCAAATAAAAGTTCATAAGAAAAATGGAAAAAGTGGTTAAACGTTTTTCAGACAAGTAAAAATTTCACTCTCTGTTACTGAGCAGATGATTTTAGATGAAATAGATAAATTAATACCATTTTTTTAAGAAATATTACATACCTTATACTATTCAAGATAATTAAAGAAAAAAAAATCTATGAATATGAAATTATTGCAGCAAACAGATATTTTTTTACTGGAAAGGAAGTGTTTTAAATGGGAAGATTTTGCCCAGATGATGTTTCATCCCTGTTGCCTTTTATTGTACTAATCTTTATTGCCATAATCACAAAAAGAGGGATGGAAAAATTGTATTTTTAGAAAGTAATGATAAACTTGAAGATTTAAATCCCTAGGATTTTTTCTATAATATTTTTAAAAATGGAGAGGGGATCAAAAATAATTTACTGGACAGAAATTATTTTACTAATTGTGGATACTGCATATATTTTAGTTGGTGGATATCTTCAATATCTTGAAGAAATGAAATTTTTTAAAAAGAATTTCCAGATTTTCCTATAAGTCCTGTTTCTTCCCGTATTTCTGAAAATTCAGTATTCCTATTTTTCATGTGGTTTGTTCTAGTTTTTTTCTGTTGATATTTGCTTATTTTATGCAAAAAGAAGGAAAATAAAAGAATTACTGAAATGTTGGATAATTTAGATAATCATAACCTTTTAACTTATGCAAAGAGAAGATTTTTTTAAATCTGACAGAATAGTTGATACAGGAATAATGGCACAAAAGTGATTTAAAAACTTGGGGACGAATATTTATTCTGTATTTATCCGGCATATATAATCCCCTATTCATGGATTAGCAATATAAAAGTTGATGAAGTTTTTAATCGTGGAGGAAACTATTATTCTTTAACTTTTTACTATTAATAACTTTTCTAATTTTATCCAGATATTTTTTATAAAAAAAGTGTGGCTGAAAAAGTTAGGGAGCTTATCTTAAAAAATAAACATGAATTATACGGAAGGGATGATCTTAAATGGTAATGTCTGGAATAATCAGGGATATTTCTTTATTCCCTCACTCTTTATTTTATCTATGTTTCTTGCTTTTCTTTAGAAAAAAAGAATAGTTAGAAAAATTTTTATTTTTAGAATTTGATGAAAATGTAAAAGAACTTAGCTCCCAGAGATTTTTACAATATTTTAAAAATGGAAAAAAATCAATAAAAATCTTTTTATTTGGCAGAAGTTTTTATTTTTACTGGCAGATACCTCTATTTATCCTATTTGGTGGATATGCAATGTATCTTGAAAGACTGGAACTTTCAAAGAAATATTCATATCTTCTCACAAGTCCTGCCTCATTCGTACTAGATCATTTAACACTCACCAATTATTTTATGGGTTATTATGTTTTTCTTATTACTGCTTACATTATTTATGATAAAAAGAAAAAGAAAAGAGTTTCTGACATGCTGAATTATTTAAATAAATACAATATTTTTAAATAGTGCAAAAACAGATTTCTTTAATTCAGATAAAATAATTAAAAGTGAAGTAATATTACAAAGTGATATAAAACTTGGAGATAAATATTTATTTTCCATCTATACTGCATATATACTCCCCCTACTCATGGATTAAAAGATGTAAAAATTGAAAAAGTTCATGGTCGTGGTGGTAATGGAGGTTTTTATTATTTAAATTTCACTTTAAATAAATCTTTTTAACCCTGTGAGAATATTTTTTTGCTAAAAAGGAAACTGCCGAACAAGTTAAGAAATTTCTTTTGAAAAAGCTTTTTATTAAAAATGCCTCAAAACTCTTTATAATAAGATATGGGGCATTTTATTTTTACAATTTATCAATTTAAAAATTCTTTGGATTAATCAAAAAAATCCTTTATTCTTTCAAACAGGCTCATCTTTGCAGTTTCATCGTATTTTCTGAAAAAGATGGAACCATCTGTCCTTTCCAAGATAGTTCAGCTTAAACAGTTCAGGTCTTTTTAAATATACTCATCATATAAAGTCCCTGATCATCATCAATAACATTTTTCCTTTAAAAAGCTCATTCTGATTATTTCTTAACAGCTTGTAAAATTCCTTCCATTTTTTTAGGACTTCCTACAAGTGAACCTCCAATAATATATATGGCATTATTAAAAATCGCACTATATACATCTTCCATACTGTTAAGAGGATGTTTTTCCTTATTGTAAATAAGTGTACCTTTTTCCTTGTCAAAGTCGTATTTCCAGCATTTGATACCATTAAGCGTCTCCATATCCCTATATATCCAAAATCAACCCATGCTACAAGTTCTCCAGATACAAGTTTTTCTTATTGCATAATTGACAAAAATAGGTTTTCAGATTATTTATAAGCACATATTCCGGAGACCAGTACTCTATATTTATAAGCATGTCTTTATTTACTCTGCTTCTAAACTCTTCACTTTTCTGGACTTTTTTTCTATTGCTTTTATCTGTCTTCTAAATTTCTTCTTAAGCTCTATTACAATTATTTTTGTAGGCTTTCCTTCCCTAAGTGCATTAATCCTGTCCCTATGTTCTTCAGAAGTGAAAATAACCATTTCATTTTTCCAGTGCTGCAAGCCTTGAAAAGTGTTCAAAAATACGTATCATTTGTTCTTCTCAGATAGTCAGGATACCCTTCACCTATTTCTCCTCTTCCTATATCAAAAATGCAGTAACTATGCTTATTGGCTTTGTTTTTTTCACTTACCATTTTCATCTCCTGTTTTTATACATCAAATTTTTTTATTAAAATAATCATAAAACGAATCTGGAATACAATTTTTCCTTTGATATTCCCTTCTGAGTCAGTTTATGAATACCTACCTTATCCGTAATTCTTTTAAGTTCCATTTCAGAAAATCTTTCATTCCATCTGCTAAAAAGAATATGAGGCAATGTATCATCTATAATTTTACATTTTTCTTCAGGCATATACTTTCCTGCCAGTTCATGGTAAAGTATCTGAAAGAAAAATAATGAGGTATTTCACTTTCATTTTTCCAGAAAGTAAGCATTAACTCCAGCAGGGAATGTATCATCTTATTGTTTTTCAGAAAAATAACGCTGTTCAAAACTCTAACTTTATTTCTTTTATCCCAGGAAAAATAATCACTGTTCAGCTTTTTCCCAGAATTCTTTATTTTTTCAGTACTGTCTGAACGTTGAAACATGAAATATCCTTTATTTTCAATTCCAGCAGAAGCAGAATACTCAGATAATGAACCTGTCATTAAAATTGAAGCATCCAGCCATACACCACCATAAGAATCAAGTAAAGCCAGCCTTAGTAAGTCACTGAAATGAGTATATCCCATGCTTCCATCTTCAATCTTTTCCATAATAAATTCAGGAAATTCAATATATTCCTTCATATTTTCATTATCAAGTCTTATAATCTCATAATTTCCTTTATATTTATCAGCCGACTTATAACACAGTTTCACAATATCAGGCAGTTTTCCGTATTCCCATCCTGTTCCCCAGTACTGCCATATTATTTTTCTTCCAGCAAGATTTTTTTTTGGAAAAACTTTAATTTTCTCAGTTTCTCCCTCAAAATATGCTTCTATTATCCTGTCCCAGCTTTCAGCCACTGCCTCCTGCTGTAAAAAAATTCATCTTTGTCTGTATACGCTTATAAAGAGATTTTGTCATCAGTTCCTTGTATATATACTTCCATGGTTTTTATTCAAAATTCTGTTTATTTCATAAAATTTTTGAATTTGAAAACTTTATTCTATTATTTTCCATTTTTCTCTTCCAATCTCTTTACTACTTCTCCATACACCCTGTCAACTGTTATTCCCGGTATTCCTTTATAATATTCCTTTGAGTATGCATGCTGCTTCTCAGGAATGGCAGTAATGTTGTTTTCGTAAAATTCATTGTCTTCTATTACATTACTTTTTCTGTCCATGGGAAAAAAATCCTAATCCTCTTTTTCCCCGGTCCAAAAATCCCTATGACAAAAAGGCTTTTTCAAATGCACTTCCTATATGAATAGGGGCACTGTCATTGCTTATTACTATATCTGATTTTGAAAGCAATGCCGCAAATTCAAAGCAGTAAAATCTCTCCCCTCAAATCTATTACATTTTCAGTGTTTATAGAATCTAACTTCAAACTTTTTTTCAGCTTTTTCCACCTGTTATTGCAATCAGATTTTCCTTATTTTCAGTAAGTCTCTTTATCAGTTCATCATATTTTTTTCCATTGGCCATATTTTTTTCAGGTCTCTGGCTCCAGGAGCAACTGTTATCAGATTCCGGTATTGCCTTCCATTTAATATTTCATTTATTTTTCTTATAGTCTTCTTCTGAAGGATATATTCCTAAAAGGTACTCTTTCCCTTTATAATCGACAAGATCAAGCAGTCTTTCCACTTCATGTTTTTCATGTCATAGTGTCTCACATCAGTCAGAAGGAATGAACCTGTTGCCACATCAAATCCAATTATTTTTCTTTATTCCTGCCATTTTTGCAAGCATTATTGATCTTATAAATCTGTGCGGAATAACTGCCAGATCATATTTATTATTTTTTACAATTTTCAGAATTCTGAAAAATCCCTTTATTCCCTTTATCTGCTCCTTTTTATCATAAAGTATTATATCCCTTAAATTTGGATTGTTACTTATAATACTTTTTATTTCCCGGCAATGTAAGATAATCTATCTCAGACTCAGGATAAATGTCCCTTATTTTTCTGTATTAACGGCGTTGACAGGACAATATCCCCTATAAATGCCGTATGGATTATTAATATTCTCATTTCATTTCTCTACTTATTATTTAATTTTTATTTTCATTTTTAAAATATTATACCACAATTAACATTTTTCATTAAAATGAAAAAAATTTCTTTCCCATAATTTCTTTTTATCTTAAAATATCCCATAAAATAACCCTTAACTGTTTTTTCTTTATTTTTTTCACTGTTATATAGTATAATTTGAAATGTTAAAACTGTATTTAAAGGAGGAAACATGGAAGAAATTTTTAAATGAAAATATGGGGAATGTTGCATCAAACAAAACTGGATATGTTTTTGAATGTAGAAATTTGTCAAAAAGTTATGGATATGAAACTGCCCTCAACAGCATCAATCTTTTCTCTTGAAAGAGGAAAAAAATCATAGAGCTTCTTGGACCAAATGGAAGTGGAAAAACAACTCTTATAAAACTTGCAAACAATCTTCTTACGCCTTCTTCAGGACTTGTTCTTATAAATGGAATAAACCTGGAGTGAAACAAAAAGTTGTTTTCGTATCTGCCTGACAAAAATTATCTTGATGATTCACAGAACATCAATTCAATATTGAGACTTTTTAAGGATTTCTATGCAGATTTCAACGAAGAAAAAGCTCTCTCAATGCTTTCAGACCTTAAAATCGACCCTAGAAGAAGATTTAAGTATCTTTCAAAAAGGAAATAAGGAAAAGGTTCAGCTTATTCTAGTAATGAGCAGGGATGCTGATCTTTATCTTCTGGATGAACCTATTGCAGGAGTCGATCCGGTTGCAAGGGAGTATATACTTGACACTATAATTAAAAATTACAACAGAAGAGGAACTATAATAATTTCAACACACTTGATTGCAGATGTTGAGAGGGTTCTGGATGAAGTTATTTTTTTATTAATAAGGGAGACATTCTCCTGCATGAAAGTGCAGAGCACATTAAATCTGCTCACAATAAAAGCATCGATGAATATTTCAGGGAGGTTTTCAAATGATACTAAAATTATTTAAATACGATTTTATGAATATAGGATTAATACCTTTTTATATTGCAGCTCTTGTTATTGGAATTATTAACAGATTTCTTCTTCTTACATCGGATATTTTCACGTCTGGAAAGGGAAGAAAACTTTTTTAGCAATGTTCGGATCTCCGCTTTTTATATTTTGCATACTTCGCTGTAGTTTTTCGGAATTTTTCTGTATGACAGTATTTGTCATAATCACAAGGTACAGCTCTTCAATATATGGAAATGAAGGATATCTTACAAATACTCTTCCATTAAAACCATCACAGATAATATTGGCAAAACTGATAAATTTTTCTTATATGGATATTTATAAGTTACTTTTGTTATATTTGTTTCACTGTTTATCCTTTTTCCATTTGAATTTTTTTATAAGAAATATTATTAAGGATTCTGAATTTTTATCAGGACTTGAATACTATAGTTAAAAGAATTTTTAGCTCTAAATATTTTTTTATATCTATTTTACAGCTTATTTATAATTTTTTGCGCACGTACAGAGTATTCTTATTATATTTTTTAAGTATTGCAATAGCGAATTTGTTTTAAAAAGTTATAAAGTGGTTGTAGGAGTTATTGCTTTCTTTATAATTTCAATTATTTTTCATTTATCAGTGCGTCAGTTACTTATTCTGCAATGAGAAATTTAGACGTACCTGTAATGTATGGTGATATTGACCCGATTATCTTCACTTCTTTAAGAAATGGAAGTATGACTTCAATACTCTATTCTCTTATTTCTTCAGTATTACTATTTTTCGGGGTACATTATTTTCACACACATAATCTGAATCTTGAGTAGATGACATGTTCGTAGTATGGCGAACAGGATAATCAAAAAACGTACAATGAGATGAAAATTTATACAGAGCTATTTTTGAAATGAAAGTTTTAAAAATAGCTTCTTTTTATTTTTCCTATTATATTTAATGCATATTTACTTGACTTTAATTTTTAAAACCCCTTCTATTCCAGCAAATAAGATTTTTATGTAATTCTAGTTGTCTTCAATATTTTCACGTAGAATTAGGTATAAAATAATTTGAAATAAGCAAAAAATGTCCTATTTCCAAGACATTCATTAATATATTATTTAAAAAAATGTGGCTGGGCTGAATGGATTCGAACCATTGCATGCTGGAGTCAAAGTCCAGTGCCTTACCGCTTTGGCGACAGCCCAATCTAAATCTTAATTACTTAAGACAATAAACATTATATATAATTTTTATATTTTGTCAACTACTTTTTACAATTTTTATATTTTTTTGAAAAATTTTTTTCGAGGTATTTTCCTGAATTCTGATTTTCATTTAAATACCTCTATTTTTTTAAGCCTTTATCACCTTTTTGAATATTTTTTTATTTCTTGTTATATTTATTCATTAATCTTGAAATATCCATATCATTTTTTTATGTCATCTATAAGATTAAACATTTTTTTCAAGTGATTCTTTTTATTGTTTCCTTTTTCTTCAGGAGAAAATTTTTCCAAGAACATGCCCTACTGTCTCTTCCTTTGATTTTTGCCTTTTCCTATTCCATATTTTTATCCTTACGAATTCTTCCCCCACATGCTGTATTATGGATTTAATTCCATTATGGCCTGCAGATCTCCCGTCCTTTCTGATTTTTATCTTTCCAAACTCCATATCCATGTCGTCGTATATTACAAAAAGGTCAGTAGCAGGATCCATCTTAAAAACCTTATTGCCTGTCCCACCGCTTCACCACTTAAATTCATGAAAGTCAGGGGTTTCTGGTAAAAAAACCTTTTTCCCCCTGTAATCAGTCTGGACAAACTCTGATTTATACTTTTTCCCTTATATCAGTTATATTATTTTTCTGAGATATTCATCTATAAATATAAAAACCTACATTATGTCTTGTAAGCTTATACTGTTCTCCCGGATTACCAAGTCCTACAATTAACTTCATCTGTTTCCTTTTTCCTTCCTTTTTAGTTATAAATCCTGTATTTATTTATGATTTTCCTTTATCACTGCTATAAGAAGGGCAATATCATTATAAGTAACTCCGCTTATTCTGCTTGCCTGTCCTATTGTTGCAGGATTTCCGTACATAAGTCCTGAAATGGCTATATTACTTAATCCCTGTATTTTTTCATAGTCAATATTTTCAGGTATTTCCATTTTTTCAAGCTTTTTCAAATTTTTTTCAATCTGTGCCTTTTCCCTTTCAATAAACACATTATATTTTTGCATTTATTTCAACCTGTTCCTTTGCCAGAGGGGAAAGATCCACAGTTTCCACAAATTCTGAAAGGTTGTCGTAGCTTATTTCCTTTCTCGCCAGAAATTCAAAAGCTGAAACAGGATTATTTGCACTTTTTGTGGAAATATCCTCACTTCCATTTTTTATGTTAAACTCTTTTCCTATTCTTTCAAGTTTCTCGTTTGTTTCCTTTGTCGGATAAACTGTTATTCCCTTCAGTCTTTCTATTTCTGTTTCTATTTCATTTCTTACATTTTCCAGTTCTTTAAGCTTTTTCACTGTTTAAAAGTCCTATTTCCTTAGACTTTTCAAGCAGCCTTATAAATATGTTGTCCTGTCTCAGTGTAAGCCTGTATTCAGCCCTTGACGGCAGTACCCTGTATGGCTCAGGGGTCTTCTTGTTTATTATGTCATCTATAAGGACTCCTATATATCCTTCACTTCTTTCAATTATTATTTCCTTTTTCCCGAGTATTTTTCCTTGCGGCATTTACTCCTGCAATAAATCCCTGACATGCAGGCTTCCTCATAACCGCTTGTACCATTTATCGTTCCTGCAGTGTAAAGTCCCTTAACTACTTTTTGTTTCCAGTGTCAGATTTAGCTGATATGCAGGAATAAAGTCATATTCCACAGCATATCCATATCTTACTATTTTTGGCATTTTCAAGCCCTGCTATTGTTTTTAAGCATTGCTTCCCTGTGCAAATGGTGGCATTGCTGTAGTAAATCCGTTTATATATATTTCATTTGATTCTACAGATTCCTGCTCCAGAAAAAAATCTGATGATTTGTCTTTTTCCGGAAAGTTCATTATTTTCCTATCCAGCGAAGGACAGTGTCTCGGTCCCTTTGTACTCACAACTCCTGTCACAATTGGAGAATATTTAAGCATTTCCTTTCCTGTTTCTATTGTTTTTTTCAGTTGTAAATGTAAGCCATGTTGGCAATGTCTGATTATATTCCTTTTCTGTTTCATATGAAAAAAATATCTTGGCTTGTCTTCCCCCTTCAGCTCTTCCATTTTTTTGAAAAAAATCAATGCTTTTTTTGTCCACTCTTGGAGGAGTTGCAGTCTGATATCTGTCAAGTTCAAATCCATATTTTTATAAGATTGTCAGGTAGTTCATCACTTGAAGGCTCTCCCTGTCTTCCTGCAGAATATTTTACATCCCCCATTATGAACTGGCCTTTTTAAAAATGTTCCTGTACAAAAGTACAACAGCCTTTGCAGAATATTCTACTCCCAGATTGTCTATTACACCTTTTACACTTCCATCTTCAACAATAAGATTATTCACTATTCCCTGAACAAGATACAGATTTTCTTCTGTTTCGACTATTTCCCTCATTTTTTTACCCTGTACCAGTATTTGTCAGCCTGTGCCCTTGTTATTCTTGAAGCCAGCCCCTTTGTATGATTCAGATTTTTTTCAGCTGAAGGTTGTAGTTGTCTCATATGTCTTGCCATTTCTCCACCAAGCATTCCAAGCTCTGATACAAGATGGCTTTTTCCAGGTCCTCCCACTGAAGGATTACAGGACATCATGGCTATACTGTCTAAAATATATTGTAAACAGTGCCGTTTTCAGTCCCATTCTAGCTGATGCAAGGGCGGCTTCCACTCCTGCATGCCCTGCCCCTACAACAATTACATCATAATTTTTTTATCCATCCCTTTCGTTTCCCTCTGCTCCAGACTCATCCTATCTTTTTCTTTCTTTTTAAAGAAATATCTGAAGGTTCTCGTGTTATCCTTTACTGCAACATAAATTTTTATGCCTGTTTATATAACCGTAAAGTTTGTCATATACTTCACTGTAAGGCTTTTTATAAAGCTCTGAATAATATTTTCGAAAAATATTTCCACATATTCCTTATCTTCCATCATTCTTGATACATTTTTTTCATTCTCGCATTAAAATCAAGACTTTCACGGAATGTCATTCTGTTAAGATCTATCAGATAAAATCCATATCTGTCAGAATCTTCCTTCCTTATAAGAACATTTCCAGGCGAATAATCATCAAATTCAACCCCTTTTTCATGCAAATCAAAGGTAAATTCTGCAAACTGGGCTATTATCTTTTCCCTGTCCCTGTCAAATATTTCCTTCACTTCAGGCTTTAATTTTTCCCGCCATAAAAGTTCCCTGCATGTAAACTGGTACTTTAAATCCTCACTTATGTAAAAGTGTCTCTTTTCTCCTGCAGACTTCATCATAATATTCATCAAAAATACGCTATTGGCTCAGGTGTATTTATACCAAGTTCCACAAGCCTTCTTCCATACAGATATGATCTTTTTCCCTTTTTGAACCTTTAAAATATTTATATATAAACTGTATAAGCAGGGCTTTTTACTGAAACATTTTACGTTTATTTCCTTTTTCCCTGCCATTATGTTCTATTTTAAATCTTTTTATCCTGTTTCTTTCTTCATTTACTGATTCCCCTGTCTTATCAAAGTTTCTTAAAACCTCCAGAAGAACCTCCTTGTCATAACCTTCCGTTATTTCATAATTTATTTTTTTCAGACATATAATCCTCTTTATTTTTATTTATAAAATTCAATCTTTAAATTTTATCATAATTTTTTCTTTTTAATCAAACAGATATCAGTATCTTAAGCATATTTTTCCTGGATTATTTTCCATTATTCTTAAGATATTTTTTTCCTTTGCCTTTTTTTATTCTCTTTCTTGCTTCTTTTAGAACTTCCTTATCACTTATATACTTTTTCTGCTTTTTTATAAATTCAAGCGCCTCATCAAATTTATTCCGCATTTCTGCAATATATGCCGAATTAAAATAATGAAGCGGATTATCAGGCTCAAGCATAAGCAGTTTATCGCACACCTTCTTTGCCCTCTCAAAATCCTTTATTGCAGAAGCATACCTTCCTTCCATGTTAAGTACCTTTTTCTCTTGGATGACCGCTATTTGCAAAGTTTATAAGAAGAAGTTCTATCTCTTCATATTTTTTTCAGCCTTAATTAGCATCTCATAAAAATTTTTCAAAGACGAAGTCCTCAGCTTTACTGAAATTTATAGCAATATTATAATATTTTATTGCCTCATCAATATTTCCAGCCGCATTTTTCAGGTCTCCCATCCTCATGTAAATATAATATTCCTCTACGTTATTTTCCTTATCTGCAAGCCTTTCCTCATATATCTGCATTGCCCTGTCAAACTGGTTCATTCTTATCAGGCATTCAGCCTTATCCATGTATCCTTCAGTATTTGAAGGTTCTTTTTTTGATTGCCTTTTTCCAGCATTTCAAGAGCCTTTCTGTAATACTTCAGTTCCATGTAGCAGAGTCCCATATTAAGCATGACATGGTAATTGCTTTCTGTTTCAGAATATTTCTCATAATAGGAAAGCGCCTTCTTATATTTTTCCTATTGCCTGACTGAGATATCCCATGTTAAATATCACTTCAGGATTGTCACTATATTTTTTTATATGCTATTTCACTGTATTTTTATAGCTTCCTTATAAAAAGCCTGTATCCACGTATATTTTTTTGAAATCATTTTCAATGCCTGGTAGTTTTCCCTCTTCCATTTCAAGCACCGTTTCCAGATAGATTAGAGCGTCGTAAGCTTTTACCTTCTGTATAAGAATCTATGAGCTTCTTTTAATAATTCCTCTACATTCATTTTTTTAAATCTCCTGTCATTATTCAGCTTTTTTTAACAATTTTTTTCCTTTCCTTTGAAAAATTTCCATATTATCTGTACCTATTTTCAAATCTATATAATTTTTTTACGTAAATTTCAAAATCCACAATTGTTTCTTTTTCTTATTTCGTCTCTCCATTCTTCATTTCCCTGTATCTGAAGGTTCTTTTCCATACAGAAATAGAAAAAGATCGCTGTAAACCCTCTGGGCCAACATATCCCTGACCTTATAATAGGTGTACGCATCTGTTCCTGTCCTTCTAACTGCATCCCTTTTCCCCCAATAAGAGGCATTTCAGTCAGCAGCTTTTGCCATTGCCTCTATTTTTTTCCACTTTCTTTCCTGTCATAGCAGTTAAAACATATTTTTCATTTCCTCCAGGATAAAATATTTTTTTCCGCATTCACTGCACTGGATAAAACCGCTGCTTAAAAGGTATTTTTTTCCCTTTTCCTGTTATTTTTCCGCTATTTCCTTCAGCCTTACGGCAAAAATTTTTCATATTTTTTATCTATTTTATCAATATTTTTCCTTTATTTTTTTCCTTTTTCTTCGGTGAGACAGTTCCATATCCTTTTCCTGAAGAGAATTTTTCTCAGCTGTTTCAATTGTTTTCAACGTATTTTTCAGTTTTTTCTGTTTCCTTAAATCCAGTATATTTCTTCCGGAATTTCTATTTATTTTTCCTAACCTCAACTTTTTTCCACAACATTTCCTGAAAAACTCATTAATTTTTTTCATTATTATGGAAGAGTATGAAACAATGCTATGATGAATAACAGGATCATGTACGTTTATTGTCAGTTCCCTCATATAAAGGTTTTTTAGGCTCTGATTTTTTTCAGCAATTATATTTCCTGTAATAAGTTCCCAGTTTTTTTCTGAGTTTCCACAGGGTATAGCCTTCACCTTTAAAATGCGGAACATTTCAGCTCAAATATTTTTTTATCCAGTTTCTTTTATTTCCTTACTCATAAGCCTTCACTTTCCCTTTTTCCACAATAAATCGTTTCCCTTTTATATTTAAATCTTCAGTTGAAGTTATAAAACATTGGATTTTCTTATTTTACAAAATACTCAAGTATACTCTTTTTTTCTTACTTCATCAAAGTATGAGGCAATGTCATCCATTATAAATACAGGATATTCATTTTTTCCTTTACAAGCATATCTATTTCAGAAATTTTTCAGGGAAAATATAATTGACTTTTTTCCCCCAGGATGAAAAAGGATTTTGCATTTTTCATTCAGTTCAAATACAAAGTCATCCTTCTGAGGTCCGATAAGGCTGTATCCAAGAAATCTCCCTTTCTGCTTTCCTTATGCATAGCTCCCTGAACTTCTCAGTAAGTTCCTCCCTCGACTTTTTCCGTTTCTCCTAAAAACATTCATATTTCAGCTTCAGTTCAGATTTTTCATCAAAAAGTTTTCGTAGTTGAGATTCAGCAGAATCGAAATATTCCTTATAAATTCCCTTCTGTGAACTATTATATTCACTCCCTCTTCTATAAACCTGTCATTGTATATCCTGTATATTTCTTCTCCTGTTTTCTTTTCCTTTATCAGCTTGTTACGCACCTTCAGTATTTTTTTCAAAGTCTACAATTGACTTCAGATAATCTTTTTCTTGTTCGGGATATTTCATAATTAAAGAAATTTCTTCTTACTGAAGGATTTTCTATAATTATTTCAATATCTTCTGGTATAAACGATATTATATTTAAAAATTCCCACATAGTCTATATATTTATTCTTATTCCTGTTAATGTAGAAATCCTTTCTGTCTTCGTTTTACATCGATAGCCATTGTATTTTTCTTCATTATTTTTTTCCTGTATATTTTTCCAAAAACTATTACCCTGTTCCTGCTGTATCTGAAAAGTTCCTTCAGTTTCTTTGTTCTGAGCTTTTTCCCAGTTGCTAAAAAAATGAACAGCCTCTATGAAAGAAGTTTTTCCCTGTCCATTTTTCCCATATATTAAGTTGAAATTCCTGTCCGTGTCTATTTTTCCATCTTCAAGACAGCGAAAAATTGCTATAGCTTATCTGGTTCAGATACATATGTTATCCCCTCTGTGTTTTTCTATATTTTTTAGACGGTTATTCTATAGGAGGCTTAGGAGCCTTAACTTTTATCTTTTTCCCCATTAAATTCCACAACATATCCGTCGTATATTTTTCTTTCCCCTTCGTGTTTCAACTTCTCCGTTTACCTTCACTTCCCCATTCAGTATGAACATCTTTGATTCCACTCCTGAAGCAGTGAAGTTTGCCCATTTTAAAAAGCTGGTCAAGCTTTTATAAATTCTGTATTTATTTCTACAGTTTCTATTTCATCATTTTTTTATTTTTTTCATTTTTCTTCCTTTCCGACAGTTTGCCAGTCCATTAATATTTTCAAGGTTTTCAGCTTCCTGACTTCTTTATCCATTATTTTTGAAATATTCTGTTTCAGCCTGTCTATTTCCCCTTTAAATACCTTGCTTTCTTCCATTTTTACCTTCAACTTTTCTTATGCTACTTATAACAGTGCTGTGATCCTTTTCCACCAAACAGTCCTCCAATTGTAGTCAGGTTAAGATCAAGCCTGTTCTTCAGAAGAAACATTGCAATCTGTCTTGCATTCACTATTTTTCTTCTGTCTTTTTCTTTGATTTCATATCTGTGACAGGTACATCATATTCCACAGATACTGTTTCTATTATTTTTTTCAGCAGTTATTTCAGCCCTCTGCCTTCTTATCCTGTTAGCCAGCTCATCCTGTACCTGCTGTAAAGTTATCTTTTTCGTTAAGAAGTTTTCGATCTGGCACTCATTGAAGTAAGCATTCCTTCCATTTCCCTTACATTCGTATCAACAGTGTCAGCTATATATTCAAGTATATTGTCATCAATTTCAATATTTCTTTTCACTGCATATCTTTTTCAGTATAGCCACCCTTGTTTCAAATCCCGGCTGCTGTATTTCCACAGAAAGCCCCGACAGAAATCTTGATTCCATTCTCTTTGAAAGATTTTTATATCCTTAGGGATATCTGTCACTTATCATAATTATCTGCTTTCCAAGTTCCTGCAGCTTGTTGAAGGTATGAAAAACTCTTCCTCAATAGTTCCTCCACCTTTTCCGAAAACCTTCTCGAAAAACTGTATATCATCCAGAAGAAGTACATCAAGGCTTCTGAAGGTATCCCTGAATTCCTGTATTTCCCCCTTCTGAAGCATCTGGAAAAAAGTGTTTGAAAATTCTTCCGAAGTTGAATAAAAAAACCTTCTTGTATGGATATTTTTTTCAACGATGGCATTTCCTGTAGCCTGAATCAGATGGGTTTTTCCAAGACCTGAACCACCGTATATAAGGAGTGGATTATAAACAGGCATTTCATTTTCCACAACCGCCTGGCATGCATTATATGCAAGCCTGCTATTGTCACCTACCACAAAAATTATCAATGTTGTTTTTTTCATTAAGACCTGTATTTATTCTTTCGCTTCTGTCAGCCCTGTTTTCTGAAAAATCTGTAGCTGCTGCTCTGTACAGGTTCCTGAACCTTCACTTCAAAAACCGCCTTCATTTCTTCGTCAGTAATTATTTCAATTATTTCTCTATCTGTTCCTTATATTTCTCCATGTTCTTTTTTACAAGATTTGTGCTGCAAATCAGCTTTTAATGTGTTATCAGATATTTCTTCTGCCTCTACGTTTTTTTAAAAAAAGTATTGAATTCTACTTCATTTACTCTTTTTTTATAATTTTTTAAAAATTTTTCCCATAGCTTTGAGGCACTCATTTCCATATATTTACAACTCCTTTTACGTTATTTCATATTGAATATAACATAAAAAAATATAATTAATCAAGGAAGGTACTTTTTCAACTTTCCAACAGTAATATAAACATTTTTCATAGATTTTTTTAAAGGATTCTTTTCACTTTCCCACATTTTTAACACATTTTTCCACACCATCTTAAAGTACTGTTTTTAGAAACTAACTTTTTTTACACAATAAAAATTTTTTTATCAAGATTTTTATGTTAAAAAGCCTGTTAAAAATTGTGTTATAATTTTTTATCAACAATTTACAATTTTTCTTTTTCAACATATTTTCCATTAAAAACTGTCCCTATTTTTCCTGGCTCCAACAAATCCATACTCCTATAATAATACTAATATAAAAAGAATATATATATATTTAATATTATAGCAAAGTGGAAAAAGTTTTTTTCAGATTTTTTTAAAACAGGAAGAAATCCCTTTATATTATATCAGAAAAATGTTATTTATTAATAAAAAAAGAAAATTAATGCAAATATTCCTTGACTTTTTTTCGTAAAAATTTGTTTATCATAATATGTAAACTACTTGAAGACTTACACTTAAATAACTCAGAAAGGAAAAGAAAATGACTAAAAGAACATACCAACCAAATAAAAGAAAAAGAAAGATCATGGATTCAGAAAAAGAATGCAAACTAAAAAGCGGTAGAAATGTTTTTAAAAAGAAGAAGAAATAAAGGAAGAGCAAAACTATCAGCATAACCCGGTGACTTTTAAAAACAACACCGGGTTTTTAACAAAAATATCAGAAAGTTTATAAAAATGATTGATAAATTAAAAAGAAGCAGGGACTTCACGACAATTTACAACAAATCCAGGAAGGTGTACACTAGGTATGCCATTGTTTTTGTGTCTGAAAATAAAAATTGTATGCAGCGTTTTGGATTTGTGGCAAGTAAAAAAAGACAGGAAACGCAGTTCAGAGAAACAGGATAAAAGACTTTTTAGGAATTTGTAAAAATAACAAGGAAAAAAATTTAAAGAAGGTACAGACTATATTTTTTGTAGGAAAGGCAGTTCTGAAGGAAAAACTGGCTAGCTTAAAAATATGAAGATATTGAAAAAGATATGTTAAAGGTGATTAAAAAAATGAAACATGTGCTTCTATTTTTTTGATAAAAAAATATCAGAAATTTTTCAGGTGCATTTGGAAGAAGATGCAGGTTTTATCCCTACATGTTCAGAATATTCAAGACAGGCCATTACAAAAATATGGTGCCATAAAGGGAGCGTACCTCAGCATAAAAAGGATTTTAAAAATGTCATCCCTTTAACAAGGGAGGATATGACCCGTTAAAATAAAAAAATATAATGGAGGAAAAAGGATAAATGTTCAGAATAAAAAAATACTTGAAGAAGCCGTTGTTTTTCTTTTGGAAAAATAGCGGAAGCAGTAGGTCATCTGGGAATACCAGGTAAATTTGGGATAGCAATAATCATAATAACAATTTTAATGAGAATAATAGTTTTTCCGTTGACATTGAAACAGGAAAAATCAATGAAAAAAATGAGGAATTACAGCCTGAACTGGATAAAATAAAGGAAAAATACAAGGACGATCCGCAGGAATATCAAAAAAGAACAGCTGAAATATACAAAGCAAACAATGTAAATCCTTTAGGAGGATGTTTACCTCTTTTAATTCAGCTGCCAGTTTTCGTAGCACTATATTATGCATTCAGCGGAAAGACAATTCCAAATGATGCGACATTCCTATGGTTTAACTTGAAGCAGCCTGATAGACTGTTTATGTTTGGAAATTTTGCATTTAACCTGCTTCCTATTTTAAATACAGGGGTAACTTATCTGCAGCAAGAAAATTATGTCAGGAGCTACTCAGGGACAGGAAGGAAATAATCAGCTTCAGTCAATGATGTATACAATGCCTCTTATGATGCTGTTCCTTTTCTATAGAATGCCTTCAGGAGTAACATTATATTATTTAGTTTCAGGAGCTCTTTCGCTTGCACAACAGTATATCATTATGAAAGGAAGAAGTGATGATGGAAAAGATAGTATTAAAAGCTAAAAATAGAGAAGAATTGGACAATATGGTAAAAAGAAGCCTTACACTGGGTGAGGATGAAGAATTCAGGATAACAGTCCTGAAGGAACCTAAAAAAATACTTTTTCTTCAATGTAAATGGTGAATATGAAATAGAAATTGTAAAAAGGTGAAAAAGGGAAAAACCAAAAAGTAAAACCTGCTGAAAACAGAGCTGGTTCAGGGAAAAATGAAGCAAAACCTGAAAATAGAAAAATGAATTTAGAAACTCAGGAAATAACCATAAAGAAAATAGAAAAAAATGACGGAAAAAAATAAAAAGAAAAATGTAAAACAAGGAAGAAAAAAACTGAATGAACAAAAATTCCGATAACAAGGGAAAAATATCAGAAAAATGAACGTTCAAACAATGAAAATGTAAGAGTTCAGAAGGAAGAAAATAAAAAAAGTGGAAGTTGAGCTGAAAAATTCAGATGATCCTAATTTTGGCAGAATAAGAAGTTTCATGAAGGAATTTATTGTAAATTCAAAACTTAGCCTAAAAAATAGTAAATATATCAAAAGAAGGCGAAAGATATGTTGTAAATGTTGACGGTAAGGATATAAGATATCTTATAGGGGAAAAAGGAAGTGCATTAAATGCCATTGAATACCTTCTTACTTCTGTGAAAAACTTTTAAAAAAATATAAAAAGTAGTTATAGATTCAAACAATTACAAAGATAAAAAGGGAAGAAGCATTGAGGGATCTTGCAAGAAAAGAAAAGGTAAAAAGTTCTTGATTCAGGAAGAAATGTAAAAACTTAACCCTATGTCTGCAAGGAAAGAAAAAAATAATACACGAAGAAATTTCATTTATAAAAAGGGCTTAAGACAGAAAGTGTTGGAGAAGAGCCTAAGAGATATCTTGTTATAAAAAAAGAATAAAAGACTAGTAAAAAAATGAGGTATAAAAATGTTATTTGATACAATAGCCGCAATTTCAACTCCAAGAGGTGAAGGCGGAATAGGAATAATAAGAATATCGGGGATAAATCATTTGAAATACTGGAAAGAATATTTAATACTAAAAACCCAAACAGAGATTTGGGTTTTTATAAGTTTAATTACGGATTTATTCACGATAATGGAAAAATAGTAGATGAAGTAATGGCTGTAAGAATGAAGGCACCTAAAACATACACTTGTGAAGATGTTGTTGAGATAAACTGCCACGGTGGTCATCTGATAAGTGAAAAGGTTCTGGAGCTTGTCCTGAAAAATGGTGCCAGACATGCTGAGCAGGGAGAATTTACAAAAAGGGCATTTATGAACGGAAGAATAGATCTCTCTCAGGCAGAGGCGGTAATGGACATCATTCATGGAAAGACTGAAAAAGAGTATTTCACTGTCACTTGAACAGCTCCGTGGAGACCTGAGGGATAAAATAGCCAGCTTCAAAAAGGCTCTGCTTGATGTAACAGCACATGTAAATGTTGTGCTTGACTATCCCGAAGAAGGAATAGACGATCCGCTTCCTTCTAATCTGAGGGAAAATCTTGAAAAATGTATATGCTGAAGCAGACAGACTTATATCCTCCTACGATAAGGGGATAAAGGAAGGAATAAAAACTGTAATTGCCGGAAAGCCTAATGTAGGAAAAGTCAACCCTTCTAAATTCACTTCTGAAGGAAGAAAGGGCAATAGTCACATATTCCAGGTACAACAAGGGATGTAATAGAGGAAATAATTAATATAAAAGGGATTCCTCTGGTGCTGACAGATACGGCGGGAATAAGAAAGACAGAAGATATTGTTGAAAAATATCGGAGTGGAAAAAAATCAAAGAAATTTATTGAAAATGCGGATCTTGTACTGCTTGTGCTGGATGCTTCGAGGGAGCTTGAAAGTGAAGACAGGGAAGTAATAGAGGAAATACAGAATCACAATAAAAAGACAATAGTACTTTTTAAACAAGATAGATCTTGAAAGAAAAATAGAGCTTGAGGAATTCAATCTTGAAAAATATTCTGGAAATATCTGCAAAGGATAATATAGGTATTGAAGATATGGAAGAAAGAATATATTCCTATATAGTTGAGGAAAAATGTTGAGGATTCATCTGAAAAGTTTATAATTACCAATATAAGACATAAGACTGCACTTGAAAAGACAAAAGGATGCAATAAGAAACATTTTTGAAACGATAGATGCAGGAATGCCTATGGATTTAATTTCTGTGGATTTGAAGGAAAGGCTTGATTCACTTTCGGAAATAACAGGAGAAATATCATCGGAAGATATTCTGGATCACGTATTTGGAAACTTCTGTGTAGGAAAATAGTTACATATATATTTATAAAAATAAAATACTAGTAACACAAACGTTAAACTAAAAATATATTGTATAATAATAGGAATAGGGAAAAACGAAATAAGATATAAACGGAGGAAAAAAATGTCTAATAATTATGGAGCCGAGGATATAAAGGGTACTGGAAGGACTGGAAGCCGTAAGGTAAGACCGAATGTATATAGGGTCAACTTCTTCAAAAGGACTTCATCACCTTGTATGGGAGGTAGTGGATAACAGTGTCGATGAGGCTCTGGCAGGAATATGTGATAACATATCTGTAAAAATATTACCTGATAATGTAATAGAAGTGGTAGATAACGGAAGAGGAATCCCGATAGGAATGCACGAAACAGGAAAGTCTACACTTGAAGTTGTAATGACTGTGCTTCATGCGGGAGGAAAATTTGATAATGACAACTATAAAGTATCAGGAGGGCTTCACGGAGTAGGAATTTCAGTTGTAAATGCCCTTTCTGAATGGGTAGAGGCTACAGTTACAAGGGATGGAAAAACAGTAAGACAGACTTTTAAAAGAGGAATTCCTGTAAGCGACCCTGTCCAGATAGCAGAAGCTCCTGAAGATAAACATGGAACTACTATAAGATTTAAGGCAGATGCTGAAATATTTGAAACAACAGTTTATGACTATTCTGTACTTGAATCAAGACTGAAGGAACTTGCTTATCTTAACAAAGGACTTAAAATAGAGCTTGCAGATGAGAGGGACAGTGAAAAGATAAAATCTGAAGAATTCCTGTTTGAGGGAGGAATAAAGGACTTCCTTACTGAAATAACAGATGAGGAAAAAATTTCTGACGATATAATATATATGAGTGACACATACAAGGTTCAGGAAGAGGAAGATGTTGAAACGACTGACGCAGAGGGAAATGTTGTAAAAACATAAATCAGCTAAATTTGTTGAAGTGGAAATTGCAATGACATATACAGTATCCCAGAAGGAAAAATGTATATTCATTTGTAAATAATATAAATACATACGAAGGTGGAACACACGTAAGTGGATTCAGAACGGCACTTACAAGAACAATAAATGATATAGCTAAACAGATGAATATCATAAAGGAAAAAGACGGATCGTTCCAGGGATCGGATGTAAGGGAAGGGCTTTTTCTGTGTAATAAGTGTGAAAATTCCTGAACCGCAGTTTGAGGGGCAGACAAAAACCAAACTTGGAAACAGTGAAGTAACAGGAATAGTTTCAAATATTGTGGGAAATAATCTTAAATTCTACTTGGAGGATCATCCAAAGGAAGCAGAAAAATAATTGAAAAATGTCAATGTCTAAAAAAGCAAAGGGAAGTAGCGAAAAAGCCAGGAACTTGTACTTAGAAAAACAGCCTTGAAGTAGGCTCATTACCTGGAAAGCTTGCAGACTGTTCTTCAAAGGATCCTTCAGAATCTGAAATATTCATAGTCGAAGGAAACTCTGCGGGAGGTTCAGCAAAACAGGGAAGAGATAGAAGATTCCAGGCAATACTGCCTCTAAGAGGGAAAAATACTGAATGTTGAGAAATCTGGAATAAACAAGGCTCTGGAAAATGCAGAAATAAGAGCAATGATAACAGCATTTGGAGCAGGATTTGGAGAAGAAATGGATCTTTCAAAACTGAGATATCATAAAATAGTAATTATGACAGATGCCGACGTAGATGGAGCACACATAAGAACCCTGATGCTTACATTCTTCTACAGACATTTGAGAGAACTTATAAATGAAGGATACATATATATAGCACAGCCGCCTTTTATATAAAAATTCAGGCTGGAAAAGCAATAAAATATGCATATTCTGATGACCAGCTGAGACAGGTTACAAAAACTCTGGAAAATGAAAAATAGAAAATATACAATACAGAGATATAAAAGGGCTGGGAGAAATGAATCCGGAACAGCTATGGGAAACTACACTTGATCCTGAAGTGAGAACACTTCTTTAAGGTTTCGATGGAAGATGCATCATATGCTGACAAAATGTTCAATATACTTATGGGGGACAAGGTGGAACCTAGAAGAAGGTTTATTGAAGAAAATGCAAAATTATGTAAGAAATCTGGATATATAATAATCAATAAATTTGTAAAAATAATATATGTTTAAATTTTTATTATTTTTAAATTTGTAAAGATTGAAGAATTTGAAGTATAAATAGTGAATGCAAAATTCAGTAAAATCAGATAAAGGAGACCAGCTATGAAAATTAGTATAAGAAGAGCGAAACCAAGTGATATTACAGGATTAAATGAACTTCTGTATCAAGTACACAAGGTACATTCTGATAAGAGACCCGATTTAGTTTTAAGGAAGGAAAAAAAGAAATATAATAAGGAAGAACTGGAAAAATTATAGATAATGACAGGGAACCGGTTTTTGTGGCAGTGGATGAAAATGAGAATCTGTTAGGGACATGTATTCTGTATATTTAGGGAAAATAAGAGGAAAGCCTGACAGATATAGTTACGCTTTTTGTTGATGATCTGTGTGTAAGTGAAAAAGCAAGAGGAAAAGGACTTGGTGCAAAGCTTTATGAATATGTTGTTGATTTTGCCTTTAAAAATGGATGCTATAATGTGACACTTGATGTGTGGTCATGTAACGAGACAGGCTGTAAAATTTTATGAAAAATGCGGAATGAAAGTTCAAAAAGTTATAATGGAAAAATACTGAATTAGAGATTGATAAATTGGAAAATAAAAATGAAGGAGAAGTATAACTTAAAAAGATAATCACGGGAAATATTTATGATTTTCTGGAGTTATACGGAAGTGATATAATGTCGGATAATTTTTTTATGATGATGACGAAAGAGAAGATGAAATAGAAGATGTCACTGATGAATCAGATGAAAATGATGACAGGGAAATAACTGTGGAAGGAATGACAAAGGCTACTGATCTTTCTAATGAAAGTAACGTATATATAGAAGATGAAATAAAATCAGCATATCTGGATTATTCAATGAGCGTTATTGTGAGCAGGGCACTTCCCTGATGTACGTGACGGGCTTAAACCTGTACATAGAAGAATTCTGTTTGCAATGAATGACATGGGAATGACTCACAAGGCTCCATTTAAAAAGTCTGCCAGAATCGTCGGAGACGTTCTTGGTAAGTATCACCCTCATGGAGACAGTGCCGTATACGGTGCAATGGTAAGAATGGCACAGGATTTTAACATGAGATACGAACTTGTTGACGGGCATGGAAACTTTGGTTCTGTCGACGGTGATGAAGCTGCGGCAATGAGATATACTGAAGCAAGAATGGCAAAAATAACAGATGAATTACTTGCAGATATAAACAAGGACACTATTGATTACAGAAAAAAACTTTGATGAAAGTCTGGATGAGCCTACAGTGCTTCCTGCAAAGCTGCCTAACCTTCTTTTAAACGGAGCAACAGGGAATTGCGGTAGGAATGGCTACAAATATACCTCCGCATAACCTGAATGAAGTATGTGACGGAATAATAGCCATGGTTGATAATCCTGAAATAACTATAGATGAACTGATGACTCACATAAAAGGTCCTGATTTTCCTACAGGAGCAATAATAAATGGAAGACAGGGAATAATAGATGCTTACAAAACAGGAAGAGGAAAAATAAAAGTTGCGGCAAAAATTGATGTTGAAACATCAAAGACAGGAAAAAGAGTCGATTATTGTTTCAGAACTTCCTTATCAGGTAAATAAGGCAAGACTTATAGAAAAATTGCCGACCTTGTAAGACAGAAAAAACTTACAGGAATTTCTGACCTTAGGGATGAATCAGACAGGGAAGGAATAAGGGTTGTTATTGAGCTTAAGAAAGGTGAAGAAAGTGAACTTATATTAAACAGCCTTTACAAATATACTGATTTACAGAATACATTTGGTGTAATAATGCTTTGCACTTGTGGATAATACCCCAAAAGTATTAAAATTTAAAACAAATACTTGAAAAATTATTTAAAACATAGATATACTGTAATTACAAGAAGGGTTCAATTTGAACTGAACAAAGGCTGAAAGCAAGGGCACATATATTGGAAGGGTTTAGAATAGCTCTTGATAATATAGATGAAGTAATTAGAATAATAAGAGCTTCAAGAGATGCAAATATTGCAAGGGAAGAGCTAATGAAAAAGCTTTTGGATTTACAGAAATTCAGGCAAGGGCAATACTGGATATGAGACTGCAGAGGCTGACAGGACTGGAAAGAGATAAGATAGATCAGGAATACAATGAACTTATGCTTTTAATTGCAGACCTGAAGGCAATACTGGCTGACGATGCGAGAAAATATCAGATAATAAAGGAAGAGACAATGAAACTTAAGGAAGATTTCGGTGATAAGAGAAGAACTGAAATAAGAAAACAGAGAGTTGAAAATTGGAATTGAAGATCTGATAAAGGATGAAGATGTTGTAGTTACATTGACTGAAAAGGGATATGTAAAGAGAGTGGCAACTGATACTTATCATTCACAGAGAAGAGGTGGAGTAGGAGTAAATGCTACAAACACTGTGGAAGATGATGTTATAAAAGACATGTACATTGCTAAAAATTTGGATACATTGCTTATATTTACAACAAAAAGGAAAAAGTATTCAGCATGAAGGTCTATGAAATACCTGAATCAGGAAAGCTAGGCAAGAGGTAGCTGATAAGCAACCTTATCAAGCTTTCTAATGATGAAAAGGTAAGTATTGTAATAAAAGTGCGTGAATTTGAAGAAAATAGAAAACTGTTCTTCATTACAAGAGACGGAAAAGTTAAGAAAACTGACCTGACACTGTTTGCAAATATAAATAAGGCAGGAATAAGAGCGCTTACACTGAATGGAGAAGATGAGCTTACTTACATAGGTCTTACAAGTGGAAATCATAAGAATGAAATCTTTATAGCTACAGAAACGGAGTTGCAATAAGATTCTCTGAAGAAGATGTAAGAAGTATGGGAAGAACTGCTGCAGGAGTGAAGGGAATAGATCTTAGAAAAGATGATATTGTAGTTGCGGCCGCAATTATTGATCCGGCAATAGGTGAAGAAGAATTCAATAAACTGAGTGTTCTGACAGTAACTGAAGAAGGATATGGAAAAAGAACTAAACTTGGTGAGTACAGAGTTCAGTCAAGAGGCGGAAAAGGAATAATCAACCTGAAAATGAATGAAAAACAGGAAAAAAATAGTTGATGTAAAAATAGTAGACAATGAAACAGAAGTAATGCTTATTACATCGGAAGGAACTCTTATAAGAACAAGGGTAGATTCAATATCAGTAATTGGAAGATCAACAGCAGGAGTAGAATTATGAAGGTAAGAAACAATGAAAAAGTTGCTTCAACTGTAAAAATTACTTCTGAAAGTGAACTGGAAGAAAAACAGTAAGAAAAACAGTAAAAAGAAGAAATAGAAAAATAATGGAAATCAGTATTTTTAAAATAGAGTCTTTTAAAAAGTGGCAGGATTCAGGAAAATAATATTATAAAAATATATATTATGAAAAGAACAGAAGGAGTGATTCAGATGTTATTGAAAAGGGCGTTATTTTTTTAGTATCAGCAGAAAATGAAGTTGAACCTTTGGTGGAGTTTGCCAAGGTGTTTAAGAAAAGATACAATGTAAAAAGTGGATGCTATTTATGTAAAAGATATTCTTAAATATGATGTTTTCCCCTGTGACTGTGGAAGGAATAGGAATAAATCTGGGAACAAATTTTGCATATAAAGAATTCAGGGACATTGAAAACAAGACTTTTGAAAAGATAAAGGAACCTCTGGAAAAGGAATTTTCAAGAGTTTATACTAAAGAAGGGAATCAGCTGAAATTGCTTTTAGAAGAACTTAAAAAAATATGATTTAATAGTAACTGTAAAAATGAAAAATAAGTCCGTATATGAAGGAACTTCTGAGAAGTATCTACAAACCTGTTATAGTGCTTCCAAACAGAAAAGATTTTAAACTTGACAATCTTCTTCTGCTTTGATGATGGAGCCTACAATGCAAACAAAACATTATTTACATTCTTCTACATGTTTGATGAACAGAAGGTTGATGTATTAAGGGTAAATGTTGAGGAAGATGAGTCAAATCAGAAATTAAGTGAAAGATTTAGAGATAACTATAAACTGATTTTAAAGGGAAGGGATACCTTCAAAACAATAATGGCAGAGTCAAAAAAACTATGACCTTGTTTTTAATGGGAGATTTGAGATATACAGTAATGGTGGAAAAGAATTACAGGAAAACTTGGAATAAGATTGCTGGAAAATCTTGATGTACCAATATTCCTAGTATAAAAATTATGCCATGTTTAAAAATATGAAATAAGTTTTTACAATGCAGGGAGGAAAAAAATAAATGAAAGTTCTGATTTGTTCAGACAGTCATACAAGACTTGATTATTTTCAGAAGGTAATGAATCTGGAAGAACCTGAAATGGTAATTTTTGCAGGGGATCACAGTACAGATGCCATGGATATGGCGTTAATCTACAGTGAAATTCCTTTTAAGATAGTGAAGGAAATACTGACTATTACGATTACGATACAAAAGATACTGAAATATTTGAATTAAATGGTAAAAAGTATTTCTTACACTGAGGCATCTTTACGGTGTAAAAGAGTACTATGAGGGAAATAGAGGCAAAAAGCTGAAGAAGTGGAAGCTGATATATGCATTTTGGCTACACTCACAGGAATATATGAATGAAAAAAACAATATCATATATTTAAATCCAGGAGCATTGCAGGATAAGAAATATGTAATTTATAACGGAAAAAGTTTGAGCAGAAAAATTAAAAATAATTTACAGTAGAATTTTATTTTAATAAAAGAAATGTATTGAAAAAGAATAAACAAAAAGAACTATATCAGATATGGGAATTATTCCTCGTATATGAATAGTTCTTTTTATAATTTAGAGAAATTCTATCTTTTTGAAACTGAATTATCAACTCAGTAGTTGAAATAGATGGTTTTCCTGATTTTTGTAGGGGCTTGTTTTGTAGTAAACTTTATTATCTACTCCTGATACTGTAACTTGAGAAACTGAATCAACATATACTTTGTTATCACTACCTGAAACACTTACCAATGAGCATTTCCTCTGATAGTTATATTATTATCAGTTCCTGATACATAAACGTTTCCTCCGTTTGCAGTTATAGTTTTTGTCTGTGAAAGTACCACTTACTGAAATACTTTTTCACTTTTTAGATGCAGCCCCATTTCCATTTTTAGTTCCTGAACTTACTTTTCCTGTGTTCACCTTTACATTTCCATTTTTGAAACATTTACAGAAGTTGATCCAGGTGCAGTTACTTTTATATTATTTCCTACCTTTACTGTAGTTGCATTTAAAACTCCTGCAATTGTAAGAGATAATATTGATAATGTAATAATCATAAGAGACCTCCTGAATTTATTTTTGTATATTATATCACTGTAATCTTAAAGAAATATGAGAATAACCATATTTTTATAACATATTCAAAAAGTGGGAATAAAAAGAAGATAAAGCTATCACTTTTACTCGCTAAAAAGAGGTTCATTAAAAATGAATTTTCAGAGTGTCTATATTCAACATTTATTCCATAAGGGAAGAATACAACGTGGGTAGGCATGGCCAAAGTTTACATTGTAAACTATCGGAATGTCGGGATTATTTACAACTTTACATAGGATTTTTCTTATATTCTTCGTAGTAAACTTCATTCTGAGGTTTTCCGACAATAATACCGCCCTAAGGAATCAAAAATGACTTTTTCTTTAAAGTGTATTAAAGTATCTTTTCATATTCTTCAGGAGAAGATTTTTCCTTCAGAAGTTTCAATAAACAGTATTTTATCCTTCCATTCTTCAGCTGAAGGGAAAATATTATACTTTTCACATATTTCCTTCTGTTCACTAAATCTGTCCCCTGATATTATGTTATAAAGTGATTCTATACATCCTCCGAGCAGGTTACCACTAAAATTTTTCATTTCCCTGAAACAGTTCAAATCCTTTAGTTTCTTTTATGGGATATTCTAGGTATACCTATAGATTTTTTTCTGAAAAAGTCAGTTCTTTCTTCATACCAGATATTGCTTGAAGTTATTTCGTTTAAAAGTGCTACCTGTATAGATATTCCAGTATTTTTCAGTATAGGGAAGCATTTTATTATCAGTTTCTGCAATGTCAGTCAGAAACGAAGGACCGTAAAAAGTCTGAAGCCCCAGCCGATGAAACATCATGTGATGTACTGAAGTATCAGAAAAACCGGTAAAAGATTTTTGGATTTTCCAGTACTATTTTTAAATTCCTCATCTTCCATGAGATAAGGAAAAATCTTTAAAGTCCGTCAATTCCTCCAATAGCACATATATATTCCTTTAATTTCAGGATTTTCTGAAAAGCTTTCTTTAAATCTTTCAGCCCTTTTTCAGGATGTTCTTCCGTATATTTTATACCTTTTTAGTGAATTAGGCATAAAAATAACATTTAGTCCCATTTTTCAAAGTCTTTCAGTTCCAATCTTCAGCTGATGTTTACAAAGAATCTTCCCCTAATACCCCTCTTGAAAAGACTTACAACAGCTATTGTGTCCCCTTTTTTCAGTTTTTGGTTTAACCATAGTTATCTCCTTCCTGTCATATGTTTACAAGTTTTTAAGATGCAGTTTTAACATTTTCACGTTTTGTTTTATTTAGGATTTTTGTACATTATAGCATATGAATATAAGAAAGAAGGATTTATGAACAAAGAAAATATTGGGGAGTTTTTTGGTTAATGGTTGAAACCCGTCCATATATGAGAATAATTTTGCATGCGCTAAATTTCTTAAAGAGTGTGGAATGTTATCAGCACAATTTCTGAGTTTTGGTTAATGGTTGAAGACACGTGCATATGTAAAGGATGTAAAGTTTGCACCACGCTAAATTTCTTAGAGAGTGTGGAATGTTATCATACTGCAATTTCTGAATGTGAAGACTTTGATACGGTGTACTGAAAACGATAATTTAGGAGTAGACAGACGGTAATGTATCTTTAGACAGTTGCGAAAACAATAAATTTGGTTAATGGATTGGTACGTCCTATATGAGGCAAAAGTTTGCATACGCTAAATTTCTTACGAAGTGTGGAATGTTATCAACTTTTGAGTTAGATGAAAATCAAAAAGAAATTTCAGAAAAATCATTAATCTAGAGGAACAATATGATATTTTTATTGTTCGAGGTGCAGGAACTGGGAAGACAGTATTGTTAAATCTACCGTTGCAAGAGTTACTGGGGAAAAATATTCAATGTGCATAAAGAGAAAAATACAATGCTAAAAATTGGTGTTTGCTTTAAGACAAATTTGAAAAACATATTCAAAAAGAATTTTTAAATCTATTGAGAAAGATTATGAAAACTACGAATTACAAATTGGGACTTGGAGGAATTTGATAGATATTTACAATGCAAAAATGATGAAAATAAGTATGATTATATTTTTGTTGATGAAGCATCAAAGATTATTAAAAGTCAAAAATATTTTTCTATTGGTGATAGAAAGTTCATTGAAAATAGTGAGAAGAGGATGTACTCAGCTGGTTAACTAAAAATTAGCAAAAATTATTCTATTTTATGATGAAAATCAAACCATAAGGCCTACAGACATTAATGATATCGGTAATAAGAACGCTTATTCTGAAAACAATAGACAGTAATGAAGGAAATTAAATCCTCTTTAGAACTGTCTTATTTATATATTTTCTATATTTCATATATTTTTATTTAAGCCTCACTGCTTTTGAATATACCGCTTTTCAGCTCATATTTAATATTTTTGATGCACATCTGGCCGGCAAAAGTTTCCTTGCCCACAAGAAATGCACACGCATCACTGTATCTCATGGAAGATGGAAGTTCCACATCAGTAAATTCAGCTTTTTCAGTACCAAGAAGTGCAAATGTTGTTTTAGGACATAGAAGAACCAGAGCTTTATCCTGAACTAAATCCTGCATTTTCTTCAAGTATTCATAAGTAAAATCTTCCACAACCTGTTCTGCCATTTTTGGGCCGAGAATATTTACACCTCCTGACGAGTCTGCATAGCTTATCATGGTAACTCCACGTTTTAAAGCTTCTTCAATGTATTTTAATACATCATTTCCCAATCTCCAGAAGACTTCCTTCATAAGTTCAGGCTTTTTCCTCATTGCCTTGAAAATGTGTACAGGATCAATAAGAACATTCATGACAGTAAAAGGTCCTGCCACATCAAGAACTACATTTTCACCTTTTTCCACAAGGATTCTGCAGAGCTTCCAGAACTTCATAAATCCTTCCGGTTGAAAAGTCTATTTCTTTTAGTTCAAGTATTTCTTCAGGTTTCGTGCATATATATTCCTTTGCCCTCGGTCCTGCCTTTTCATCACCATAATTTACAAGCCCGCCAATTGACTCGGCTTCAACTGTATGACAGAAGGGAAGCTCACAAAATGTAGCTCCGTCATATTCTTTAATTGCAAGAGCTATTTTAGCCATTGTTTCCCTTTTCATATATGCATCAGGGAAATTTCAGGTCAAGTTTTTGTCACATTTTCGTTTATTCCGGCAGAATATTGAAAAGTGCAGTTAAAATCAATAATTTTAGCCATTTTTCTCTCCTTTCAAAAATTAATGGACACTGCCCCTGAGTTAATCTTTTATTTCAGGAAATATGAGGCAATCTGAAAAAAGTCTTTCATAGTCTTCAATAGCACCGAGTTCCATGTAATCCATATTTACTGCAAGTTCTTCCATTTCCTTCTTTACATTGGAAGACATTAATGCCATATAGGCTCCCGCCTTTGAAGAATTTCCTACATATTCCAGTTTATCTCCAACTTCTTCTGGAAGAATACCTGTACCTGTGAGGCTGTCAGCCCGGAAGATGAGCTCAAATTGACCTGCAATCATTACTTTATCAAGCTCTGACATACTTATTCCCGCTTTTTCTCAGAAGGGCGAGAAATCCTGAAAGTATAGCTCCTTTTGCAAGCTGTACCTGTCTTATGTCTCCCTGAGTAATAAGAATTTTTCGTTTTTCATGATTATTTTTTTCTCAGATGTTGACTTATCACATACTATAAATTCCCTTTTTACCATTCAGCTGGATTAAGTCATATCTGGAATCTGTTTCAGGAAGTTTGTCTTTTTAATAAAAAGCTCCTTCTTTTTATAATTCCTGATTTAACCAGTTCCCTCACTGCAGCAAGAATTCCCGCTTCCCGCAAATACCTACAGGTTCTTTGTTACCAATAGTTTTTATATTTACAGAACCATTTATTATTTCAATATCTTCAATAGCCCTTCAGAGCTCTCATTCCCGAGCTTATATTCATTCCTTCAAGAGCCGGACCTGCGGCACAGGAACAGCTTAAAAAGCTTTCCTGCTTTTTGAAAGTACTATTTCTCCGTTCGTTCCAATGTCTATAAACAGGACATTTTCCTTTTTTTATGCTGTAAATCACACACGTAGGCACCTGCAACAATGTCTGCTCCTATGTAGGGAAGATACTGAAGGAAGACAGTATAAACGTCCTTTTTTGTGATTTTTTATTCCTATTTCGCTGGCTAAAAATATTTCTTGAGCCTGTAAAAACAGGTGCATATGGAGATTTTCAATAGTTTTTGCACTGATTCCAAGAAGCATGTGCATCATAGTGCAGTTTGCCCCGACTGAAACTTCATAAATATATTTTTCTATTCCTGTCTTATGGCATACATCTTCTATCATATCATTTATTGAATCCACAATGGCAGTCTGAAGTTTATTTATTCCATCTTCAGGATTTTCTATTTCATAAGTTATTCTAGTAAGGACATCCAGCCCAAAATGCTTCTGTGCATTTATCATGGATGAATTTGCAAGCTGTTTTCCTGTATTCATATCAACCAGTTCGCATACAACAGTAGTAGTTCCTATATCAATTGCCACTCCAAAAATTTTATCTGCAGTATTTCCAGATTCAATGCCTATAATTTCATCATTATATATTACTGCCGTATATTCCCCTTCAGAATATTCAATATCCAGTAAATTATCTATACCGATACTTTTTCACTTCTGTAGCCTTTTTAAACTGCTCTTCAAAGGAGTCTGATTTTTAAGTGAAGGTTTTTCAATATACACAGGATTTTTAACATTTATGTTAAAGTCAAATTTAGGAGTGTATCCAGCCGTAAGGACTTTGTGAGCCCCTTCCTTCTGAAAAAGTTCAACAGAAATATCTGCATCAGGTTTTACAAGACAGGACAGCCTTATTCCATTTTTTCAGTTCATTTTCACTTATAAGTTTTTCAGTAACTGTAGGCTCTTCAATATCACCTTCAAAATTTTTTACACGGCATTTTCCACATGTTCCCTTTCCGTTGCATGGGTTGTCAATAAAAAGCCTTCCCTTAATAAAATTTCCAGTAAAGTTTCTCCGTTGCTATATAAAATTTCCTTATCATTTCCAACAATTTTTATTTTTAGGCATCAGGGTCACCTCTTACTCTATTTCCTGTTTTACAGCCTTCAGGATAGACTGTATATTTGCAATTGGGGATTTAGTTCCAAGCCCACAGGCAGGGGAAATAATATCTGAACCGCTTTTTAATACATGTTTTTAGCCATTCTTTCAACTTTCGGCTTTCTGAAGCAAATTCAGGACATATGTACTGACATTTCCCATTATTACCCTGTTTTCCCAGATGTTCTTTTTGCCTTTTTTTATTGATACAATTGAATCAAAAACTGAGGGCATCACTCTTCACCTTTGCAACTTCATTATATACATTCTTCATCTGACCGCAGATATGGACAATTGTTCCAACACTTTTTATCTTTTTATTCCGTCAAGGAGCATATTTATGTACTTTACTACAAATTCTTCAAAAAATTTTGGTCCTAAAATCTCCCCTGTTCCGCTTGGATCAGAGATAACTATCGTATCTGCCCCTGCCTCAATCTGTGCATTTGCAAAATTCTATAATTTCTTCTGTTATAAATTTCATATATTCATGGACAGTTTCGTTGTCTTTTTCTCATGCTTTTTATAAAAAAATTTGAAGGTTCAATTACTGAACTTGCAACACTTATAGGACCTGTAATATTCCCAATAATAGGTGCGTTGAGATTTTTTTGATTTTATAATTTTTATGGCATCAAGTACAACTTTTGCCCTTCCCTTTGTTAAGTCAAGTTTATGCAGTTTTTCCAATCTTTTACAGAATCAAATGCATATCCTGTAACATGAGGTTCAAAAATTTTACTTCCCATAGTAACTTGTGATCCCATTGCTTTCTGCTTCTATTGTCATGCAGAAGGGAACACCAACATTTTTCAAAACATTTATTTTCATAACTGGCAATTGCAAGATTAGCCATCATTTCAGGATTCAGATGAGCACAGGCCATGTTATTTCTGCCACATCCATTAATTCGGCAGTAACCATGTTCATCATACCGCCGGGACATATACATGGAGGTCTGTCTACCTTCTCATTTTTTTCAATGCCTTTGCCAGTCTTTCCTTTTCATTGAGCATAATATCAATCCTCTTTTTATATAATATTTAACTTATCCCTGCCAGTCTTTTTGCAAGTTTTACTGCTCCAACCGCATTGGCAGAATATCCGTCTGCTCCAATTTCGTTTGCATATTTCTGGGATATAGGGACTTCCTCCGACCATAACCTTTACATTGTCTCTAATACCTTTTTCCTTTAATTTTTCTATAACTATACGCATTCCATCCATAGTTGTAGTCATAAGAGTGGACATACATATCAACGATGCCCCCACTTCAATAGCCTTGTCCACAAAGTTATCAAGAGGAACATCCCTTCCAAGATCGTACATTTCAAATCCTGCAGTATCAAGCATTATTTTAACAAGATTTTTTCCTATGTCATGAGTATCTCCCTCTACTACACCTATAACTATTTTCAGTTTTTCCCCTTTATTTTCTTCCACAGGAAGATGAGGTTTTAATATATCAATACCTGAATACATTGCATCTGAGCAAAGAAGAAGGTCTGTAACGAAGTATTCTTCCTCATCGTATAAGTCACTTGCTTTATTCATTCCATCTACAAGACCTTCCATTATACCGTCAAGTGCAGGATATCCGGATTCCACATATTCATTTGCCACATCTACAACTTCTTCATCTTCCATTTCAACAACGCATTCTGATAATTTTTTTCCAGTAATTCTTCTTTTTGATTTTAGCCATTTTAATTCCTCCCTGTTTTTTTAAAGTAAATGTCTCTAATTTCAGTTAAATATCAGCAGTTTAAACTTATTTTTATTATTTGATTATTTTAAATTATTCCCAATTTGATGGACTTATAGGGGAATTTTTCCATATTTTTCTGGCGGCATTCATAAATGCATCAAGATTTTTCAGAGGAATATTTCCATTTTAAATCGCATCCTGTACATAGGATATATCCGTTTTTGCTGTCATAAGCTTCTTTGATACAGTGTTTTATAGCCTTATCAACATTTTCAGGAGTTCCAAGTATCATAGTTTCCACAGGATCCACATTTCCTACAAGAGGCATGTAAGGTTGAATAAGTTCCTTTGCAAATTCTATCGGTACCCTGTTATCTATACTTATCATGTCAGGTTTAGTTTTCAGCATTTCAGGAATAATTTTCTTAGTGTCCCCACAAATGTGGTAACATACCATTCCTTTGTGATCATGGATGTTTTTCATAAGCTCTATTGTATACGGAAGTACAAATTCCCTGTAATCTTTAGGTGAAATTATAGATCCTGAAGCTATAGGTTCACAAAATAAGATCATGGAGCCTACATTGACAAATTCATTATGGACTTCCTTCAATGCATCAGTACATAGACGCATAAGTTTATGTACATCCTCCCCTTTTTTTCTGAGAGCCTTTAAAAGCTTTTCTACAGGATATATACTGGCAACTGCAGTAAGCGGACCTGATATAAGGGTTCCAGTAGGAACTTCTTTTCCCATTCTCTCAATTAGAATTTTTGCACATTCGAGATGCAGCTGGAAATCCTTGCTGTTTTTTTCAGTTTTACCCTTTCAAAATCAAGCTGGTCAATATCTGCCAAATCCTTTAGAACATGGTCTATTATTGCAGGAACTGCATCTTCCGGATCACTCATTTTACTTCCAAGGCTTTTTCCTACAGTATGAAGACCATATTCAGCAATAAGGACGTCATTTCCAAATCTGTTATATGCTTCAATCTGGCATTTTGCCTCATTTTTCTGCAGTAGATCTCTTTTCCTTGTGAGTCATTCCCGCACATTTTCCTGACATTGAGCATATAAGTGGCATTGCAAGTATTCTGTCCATATCACCTCCGGTCAGAAAAACCTCAAGTCTTTCCATCGGTGTCATTTGATCATTTCTGTTCATGTAAAAATTCCTCCTATAATAAGTTGTAATATCAAATTTTTATAATTTTTATTATTATTTACTGTCCTTCTGCCTGCCAGATGAAATTTCTGAAATATTATGATTAAATAATAAAAAAATGGACAAAAATAGACAGTTAATTAAAATCTATTTTTTCCCCACCGAAAAATTTGTATTAAATTATATAGCAGGTCTCCTGACTTAACTTCTTCCTCAAATCTCACCTTCCCCGGAAAGAGTGGCTATTGAGATTTTTTGTCCATAATACAGTAGAGTGAGCTGTTCCGGATTCAAACCGGATTCCCTTTTCAATATTGTAAAAATATCACTATATAAAAATATTTAATTGTAGTTACTGTTACTTTAAGAAATATTTTTCTATCTTATTTCTTTTAAGGTTGCTTCCTATTAATATTACATTTCCTGATTTATCATCTGAATCAAAAATTTGGTAAGTTTTTCGATTTTTCATCTTATTGAAATTAAATGAAGACAGATTACTGTCAAAATGCCAGTATTTAAAGTTTTCTGAGCTTTCTTCAGAATCTGAAGGATAATTCCCTTTGCCCTTATAACTTTACCAAAATATCCTTCTGCAATTTTTCCTTTAATTCTTCCATATTTTTCAGAAAAAAATTCTTTATATTACTGAAAGATATAGAATCAAAAATATTGTCTGCAGGATGATGGTGATGTTCTTCTGAAGAGTGTATTTTTATCAGAAGTATCAGACTTCTTTTGCGTTTCTTATATTTTTTTCTGGATTCTTCGAGTATTGCTTCTATTTCTTCACTTGTGATTTTTCTCCAGTCTTCCTTGAAAAATAGATGCTTTGGGATTTATCTCCCTCATTTTCAGTATAATTCTTTTCAATATCGCTGTTTTTCCACTTTTTTTCAATATTACTGAACATTATAACGCTTGCATTTTCAATCTGATCAACATAAAAGTTTCCAAAATCTTCAAGACAGTCTTCAAAACTTTCAATATCAACTATCACTATTTTATCTGATATTTCAATGCCATATTCTCTGTTAAAAGAAATTACATACCTTCAAAATATCTGACAGCTGCGCAACTCCTGAAGGTTCTATAATTATCCTTTCGGGAGAAAAATTCATCCATAATTGCTCTGATTGATTCCCTGAAATCAGTAACGAGACTACAGCATATACATCCTGAATTTATTTCCCCTGACAGGAATGTTTCCCTGTATCAGTTTCTTATCGAGTCCTATTTTTTTCCAAATTCATTTTCGATAATAACGGTTTTTCCTTTATTTCCTGATATATATTTATTTATGAAGGTAGTTTTTCCTGCTCCAAGAAATCCTGAAATTATTTGTATTATCATTAGTCCGGTTTTCCTCTCTTTATAATAAATTAAGTTATAAAAAAATAGCCTATAAACTTAAATTAATTAATATTATTTACTTTTAAAAATTCAGGAATTAACGTACCGCCTGTTGATTCAAAATATTTTTTTAAAGATTCATTTCTTGCCGCGTTATTTAAATCCTTTAACCATTTTGCATCCTTGTCTTTACTTCTTACAACAAATCCTAAACTGTATTCAGGACCATCTTTTGATTTTTCAATATATTTTGTAGCATCAAACCCTGCATTTTTCATATGCATTCCTGCAAGGACAATGGCATCTACATCTTTTAGTGATTGTGGAAGTACACTCATTTCAGCTTCGATAAATTTTAAATTTTTAGGATTTTTTGAAATATCAAGCAAAGTTGGAGATGTAACTCCTTCAGTAAGTTCAATAAGACCATAATCTCTGAGCATTTTAAGTCCTCTTGCCTGATTTGCGGCATCATTGCACACTCCTATTGTAGCTCCATCAGGTATTTCACTGATTTTTGTATGTTTGTTGGAATACATCGCAAACAGAGGATAATGTGTATAAGGTTTTTGCCATTACAAAGTCTGTACCGTTGGATTTATTGTAGTTTTCAAGATATGGAATATGTTGGAACCAGTTTACATCAACAGAACCTTCCCCTAAAAGCCACATTTGGCTGAATACTGTCATCAAATGTTTTTTTATTTCCAGTTCATATCCTGCCTTTTTACATCTTCCCTTATTGCTTCAGCCATGTCGATACCATCAGCTCTGACAGCTAAAACAATTTTAGTTTTTTTCCTTTTCATTTGATTCCTGTTTTTTTCCTTCTTCAGCTGAATTATTTTTCCACATCCTATCAACATTATAAGAACCATGCAGAAAAAAAGTTTTTTTAAAAAAATAGATTTTTTTCATACTTCCACCATTCCTTTCATATCATAATATTTTTTTATTTTTAATTTTTGTAAAAGCCAGTCACCGGTAAACTGTATGAGTATAACTAGTAAAATTAATATTACAACAATGGTATACATAATTTTATAGTTAAAAATTTTTGATATCCGTAAGTCAATGCAGTTGCACCAAGACCACCTGCACCAATTGCACCGGCCATAGCAGTTGCTCCAAGTAGATTTATTATTCCTAGGCTTATACCTGAAATTATGGAAGGAATAGCCTCAACGAGCATCACTTTTAAAATAATCTGAGTATTGCTTGCTCCAAAAGATTTTGTGGGCTTCGATTAATTCAGGATCAACTTCTTTCAGTGATGATTGAAAAATTCTTGCCATAAAAGGTGTTGCGGCTACTGTTAAAGGAACAAGTGCAGCCATTTCCCCAATTGATGAACCTGTCAGCAGTCTTGTCAAAAGGTATTATTGATATCATCAGTATTATAAATGGAAATGAACGTACTATGTTTACTATGATATCAAGTATCTGATATATAATTTTATTCGGCTTTTAATCCGCCCTTATCAGTAACAACAAGTACTACTCCAACAAAAAAATCCAAAAACAGATAGTATACCGGATATTATTAGCATTTTTAATGTTGCCATGAGTGACAGGGAAAATTAAGGCAGTAAATATTTTTCCAAAAGTAAATTGCTGTATTGTCATAACTAAATTCCTTCCTTTACATGAAATCTTTTTTTACTTCCTGAGTACCGAGAAGGCGTTTTAACTGAGGGTGGGTCAGCCTTGAAGATTTCTTCAACATTACCTTTTTATTTCTGCAGTACCATTTTTCAATTATAGCCATATTTCTGCAAATTCTTCTGACAACATCCATCTGGTGGGTAACCATTACGATAGTAATACCCATTTCCTGATTTATTTTTATATAAGAGTTCAAGTATAGCATTAGTTGTATTTGGATCAAGTGCTGAAGTAGACTTCATCACAAAGCAGAATATCAGGTTTCATTGCTAAAAGCTCTTGCAATTGCTACACGCTGCTTTTGTCCTCCGCTTAACTGTCTTGGTCTTACATCTGATTTTTTTCTTCAAGACCTACCAGATTTAATAAGTTCATAACTCTTTCACGAATTTTTTTCTTTATAACCCCAGCATTCCATGGGTATTGCAATATTGTGATATACACTTCTTCTTTCAATCAGTGAAAAAAATGTTGGAATATCATTCCTATTTTTCTGAATTCACGTAATTCCTTTTCAGAAAAAAAGGTTTATTTCCTTATCGTATACTTTTTAAACTTCCAGTATCGTAGCTTATAAGACCATTTATGCAGCGAAGTAATGTAGATTTTTCCAGCTCCACTTCTTCCTACTAAACCGTAAATATCACCTTTTTCTATATTAAAATTTACATTTTTTAGAACTTCAACGTTTTTCATCGAATGTTTTTCCAATATTCGTTCCTGTTATTATGTTTTCCATATTCCTCCAATTTTTAAGCTTTTTATTCTTCTTCCTGTATTCCTTTAGGCATCTGCCCCAGTTTTTGCCCCTCTTCCGTATTTTTCTTGCGGCATATATGAACGCATCTACATTTTTCTTCAGGAGTTCCAATAGGCAGCTGGCAACCTGTGGCCAGAATAAATCCCTTTGGACTGTCTGCACATTTTTTTATGCATTCTTTACATGAATTAATTACATTATCAATTGTTCCGTAAAGCATAACATCTACAGGAGGAACATTTCCAGCTATCTGCATTCTGTCTCCAACTGTAAGTTTTACTTCGTGCAGGTCTTCACAGTTATCCACACTGAAGAAAAAGTCCTGCATCAGCTAAATCAGTCCATATTTTTGTTAGTTTTTTTCCACAAATATGGGAACCTGGTTTCCTTCCCATAATTTTTGTAAATTCCTTCTATCATTTTTAATATATGGTAAGGAAAATTCATCAAACTGGGATTTGCTTATAACATCCATACATGACACAGGATCAGAAAAACTTGTTCCTACAGCACCTATTTCCTCCTTGAAAACTTCAAACCATCTCAATGAATTTCTAGTGCAGAATTCCAATAATCTGTGAAGATTTTCAGGATCTTTTCTTGTATCTTTAAGTAAAGATTCAATAGGCCTTATAGATACTGCAGTAGAAATAGGACCTGCAGACCGTGTTGTTATATTCATATCTGGAAACTTATCTTTCAGTCTTTTTGCAGTTTCCAGAATAGATGAAAGAGTCTTATCCTTTCGAGGATCAATTTCTTTAAGACTGGCCATATCCTTATAATCCTTCAGTATGTGGTCTTCCACATAATCAATACCGTTTTTAGGATAGTGAAGCTTAGAACCTACAGTAGCCCCAAGAGTTCTCAGGGTAAGCCCTACAGATAGGTTGTCTATTCCAAATCTTGTACGCATTGCTTCAATGATTTTAATTCTTGTTTCAAAGTCACTGTTGTAGTCTGTACTGGTATAGCCAAAAATATTTGCCATTGCATAATCGGGGGCATGCAATAAAAATGGAAGATAGTCCACCTCCTGTCCTGCATTGTAGGCTTTTGTCCTTTCAAGAGTTGTCATTTCATCCTTCTGATTTTTCATTAATTTTTTTAACTCAGCATAATCCATAACTTATCTCCTGTCTTTAATAGTTATTTAAGTATCACAAGTTAAAAATTTATTTTGTCATATTTATATTTTTACCCCGATTTTTCCAAAGTATGTCATAGTATTTTTTATGCTTAATTCAAATTTTTCAATACACAGAAAAGTTATTTTTAAAAAGAATTTAAGAAATGTAAATAGATAGGAAAATATATATTATTGTACTGCAACTCCTATCTTGTGTTCAAGATTTTTGGGTGCAGTACACATTAATATTCTTTCTTTTGAAAATTCATTTTTTTATTCTGCATAAGTATTACATCTATTAAACCATCCCTGGAGCCATTTTTTCTCATTTTTCGAAGGGTCTGAGTTATTTACTCTACGTTGAAGTACAAATTTTTGCAGAATTGGAAAATTCAGTCAGGGCAGCTTTTTCCTATTTCAGTTCCTTTCATATTTTTCCAATACTTGCAGCAGTCCCCAGCCTTGGCCGGTGTATCTTTCTTTTGGATTAGTTCCTTCCCCTTTAAAGTTGACATAGTCAATTAGCGGATAAAGTCCATTTGGCGAATTAGCCACCCTGTAAAAACTGTTTTTTTACATTTTCCTTGTTATCAGAGGCTCCAAGCATTTTTTTCAAGGGAAGCTTTCAAGTCTCTTGAAGATAAACATAACTTGTAAATCCTTATTGTTATAAAGAAAATTTGTCAGTTCCTCAATGTCAGCATTTTTACTGTTTTTTTAAATTATTTAATTCCTGTCTGCTTTTCCATGGTGAATACTTATTTTTTTACCATTATTTTTCGGTAATTTGACATTTTTTTAGATTTCAGGTATTCAACTAACTGAGGAAAAACTTTCTTCAAAAATTCCAGGTTCCCCTCCTTATACCATATGAAATGACCTATTCCAAGTGAAGGAAAGTTTTTCGCCTTCATTCCAGTAAACAAGATTACTTTTTACCCCTCCTGCTTCATTTTTGAAGATTTTTTTCTCCTATTGCATCCAGCTCAGATTTACTGATATTTCTAAAAATATCCTTATTTTCTGAAGTTTTGGATATCTCTGCAGGTTTTGATGTTTTCTTTGAATTTGAGGAAGATAAATTTGCTGATAAACTGTTTAATGAACAGAAAATAAGAAAAGTGGCCAATAATAATTTTGATTTTTTTCATGTTGAGTACCTCCTATGGTTTTTATTTCTAATTTTACCACAGTAAAAATAGAAAATTCTGTATAAAAGAAAAAAATTTAATATTATTAAAACTTTACGAAGTTTTTTTATAAGTATATTGACAAGATGAAGATAATAGCAGGTATACTTTAATAAATATCATTGATTAGTAAAAATAACAATATATTAAAAATATGTTTATATATTTTTTTATAAAAATTATATATGAAACAATATAAACAAATAGATACAATATTCTTAAAATATGATATAATAGAAATAAAAAGAAAAAAATATAATGAGAAAATATGAATATGAAATATGGACATTAAAACGTAAGCAGATACTTATTATTAAACACTATTTAATTAAAATAATGTTATTCAAAGTAATGCTATATTAAAGGAGGAAAACTATGAAAAAGAAAAATGCTTTTTGCTGTCAGCTTTATTTATAATGGCAACAGTAAGCTATTCAGCAGAAAAAAACAAAGTCTGGAGGCAAGTCTGAATTCAATAGAAAACAAATTCAATGATTTGCTTGAGAAGGAAGCACAGAAGAAAAGGGAATTTGAAGCACAGAAGGCTCAACTTGAAAATGAAGTTGCAGACCTTAAGGCGAAGGAGGAAGGAAAAGAGAAGTTGTTTGAAAAAAACTGAAGAAGGATTCTGAAGTTAGATGGCATAGAGATAAATACAAACAAGTTTTTGAATAATTATGATACATATTATAAAAATTTAGCAAAATTAATAAGAGAAAAAGAACAGAAGATAGCTGAGTTGGAACAAATACTAGCAATAATGGGAAATTAGTTAAGTAAAATGTTGAAAGATACAACAAAATATTTTTTTATTCATTCTGCTTAATTTTATTGGCATGAAACAAAAAGTTCATTAAGAAAAATCATAAACTCACCGATGGGCTCAGACAATGATTTTTTTCTATAATTCACAAACTGTTTCAAGCTTTAAAAATTAAGAATGAATTCATACAAAATATTTTCTGATATTTTCAACATTTCGGTAACACCACAAGAATAAAGATAATGAAAAGGAAGAATTATATGAAAAAGATGATGTTAGCAGGACTTCTTTTTAGCAATGTCAAGCATAGCAATGGCAGACAGTGCACAGGATGTACTGAAGAAGGCAAGAGATGACTACTATAAACAGCAGGAAGCAGCAAAGGCACCTAAGAAAGTGGAAAAAAAGCAGAAAAAGGTAAAAAGCTCAGAAAAGTAAAATCCGGTTGAAGTTGTAGAAGTTGAGGAAGAAGAAGTAGAAGAGGAAGTAAAAACCAAGAACACCGATGGAAAAACTAGAATACAATGCAAACAAGGCTGCAATAAAAGTGGACTTCTATGAAAGAGTAGTAAGAAGTGTGGCAAGGGAAGAAAAGGAACTTGACGGATACAATGAAGTATTAGGTAAAAAGAAACCTGCTAAAGTAAAACAGCAGAAACAAGCAAAAAAACAGCAAAGACAAAGAAAAAAAATAATATAGAGAAAAACTTACACGAAAGGAAGAAAATATGAAAGCTAAAAAGATAATGGGAATAGCGTTACTGGCATTTGCGATAGGACAAGTATCAATGGCAGAAAAAGACAGATCCAAATATAGAAAGACTTTTAAAGATAGCAAAAACAGAAGAAAGCGGCTGAAGAAAAGGAAGCAAGAAAACAGGAACTTTTAAACTCAGTAACAGAAGAAGGGGAAACAGTACCAGTAACAGTTGTGTCTCCAAGTAAAAATGCACCAAAAACAAATGAAAAGCTTGAGCAAAAGAAAAACAAGGAAGAGAAGCAAGAAAGCAGAAAGCTGAAGCTAAAGCAATGAAGGCAAAATATAAAAAAACATGAGCGAAAGCGAAAAAAATGGATGTTGAAATCAAAGAATTAAAAAGAGAGTAAATGAAATAAACAGTAATATAGAAACATTCCATAAAAACAAATGAAATGCTTGATAAAATGGAACAGAGATTAGAAGGAATTGAAACTAAACTGAAATAATGTGCTGGGAATTTTTAATTCCAGAAGGGAAATATTATTAGAACACATATTAAATTATGTTATAGAAAGAAGAGAGAGAAGGAGACGTAAAAAAATATGAAAAAGGATTAATAACAATAGGACTTGGAGCATTAATGATGTCATGTACAAATGCAAAATTGGTACAGTACAATACAGACAGACTGGATAACATTGAAGATTATCTGAGAGAAAACAAATTCATAAAACCATCAGAAAATGTAGAAAAAGTTGAAACAGGAAGGAAAAAAATTGACTATTCAAAAGAATACAGATCACTTGAGAAGGAGGCAGACGCATGGCTAGAAGATCAACAATAATAGCAGGGATAGCAATGCTGTTGGCAGTATCTTCATTATCGTCTGCAGCAAGAAAGCTGACTACAACACAGATAAGAGAAAAATACAATAAGAATAAACGCCCTTGAAATAGAAAGAATAGACATAACAGACATAATCCCTGAAGATAAGGGACCAGACCAGCAGATAGTAGTAATGGATGAAAGAGCATTGAACTTTGACTTTGACAAATCAGTGGTAAAAACCGCAATACTTTGAAATGTTACATAAGTTTATAGAATATGTAAACTTCAATGACTACGAAGTAGTAATAGAAGGACATACAGATTCAAAAAGGAACAAATGCTTACAACATGGCACTTGGAATGAGAAGGGCACAGAGTGTAAAAGCTAAGTTATTAGAATTTGGAATGGATCCAAGCAGAATAGTGGGAACAGTATCAAAAGGGGAAGAAGAACCGGTAGCAACAAACACAACAGATGAAGGAAGAGCACAAAACAGAAGAATAGAATTTAAGCTTTCAAGAAGGAAGCCAGTAATAATCGAAATGCATATGAAAGTGAGAGACAGTATGAATAACAATTTGAAAAAGAATTGAAAAAGAGTTAAGATCATTTGTAAAGAGATGTAAAGATATAAAATACAATACAGCATTGCTATTTTCATTTCTAGTTACAGGATCATTATCTCTTTCAGCTAATGGGAAAGATGATGTAGAAACGGCAAAAAGAGGACTTCAGACATCGATAACAGATATGAAGAAGTTATTTAAGGAAGCGAAAGCTGAAAATGATAAGCTGATGAAAGATTCAAACCTTGAACTGGTACAACTGATGGAACAGGGAGACCATGTAGTAAAATCACCATGGAGCTCATGGCAGTTTGGGATAAATGGATTTTATAATAACTGGAGAGGTACATATAAAGGTAGAGGAGATAAGAAAGAGAAATATCCGTATGAGGGGATATTTGAAAGAGATAGCGATATATTAAACAGATACGTATCTTCAAATAGCAGTATGTATCAATATTTACCACAATCATTGAATTCAAGATCGGCTCCAACAACTTCAAGATCAGGATTGTTAAATACTTATGGTTTAGCTAAAACAGGTGAAGTGAATAAGCCAGTTGTTGACATGGAATTAAATGCGTCTATAAGACCTAGATCAATTGCTAAGGCTTCTCCGGCAAGTATGCCGCAAGCACCTTCAATTGTTTTACCGGATTATGAACCAAGATTAATTCCTGCACCAGTAGAACCTGATGCACCAACATTGCCTAATATTAATCCTCCGCAATTATCATTAAAAAGTTGTATCAAATGGTAATGGGTCATCATTTGTAGCTATAGGACAAGCCAATAATGCGGCAATTGAAAGTGTTGCTATAACAGGAGGAGATATAAATACTGTTAGAACAGGAGATAGCTGGAATTATACTTACAATAATTATTCTGGTTCAACACCTTGGGGATCAGCTACTAACCCTTGGGGATCAGCAATACCAACTGGTGGTTCATGGTCTGGAAAATCTGGAACAGGGACAAGCAGTGGTAAGGGATTCCTTAGTACAATCAGTGGATATCCTATAATAAATTCAGGAAATATTTTTATATACACAGGCATTGGAAAAGTGCTTCAAGTACATTGGGGGAATTATATCACTTAGATATACATGGATTTGCTCAAAATTCATCTATAATTAATGGATTAAATTCAATCCTTGCAAGTGATGAACTTGCTGCATTCAATGATGCAGTAACTAATTTAGTTGTTACACCGACACAAGCAAACGGACAAACATATACTAAGACAGATACCCATGCTTCGTTTAACTCAGGAAATATAGTTATAGAAGGTGGAAATACTTCTTTAACGAATACATATACACATACTGGTGGAAACAAGGATCAGTTGACTGCTAATACAGGAAAGGTTATTTTTCAACCATATGAAGATGCTTCTGGTAATAGATATGGTGCTTATACAGGAGGATTTATAGTTTCTAATGATGTTTCTGGACAGTCACATAATATAATGTATAACTCAGGAACTATTGAAAACTGGACAAAAAAATGCTTCAATATTCGGTTATGCCGGTTCATCTCCCTAAAGCGTTGACTACTGTAAATAAAGGAAATGGAAGTTTAAAAAAATGTATGGACAGGATTCAGCGGGAATATACTTGTTGAAAGATGCCAGATTAAATATGGTGTTAGATAACCCTATGGAATTTTTATGGAGATAATAACGTAGGTCTTTATATTCCACAAACAGCAAGTAGTTCTAAAGTTGAAGGAGATTTTTAAAAGCAAATTTTTGGAGCAGCAGGAGTTGGGAATCAGAAATTTACAACTACAGCAGTTAGTAATAAAAACAGCAGGAAATAACATTACAAACATGGATATAAACCCTGGTGGTAGCTCAGAACTTATTGAAGGTGGATTTGGAATTTATTCTTTTCGCTCCAACAAATTTAACAAAACATACTATAAATATATTTGACCAAACTGAAGGTGTAGTTGGAGTTATGCCGGGGAGCAGATGTATTACTGAATCTAGGTACAGGAAAAAAATAACTTTTAGATGGTGGAACAACTTCTAAAAAAATAATATTGGTATATATACTGATAATAAAGGATCGGTAAAATCTACTGGGGATATAGAATTAAAAGATGGTAAAGGAAACTTGGCAATTGTAGCAAAAGGTTCCACAAGAGCTGGTCAGACAAACAATGTGGAAGTTGGAAAAATAAATTCAACTGATACGAAAAACTCCATTGCAATTTATGCTTCATCAGGAGCAAAAGTAGCAGCAGATGAATTAAATATATCAGGTGCTTCTATTGAAAATGATGCAAGTACAGTGAATAAGAAGAATGCGGGAGCAGTATATGCAACAGGAACAGGAACAGAAGTTACTATAAATAGAGCTACAGCACCAACAGGTGATAATATATCTATACAAGGTGTTAGATTAACAGATGCTGACAGATATGTAGGATTTGGACTTATGGCAGCAGACCATGCTAAAATTTATGCACAAAATAATAAAATAAAAGTAACAGACGGATCAACAGGAATAGCTTCTGTAGGAGGAGCAGAGGTTAATTTATCAAACGGTTCATTAGATTATTCTGGAGATGGATACGCACTTTATGTTGACAATGGTGGAGAGATAAAGATGAATAATGCAACTCTTACACTAAGAGGTAATTCAGTTGGGTATGTAAAAGATTTGGCAGCGACAACACAACCTATAGATACAACAGGTATGAATTTTTAATATTTACTCAGATGATGCAACAGCAGTAATATTGAGAAATGCAGCTCGTTAAATGTTACAGGATTACTTACGAATGTAACAGGAATAGCAGGATTACCAACAATAGGAAGAACAGATCCAGTTTCAGGAACTACTTATAATAACTTTACACTTGCAGCAATAGATGGATTAGGAGCTTATAATATCGATAAAGATGTTGATAAATCATTAGCAGTAACTGGTGGAGTAGATGCTGATGTAGATACATTTGTTAAAAGTTTAATTGTCCAAAGAGCAAAAATGAATTTAGGTGCAGGAAAAACTGTTACAGCACACCTTAATTCAAGTGATTTAACTGCAATAAAAGAATCAGCTGTTATTGGACTTGCTATGAACTCAAGTAAATTAGCGGCTTCAAATACCGAAACTCAAATAAATCTTGCTGGAGGTTCAACAGTTTCAGCAGATAGAACTGATGCAGGAACAGGAGCAGTTGGATTATTTATAAACTATGGGCAAGCAAATATTAACAGTGGTGCCAAAGTTGAAGTTGAAAGAACAGCAATTAATGCAGCGAATAGTAACGCAGTTGGAGTTTACGCTGTAAATGGTTCTGATGTAGTAAATGATGGTTCAATCAGTGTTGGAGGAGATAGTTCAATAGGAGTTTTAGGACTTTCTTCAAGAGTTAAACCAGCAACAGGAGCATTAGTTGGAGATGAATTTTCAAAAGGTGCTGGAGTATATGGTAAAATTTCCATTACAAATAACAATGCTCTGGATTTAGACGGAAAAGGATCTTATGGTATTTACGTTGAAGATAATGACACAGCAAATGTTGCTACTAACTTAGTAAATGCAACTAATGGAGCAAGTGGTGTTATTACTATGAACGGTGAAAAGGCAGTTGGAATGGGAGGAAAGAACTTCGGAGTATTGAAAAATGATGGACAAATTATTATTAATGCTGATGAAGGTGTTGGTATGTTTGGACAATCCAGCGGTTCTGTTCTAAATAACAATATTATTACAGTAGGAAATTCAAGTAGTGAAAGTAAACTAAGAGTAGGAATGTTTACTAATGACCAAGGAGTAACTTTAACAAATAATGGAACAATAAATGGTGGAACATATTCATACAATATTTATGGTAAAAAAATGTAACATTAGGTGGAACATCTGTCCTTAATGTAGGAGATGGAGGAGTAGGAGTATTCAGTACTGCTGATGTAAATGCTTCCCCTAATATAGATATACAAGCTGGAGCTACATTTAATGTTGGAAACAATGAAGCTGTAGGAGTATTTGTTGAAAATACACCTAATGGAGTAACAATAAATGATGCTGGAAGTACAATGACAATAGGAAATAATTCGTTTGGTTATGTATTAAAAGGAACAAATACAACTTTTAATAATACAGCACCTTCAACAGTAGCATTAGGAGACAGTGCAGTGTACTTATATTCTAACGATGCAGCAGCTAATATCACAAGTAGAGCTAACTTGACTTCAAGTGGAGATTCGACATATGGTATTTATTCTGCAGGAACAGTGAATAATTATGGAAATATGAATTTTGTAGCTGGTACTGGAAATGTAGGAATATATAGTACAAATGGAGGAAATGCAACTAACTATGGAACAATTACTGTAGGTGCTACAGATCAATCTACAGAAAAGATATGCAATAGGTATGGCTGCAGGATTTAATGGTAATGCGACAACACCAGCATTCACAGGAAAAGTTGTAAATGAAGGAACTATTAATGTAAAAGGTTCTGCTAGTATTGGAATGTACGGAACAGGACAAGGAACAGAAGTTTACAATGGTACTTCAGCAGGTTCAACTGCAACAATAAACCTTGATTCAGACGGTGCTATAGGTATGTATCTGGATAAAAAAATGCAAAAGGATATAACTATGGAACAATCACAACAATTGGAAATCCTTCAGGAGTTGTAGGAGTAGCAACAAAGAGTGATGCAGAATTTACAAACCATGGAACAATAACTATTAACTCAGCAGATGGAGTTGCAGCATTTAATGATGGTGGAAAAGTAATTTTACGTAACTATGGAACAGTTAATCTATTAGGTGGAGCAACTGAAGTTGGAACTCCAGAAGTAAAACCAACATCAACAGGGGCAAGAGATGTAAATATAGATGTCCCAGCAGGTTCAGCTGTAGGAACAATTTATAAAAATGGAATAGCAGTAACTCCAGATTCAGTAAATACACCACAAGGAACAAGACAAATTACTAGTTCAGGACTAGGAATGTATATGGATACTTTAGCAGGAACAAATCCTATTAATGGATTGAGATCATTAGCATTGACAGAAATGGATCTAGTTATAGGAGCTGAAGCTGCAAAAAGCAACAAACTCAAAAATATATTGAAGTTAGTGGAAATATATTAGCCCCTTATCGTCAAACAATGTTAAGTAATCCACAAATTTCAAAATGGAATATATATTCTGGTTCATTAACTTGGTTAGCAACAGCTAGTGCTGGTGTTCAAAATGTATATTTAGCAAAAATTATCATATACAAACTGGGCAGCTGACAAAGATACTTATAATTTTGCCGATGGATTAGAACAAAGATATGGAGTTGAAGAGTTATCTTCAAGAGAAAAAGAATTATTTAATAAATTAAGTTCAATTGGAAATAATGAAGAAATATTACTATTCCAAGCTTATGACGAAATGATGGGACACCAATATGCAAATGTACAGCAGAGAACACAAAGGAACTGGAAGACTGATAGATAAGGAAATCAGTCACCCGGCAAAAAGAATGGGATACTAAGTCTAAACAGTCAAACAAAATAAAAGTATTTGGAATGAGAGATGAATACAGTACAGATACAGCAGGAATTATCGACTATACAAGCGATGCATATGGATTTGCATACCTGCATGAAGACGAAACAGTAAAACTTGGAAACAGTTCGGGATGGTATGCAGGAGCAGTACATAACAGATTTAAGTTTAAAGACATAGGAGGATCAAAAGAAAAATCAGACTATGTTAAAATTAGGAATCTTCAAGACAATGTCACCAGTAACAGACCATAATGGAAGTTTACAGTGGACAATTTCAGGAGAAGGATATGTATCAAGAAATGATATGCATAGAAAATATCTTGTAGTGGATGAAATCTTCAATGCAAAATCTGATTATACAACTTATGGAGTAGCATTAAAGAATGAATTAGGATACAATATAAGAACAAGTGAAAGAACAAGTATCAGACCATACGGAAGCTTAAAACTTGAATACGGAAGATTTGGAAGCATCAAGGAAAAATCAGGAGAAATGAGACTGGAAGTAGAAGGAAACGACTACTATTCAGTAAAACCGGAAGTGGGAATAGAATTCAAGTATAAACAGCCAATGGCAGTAAGAACGACATTTGTAACTACTTTAGGACTGGGATATGAAAATGAACTGGGAAGAGTAGAAATGTTAAGAATAAAGCAAGAGTAGCTTATACTAATGCAGACTGGTTCAACATCAGAGGGGAAAAGGATGACAGAAGAGGAAACTTCAAGGCAGACTTGAACCTTGGAATAGAAAATCAGAGATTCGGAGTTACATTTAATGCCGGATATGATACAAAAGGTCACAATGTAAGAGGAGGATTAGGATTTAGAGTTAGTTTACTAATGACTTTTTATCTGAAGGAAAAAGTTTCTGTTTAAAATATACAATCTTTAATTCAGAAATTAGAGAAGAAGATAGAAACACCGTCAATATTATGTTGGCGGTGTTTCTATTTTTATTTTGTATTTATTTCATAAGGAACCTAAAATATAAAATATTTTTTTATTTGAATAAATATTCAGATAAAAACAAAGTAATGAATATAAAAAAATATAATAAAAAAAATTTTTTATATAAAATATATTAAATACTATAAAGAAGTAGATACAATAATCTTAAAATATGCTATAATAGGGGAACAAATAAAAAAACAAAAGATATATATAATAAATATCATACTAAAAAAATTAAGGTAGAAAGTATTTTTTTATAATTAGAAAATTATAGGAGGACATTTATGAGAAAGAAAATACTTTTGCTGTCAGCTTTATTGGTAATGACAACAGTAAGTTATTCAGCAGAAAAAAACAAAGTCTGGAGGCAAGTCTGAATTCAATAGAAAACAAATTCAATGATTTGCTTTGAAAAAGAAGCACAGAAGAAAAGGGAGTTTGAAGGACAGAAGGCTCAACTTGAAACTGAAGTGGCAGACCTTAAAGCAAAAAGAGGAAGGAAAGGAAAAACTTTTTGAAAAAAATTAAAGAAAGACTCTGAAGTTAGATGGTACAGGGACAAATATAAGCAAGTTTTAAACAATTATGATACATATTATAAAAATTTAGCTAAGCTGATAAAGGAAAAAGAACAGAAAATAGCTGAGCTGGAACAAATACTGGTAATAATGGGAAATTAGTTAAGTAAAAATATTGAAGGATATAACAAAAATATTTTTTTATTCATTCTGCTTAATTTTACTGGCAGCAGTAATAGGGCAAGTATCAATGGCAGAAAAGACAGGTTCAAATATAGAAAAATTATAAAAAGTTTCAAAACAGAAGAATAGAATTTAAACTTTCAAGAAGGGGAATTTATTAAGAAAGATAAAAAAATAGAATTTTTAGAAAGTGAGAGACAGTATGAATAACAATTTGAAAAAGAATTGAAAAAGAGTTAAGATCATTTGTAAAGAGATGTAAGGATATAAAATACAATACTGCATTGCTATTTTTCATTTCTAGTTACAGGATCATTATCTCTTTCAGCTAATGGGAAAGATGATGTAGAAACAGCAAAAAGAGGACTTCAGACATCGATAACAGATATGAAGAAGTTATTCAAGGAAGCGAAAGCTGAAAATGATAAGCTGATGAAAGGTTCAAACCTTGAATTAGTACAGTTAATGGAACAGGGAGACCATGTAGTAAAATCACCATGGAGTTCATGGCAGTTTGGAGCAAATGGATTTTATAACAACTGGAGGGGAACTTATAAAGGTAGAGGAGATAAAACAGGAAGTGTAATTTTTTTCAAAGAAGTAGTGATCTAAGTAAATATAATTATCAAACAGAAGGAATATTTAAATATGGTGCTACTTCAATAACATTAGGAAATGCACTAGAAAAATTAGTAGAAATTGAAGTTGATGCTTCATTAAGAACTCTATCGATAGATAAAGAAGCTCCTAATTTTGTACCTACGACTCCTAGTGGGGGACTACCGCCATTTGATCCATTAATGGTAACACCGCCTATTATTAACCCTAAGAATGTCAATATTAGTCAGGTTCCTTCAGCACCTCCAACTGATGTTGCGTATCAGAATGTTCCAAACTGGACGTGGGGTTATAATGTGAATAATCCTTTACAAAATAATGCTTTAATTGCTCAAGTAGAAGTGCTGTCAGGAACATTTAATAACTATTTTAGCGGAGTAGGAGATCCTCTTAAATATAATTTTAGTGGCGCTACTGAGAATGGAGCATATACCCCTTCAAACGATCCTGGAACAGGTACACCTGTTCCACATTTACCAGCTTCTGATGCAGGAGATAGTAATAACACAGCTGCTTTTTACGCTTTAAGTGGAAAAGTGATTACATTGCCCAATACAATGACAGTTAACGTAGTAGGTAATAATAGTAGTGGTGGGGACTTAAATTCAATTTATTATATGGGAAATCCATCAGATTCAGGAAATGCTGAAGCTAAATTAATACATAAAGCAAATACTAATATTTATGGAAATAAAAATAGCAGTAGTAAATATAGATAATGTAGCTAGTACAGGTGGTATAACTTTTTATTAATAGTGGAAATATAATTGGACATGCACAAAATGGAACATTTGTTGATGCTTCAGGTACAGCATTAACTGGAGCAACTCCAGGAAACCATATATTTCGGAGCTTATTCTTATGGAACTTCAGAAAGCGATAAAATAGAAAAATGCTTCTGATGGAAGTGTAATTTTTTTATGCTCCAGAAAGTGTAGGATGGGCATACAGTTCAGGCAATACGCAAGGAATAACAAGAAGTTCAATTAATAATGGTAAAAATGCAGTTATTTGGTAAAAAAATAGTTTAGGAATAGCTACTGACAATGATACTTCTGGTGAACAAATGGCACATGCAGATATTCAACTAATACACCGATTGAAATATATGGAGATGAATCAGTAGGAGCGAGTTTCTTGTCAGAACCAGACGCTAGCTCAAATAATTTTTTAAATTCAAAATTTAATATTCAAATTGGAGGTTCTTCTTTAACTTCACAAGATGCTGCCTATGGTGATACAAAAGGAGACTTGACAAAAGTTCAAAATTCAGTTGGACTAAATTTTGATTTTACAATTTCTAATAATGGATTTACAAATTTAGATATAAATAATTATAATGTGAATTTAGAAAATAATTCTAAAAATTCAATAGCTCTTTAGGGCAGGGACAAGCTAAGCTTACGTTTAATGATTCAGCTACTAGCGGTATAACTATCGGTGGGAGAAGATAACATAGGATATCTTTCAGATGGAAATATAAATAATAATTTAATTTATAACAATACAGCTAATAACTTTTAAAGTTAATGGAAATAATGCAATATTATTTGCTTCCAAAAAGTGGTGGAACATTGAAAATAAATAATTCATTACCTCTAGCTTCAGCAACAGTCAGTGGAAACGGATTTACTTTTAGCGTATTCTGAAGGATCCGGTTCAACAGTTACATTGAATCAAGGTGTTACAGGGGAAGTTGCCGGTCCTGATTCAGTACTGTATTATGCGAAAAACAGTGGAAAAATTACTGTAACAGAAGCAGCAGTTACTCAACCATCAATAACTGTTAATTCATCAGGAGTAACAGTTGTAACAGATTCTTCAATAGGAACTCCTAAAGTTACTATTTCTGGAAGTAATGGAGTTGGATTTTATGCTACAAGTGGAGGTCAAATTGAAGCAGAAAACAGTTTTATGAAATTATCTGATGGATTAGTTGGTGTGTACAGTGATGGCTCTACAAGTAATATAAATTTAAAAAAATTCAATTTTTAGATTATAAAAGGAAGTGGTTATTCCATTTATAGTGGAAATAATGGGAAAATAGATTTACAAGGAAGTACAGTTGTTTTTAAGAGGAAAAGCAATAGGAGTACAAGGATCTTCTTTAAGTGATATAACAACAAATGCAAATACAAAAATAGTTGTTATGTCAAATGATGCTATTCCATTTGAATTTAAAGATAAAGGAATAGTAAATTTAACATCTATAGATACAGATTTAGGTATTGCAGCTTCAGGAATTCAAGTTGTAAATGGAGAAGATGGAACAACGGCATATACTAATTATAAAAAAAGCATTTATAGATGGAATGTTAAACTATAATATTAATACAGATATTGATAAAAGTTTGGCTACTAATATTGCTAACGAAGCAACAGATTCATTTAAATTTGTTAAAAGATATTTAGTTCAACGTGCAGTTTTAAATTTACAGGCAGGGAAAAATGTAACGGCACATTTAAGTTCTTCAGATTTAACAGCGGCTGGTATGAAAGGTGTTGTAGGACTTGATATGAGTTCAAGCAGTTCAGCAGCTTCAAATAATGAGACTCAAATAAATCTTGCAGCAGGGTCTTCAGTTTCAGCAGACAGAACAGACGCAGGAAGCGGAGCAGTTGGATTATTCATAAACTATGGAAAAGTGAATACAGATGCATCATCTACAATAAATGTTGAGCAGTTAACAACAAATCCTCACAATGACAGTGCAGTAGGAATTTACGCAGTAAACGGTTCTGAAGTAAATAATGAAGGAACTGTAAATGTTGGTGGAAACAGTTCAATTGGGCTATTAGGATTGGCATATAGGGAAGATGCAACTACTGGAGCACCTAAAGTAAATGAATTTGGAGGAAAACCTGGTGAAGGAACAACTAGTATTGTAAATAAAGGAAATGTTACATTAGATGGAACAACTTCGTATGGAATTTATGTAAAAAATAATAATTCAGCAGGGACAAAAGCTGGTGCCATTGGAACAAATACAGGAAACGGAGTGTTGACTTTATCAGGAGATAAATCTATCGGAATGATAGGAGATAAAGCAACATTGACAAATGATACAAATGCAAAAATTAATATGACAGGGCAGGAACAAGTTGGAATGTTTGCTAATAACAGCTCATCATTGATAAATAGAGGAGAAATTAATTTGGCGGCATCAACAGGTTCTGTTCCAAGTGTAGGAATTTATACTAATGATGCAGCAACAGATATAGTAAATGATGGTAAAATTACTGGCGGGAATAAAAACTACGGTATCTTTGGAACAACAGTGACTCATGGAGCAACAGGAGAAATCACAGTTGGAGATGAAGGAGTAGGAATTTATTCAACAGAAGGAAATGTCACATTAAATGCAGGTTCAAAAGTAAGAGTTGGAGCGAATAAAGGAGTTGGAGTATTCACTACTGGAACAGCAGGAAGAACAATAAACTCTGACACTGATATGACAGTCGGAGATTCTTCATTTGGTTATGTAATTAAAAAAATACAGGAACAACAGCTTTAACAACAAATGGAACGGTTACATTAGGAAATGAAGCAAAAATACATTTATTCTAATAATAGTGATATAACAGTAACTAATAATGTTGCATTGACTTCTACAGGAAATAATACTTATGGAATTTACTCCCCGGGAACAGTGGTGAATAATGCAAATATTGATTTTGGAAGAGGAACAGGAAGTGTGGCAATATACGCTATTAATGGTGGAAATGCTACAAATAATGCAGTAATTTCAGTAAGTGGAAGTAATTTATCAGCAACTCCGGTTCCAGAATACGGAATGGGAATGGCAACTTCAAACGGAACAATAACAAATAATGGAACAATAAAAGGTAGCAGTAGATGAAGGAATTGGAATGTTTGCTTTCGGGAAGTGGTTCAAGAGCAATAAACAGCAGTACAGGAGTAATAGAATTAAGTGGAAAGAATACAAAAGGAATGTATGTTGATAATAATGCCGTAGGAGAAAACTGGGGAATTATTAAAACAGTTCCGACACCAAATAATACAGGTATTTTAGGTGTAGTTGCAACAGGTGGAGGAGTAATTAAGAACTACGGACAGATTATAGTGGATGGACCTAATAATAGAGCCGGATATCTAGGTTCTACAGGAACATTTACAAATGAAACTAGTGGTGGTATAACAGGAACTGTTACAAATACAGGCGGAGCAGAAGGAGTTGTAAGAAAAACAGGAAGTCCGACAGGAAAAACAGTAGCAGGAATAGAAATTATAGCACCAGCAGGAGCAACTTCAGCGACAATTAAAATAAATGGTTCAACTGTTGTACCTACCTATGTTGATACAAATGCAAGAACTAGTACGCCTAGTACAGTATCAGTAACTTCTCCAAGTGGAGTTACCTCAATAATTGATTTAGGAACAACAGGTTTAGGAAGTATTCCGACAAATGAAAAAGTTGGTTCGCTTGGAATGTATATAGATACATCAGGAGTAAATTATACACACATCCAATTGTAGGAATTAACAACTTAACAGGACTGCAAAAAATTAATTTAATATTCGGTAGTGAAGCGGCAAGATATACAGACAGTAAGACAATAGAAGTAGGTAACAATATAATTGATCCATATAATACAATGATTTTAAATATGGCGGCTGCAGGAACAGGAACCAAGTTTACGTTAGGTGCTGGAAGTTTGACATGGTTTGCAACAGCAACTCAGAATCTATCTACAGGTGCTCTAGGAAAAGTATATTTAGTTAAAATACCTTATACAGCTTTTGCTCAGGATACTAATACATATAATTTCCTGAATGGATTGGAACAAAGATATGGTGTAGAGGCTGATGGAAGAGAAAAAAATCTATTTAATAAGTTAAATGATTTAGGAAAAGGAGAGGCGCATATCTTAGCTCAGGCAATTGATGAAATGAAAGGACATCAATATGCAAATATCCAGCAAAGAGTTAATGCTACAGGAAATACACTGGATAAAGAATTTAATTACCTACAGAATAATTGGAGAAATGCGACTAAAGATAGCAATAAGATTAAAGTATTTGGTATGAGAAATGAATATAACACAGATACAGCAGGAATTATTGATTACACAAGTGATGCATATGGTGTAGCTTACGTTCATGAAAATGAAACAGTGAAACTTGGAAACAGTTCAGGATGGTATGCAGGAGCAGTTAACAATAGATTTAGATTTAAAGATATCGGAAAAATCCAGAGAAAATCAGACTATGGTAAAAAGCCGGAATTTTCAAGACAATGTCACCAGTGACAGATTACAATGGTTCATTACAATGGACAGTTGCAGGAGATGTATTTATAAGTAGAAATGAAATGAAACGTAAATTCTGGATTGTAGATGAAATATTTGATGCAAAATCTGATTATTCTTCATATGGGGCAGCTTTCAAGACAAATTTAGGATATGATGTAAGATTATCTGAAAGAACACATTTGAGACCATATGGAGCATTGAAAAATGGAATATGGAAGATTTAATGACATCAAAGAAGACAATGGACAAATCAGATTAGAAGTGGAAGGAAATGACTACTTCTCAGTAAAACCCTGAAGTAGGAATAGAATTTAAATATGTTCAGCCATTGGCGGTAAAAACTCAGCTATCTGTTGGATTATCGGCAGCTTATGAAAATGAATTAGGAAAAGTAAATAATACAAATAAAGCGAGAGTAAGATTTACTTCAGCAGACTGGTATAATTTAAGAAGTGAAAAAGAAGATAGAAAAAGGAGCGGGAAATTTGATCTGAATATTGGTGTAGATAATACTAGATTTTGGAGTAACATTTAATGCCGGATATGATACAAAAAGGTAAGAATGTAGAGGAGGATTAGGATTCAGAGTTATTTACTAATAACTTTTTATCTGAAGGAAAAAGTTTCTGTTTAAAAATATAACCTTTAATTCAGAAAATGGAAAAGAAGATAGAAATGGGACTATTTCAAAAAGAAAGTAAAAATAATGTACAAAACTATATTTTTGAATTATTAGAATTTTTACAATGTAAAACAGGAAATGAATTTAGGAAAAAGTCATCTGTATGAGCCTTTTAGGCGAGTTTTGACTTTTTCCTTAATAAATGACTGTTTTTGTATAAGTAAAATTTTAGTAAATGAAAAATATAGTTTTTCTTATATATTATATTTAATTTTTATTATTTTGAGACAGCCTCATTTTTATTTTTGTATTTATTTTCATGTGGAACTTAAAATATAAATAACATATAAAATTTAAAATAATACCTTTATTTGAATAAATATTCATATGAAAATACAATGATGAATATACAAAAATATAATTGAACACTTTTTGTATAAAAATGTATTAAATAATATAGAAAGTAGATACAATGATCTTAAAATGTGATATAATTAGAATAAAAGAAATATATAAAGAAAAATGGAATTAGAAAAGTATCTATATAAAAATAAAATAAAAAAACTTAATTAATAAATATAATTTAGTTAAAAATAACAGTATGAAACAACATAAATAATGTTATTCAAAGTGATGCTATATTAAAGGAGAAAACTATGAAAAGAAAAAAATGCTTTTTGTTGTCAGCTTTATTTATAATGGCGACAGTAAGCTATTCGGCAGAAAAACAAAGTCTGGAGGCAAGTCTGAATTCAATAGAAAATAAGTTTAATGACCTGCTTGAAAAAGGAAGCACAGAAGAAAAAGAGAATTTGAAGCACAGAAGGCTCAGCTTGAAAATGAAGTTGCAGACCTTAAAAGCAAAAGGAGGAAGGAAAAGAAAAACTTTTTGAAAAATTAAAGAAGGATTCTGAAGTTAGATGGCATAGAGATAAATACAAACAAGTTTTGAATAATTATGATACATATTATAAAAATTTAGCAAAAATTAATAAGAGAAAAAAGAACAGAAGATAGCTGAGTTGGAACAAATACTAGCAATAATGGAAATTAAAACTTAAACTCAAAAAAACGTTTTATTCATTCTACTTAATTTTACTGGCATGAAACAGTTTTTTTGTATTTCAATATTTATACGATGAAAGGAAGAATAATATGAAAAAGATAATGTTAGCAGAACTGCTTCTGGCAATGTCAAGCATAGTAATGGCAGACAGTGCACAGGATGTACTGAAGAAGGCAAGGGAGGACTACTATAAACAGCAGGAAGCAGAAAAGAAAGTTGCAAGAGAACCTAAGAAGGTAGAAAAAGCTAAAAAGTAGAAGATTTAAAAACAAATCCGGTTGAAGTTGTAGAAGTTGAGGAAGAAGTTGTTGAAGAGGAAGTAAAACCAAGAACACCGATGGAAAAAAACTTGAATACAATGCAAACAAGGCTGCAATAAAAGTGGACTTTTTATGAAAGAGTAGTAAGAAGTGGCAAGGGAAGAAAAAGGAACTTGACGGATACAATGAAGTATTAGGTAAAAAGAAAAACTGCCAAAGTGAAACAGCAGAAACAAGCAAAACCAGCAAAGACAAAGAAAAATAGGAAAAAGAAACAAAAGAAATCATAGAATTATAGAAATTTACATGAAAGGAAGAAAATATGAAAGCTAAAAAGATAATGGGAATAGCGTTACTGGCGTTTGCAATAGGGCAAGTATCAATGGCAGAAAAAGACAGATCCAAATATAGAAAGACTTTTAAAGATAGCAAAACAGAAGAAAGCGGCTGAAGAAAAGGAAGCAAGAAAACAGGAACTTTTAAACTCAGTAATAGAAGAAGGGGAAACAGTACCTGCAACAGTAGCAGCTCCAAGTAAAATGCACCAAAAACAAAATGAAAAGCTTGAGCAAAGAGAAACAAGGAAGCAGAAGAAGAAAGCAGAAAGCTGGAGCCTAAGGCAATGAAGGCAAAATATAAAAACATGAGTGAAAGCGAAAAAAATGGATGTTGAAATCCAGAGAATCAAAAAGAGAGTAAATGAAATAAACAGCAACATAGAAACATTCCACAAGACGAATGAAATGCTAGATAAAATGGAACAGAGATTAGAAGGAATCGAAACAAAGTTAAAATAGGAAAAAAATAGAGTAGAAGAAGAGTCTAAGAGGAAGACTGAAAAAGTATAAAAAAATAATAAGACAGGAGAGTAGAAATATGAAAAAAAGGATTAATAACAATAGGACTTGGAGCATTAATGATGTCATGTACAAATGCAAAATTGGTACAGTACAATACAGACAGACTGGATAACATTGAAGATTATCTGAGAAAAACAAATTTATAAAACCATCAGAAAATGTAGAAAAACTGAAACAGGAAGGAAAAATTGACTATTCAAAAGAATACAGATCACTTGAGAAGGAGGCAGACGCATGGCTAGAAGATCAACAATAATAGCAGGGATAGCAATGCTGTTGGCAGTATCTTCAGTATCGTCTGCAGCGAGAAAGCTGACGACAACACAGATAAGAGAAAATACAATAAGAATAAATGCATTGGAAATAGAAAGAATAGACATAACAGATATAATACCTGAAGATAAGGGGCCGGATCAGCAGATAGTAGTAATGGATGAAAGGGCATTGAACTTTGATTTTTGATAAATCAGTAGTAAAACCGCAATACTTTGAAATGTTACATAAGTTTATAGAATATGTAAACTTCAATGACTATGAAGTAGTAATAGAAGGACATACAGATTCTAAGGGAACAAATGCTTATAACATGGCACTTGGAATGAGAAGGGCACAAAGCGTAAAGGCTAAGTTGTTAGAATTTGGAATGGATCCGAGTAGAATAGTAGGAACAGTATCAAAAGGGAAGAAGAACCGGTAGCAACAAATACAACAGATGAAGGAAGAGCACAAAACAGAAGAATAGAATTCAAGCTTTCAAGAAGGGGAATTTATTAAAAACAAAAGAATTTTTAGAAAGTGAGATGCAGTTATGAATAACAATTTGAAAAATTGAAAAAGAGTTAAGATCATTTGTAAAGAGATGTAAGGATATAAAAATACAATACTGCGTTACTGTTTTTCGTTTCTAGTAACAGGATCATTATCTCTTTCAGCTAATGGGAAAGATGATGTAGAAACGGCAAAAAGAGGACTTCAGACATCAATAACAGATATGAAGAAGTTATTTAGGGAAGCAAAAAGCTGAAAAATGATAAGCTGATGAAAGGTTCAAACCTTGAATTAGTGCAGTTAATGGAACAGGGAGACCATGTGGTAAAATCACCATGGAGCTCATGGCAGTTTGGGATAAATGGATTTTATAATAACTGGAGAGGTACGTATAAAGGTAGAGGAGATAAGAAGAAAAAAATATCCATATGAAGGAGTATTTACAAGAAGTGAAAATCCTTATGAAAGATATACGTCACCTGACAGTAAGAATTATTCATTACTTTCTACAAGTTCAAATATTCGTTTAGCATCGTCAAATAATAGACAGGGACTAAAAGGATACGGTTTAGCAAGTACTACACCTGTAAAAGAACCGCTTGTAGGATTTGAGGTAAGTGCGGGAATCAACCCAAGAGTATTTGCAGCTCCGACGGTTACTCCGCTTAATGCAACACAACCCTAATTTGCCTACAGCTATAAACTTTGAACCTCCACAGCCTACAGTTCCAGTTATTATTCCGGCAAACGTTAATATACAGGTAGTTGACTTGGATTCCTATTGGAACAGTTATGGAGATACAGTATTAGGAAAAAATGTTAATGTGACAGGTACACATAAAACCAGTGAAGGATCTTCTTTAACTGGAGGTGCTCCAACCAGTCCAGCTCAGAAGAAGGATAATGCTATAGTGGAGTACGTCCAAGGTGGTGCAACATCATCATATAATTCTACTGCAAATTCAGTTATGGAAGTAGATGTAACAAAAAAAAGAGCCGTTACATTAGATCCTATAAGTGCTTCTACAAGCCGTCTGGAATTCACTAATAACGGAACTATTCTTTTAACTGCTGACGAAACTGGAGGAATAGAAGTTCAGACAGATAACAGTCTTGGTGGTGGAACAGATGACAGTATTGGAATAAATGGGGCTACAGGAAAAATAATAGGTAACGGGAAAAAACAAATAGGAATGATATTTACAGATGAAGGAAATTCCACTGGAACTTATACATTACAAAATGATGGAACAATTACAATGAACGGTGAAGGTTCGTTAGGGTTATGGATTGAAAGTAACATCCAACTGGACAGCAGTAGTTATAAATAATAATACTATAACAATGAAAGGTGATAAGAGTTATGGTATTGCAATAGGAACAAATAATAATGGACTTCAACCAAATTCATCGGCTACAAATAATGGTACTATTAACATAGAAGGGGATGAATCAGGTGGAATCGCCATTTTACATGATATGCAGGGAGGAATTAAAAATACTGCCAATGGTGTAATTAATGTTTCCGGAGAAAACTCTTTTGGAATGTATTCAATAATTAATAAAAATTATGATAACGATGGAACAATCAGTATCATAGGTTCTAAGAATAAGGCAATGGGGTTAAGAATGGAAACTGCAGGAGCCTCATTAACAAATAAAAAAATTTAATTAGTATATCGAGTACAGGTTCAGATAATATAGGAATATATGCTCAAATGGAAATGTTATAAATGATACAGCAGGTAAAAATTACTGTTACTGCAGGAGAAAAATATAGGTATAATGGCGACTGGATCAGGTACAGCTACAAATAAAGGTGATGTTACAGTAACTTCGATGGTTCAGTAGGTGTTGTTCAAACAGGTGGAACGGTTAATAATGAAAAAGATATAACTGTTACAGGAAAAACATCGGGAACAGGTAGAGGAACTGCAGGAATTATAGCAACAGGAGGAATATATAACACAACAGCTCCGGGAAATGTGAATTTTGATGTTGAAGGTAAAGGTTCATTAGGAATATATTCAAAATCCAGTACTGTAAATATTGAAACATATGACGTTAAAGCAAAAGATCAGGCAGTAAACTTTGTAACAGAAACAGGCGGATCAATTAATTTAAATGGAACAGGTACAGCAACAACAGGTCAGAAATCTCTGCTATTCTATACTAATGGAGGAACAATAAAGTATAAATCAACCTATGTCAGCAACAATTGACGGAGGTACGGATGCCAATAATAGAGGAACTGCATTTTACTATGTTGGAACAGGGACATATAGTCCATTTAATCAAGGTGTAGTAGGAAGCTGGATATCAAGTACTTTTAACAATACTTTGCATAACCTTACTTTAACTATGAATCCAGGATCAAGATTATTTATTGCTCAAAATGTTGGAATGAATTTGACAGATGCAAATCCATCCAGTTTATTTCCAACAGGAGCGGGTCCAACTATAATAAATAATGACTACAAACCTTTTTATGCTGTATTTAAGTAAATTAACTATGGATAAGAATGTGAATCTTGATGATGCTAATGATGATTATAATAAACTTGAGATTTCAAATTCATCAATTGATAACAATAACAGTAACACTGTAACAGGTACACAGGCAGGACAAACTGCAATTGCCCAGGAAAACTTGACAGCGAATAGAGTTGCTGTTACATTAAATAACAATGGAATAATTAATTTAAGCGGTGCAAACTCAACTGGTATGTACGCTAAATATGGAGTTATCAACAATAATGCAACAGGGACTATTACAATAGGGGATTCTTCGACTGGTCTTTATGGAACAGCAGACAGTATCCTTACAAATACAGGTACTATAACAATGGGAAGCAGTTCGACAGGTATGTATTCTGAAGGGTCAACATCTCAAGGTGTGACAAATGCAGGAACAATTACAAGTACTGGAACATCTTCAGTAGGAGTGCTGTTTAAACCTGATGCCACACTTGCACCAGGAGCAGTATTAGAAAATACAGGAACTATCACTTTGGGAGATTCAAGTGTCGGACTATATGGAAGCAATACAGCAACAAATTATACTACAAGAAATTCAGGAACAATAACAGTAGGTAATAGCGGTATTGGTATGTTTGGATATGCATCTGATATAACAGGAGGAACAATAACAGTAGGAAATTCAGGTGTAGGAGTGTATTCCCAAGGAGGAAATGTAAATCTTACAGGAGGAACAATTGCTACAGGAACAACTGAAGCGGTAGGTGTATACACAGTAGGAAGTGGACAGACAGTTACTAATAGCGGAACAGCATTTAACTTGGGAGATACATCGGTTGCAATAGCAAATGCAGGAAGCTGGTAACATAATTAACTCAACAGTGGGAACTGTAAACTTAGGAACAGGTAATATCTATATTTATTCAAGTGATACAACAGGAACAGTAAATAACTCAACAAACTTGACAGCAACAGGTGGAGGAAACTACGGTCTTTACTCAGCTGGAACAGTAACAAATACAGGTAATATGGACTTTGGAAATGGTCTAGGAAATGTAGGAATCTACTCAATTGGAGGAGGTACTGCTACAAATAATGGTGGAGTAATTACAATAGGAGGATCTAATCCAAGTTCGAATTTATACAGCATAGGTATGGCTGCTGGTTATGGAACAACAGATACAGGACACGTAACAAATAATGGAACAATTAATGTAAACGGTGACTATGGAATAGGAATGTATGCAAGTGGAGCAGGAAGTACAGCAACAAATGCTAGTAACATAGTATTAAATGGAAATAACACAACAGGAATTTATGCTGATAACGGAGCAACTGCAATAAATACAGGTTCAATTTCAACAGGATCAGGAAGCTACAGTAATGTGGTAGGAGTTTATCTTGGACAAGGTTCGACACTGAACAATACAGGTTCAATTACAATTAATGGAGCAAATGGAGTAGGTGTATACTTAAAAGGAGGAACTGTTGCCAACTATGGTAACATTACAGTAAATGGAAGCACTAGTACGAGTGATACAGTCTATACATTTACGACACCACCGACAGGAAAAGGTGTAGGAGGAGCTGCTATTAACGCACCTGCAGGAGCTGCAAGTGCCACAGTTACAATAAATGGAGTTCAGCAAAATCCGGTAACTATAAATACATTTGCAAAGAAATCCGGTAGAAGTATCAGCTTCAAGCATAGGAATGTATGTCAATACATCAGGAGTGGACTATACAAATGCAATAAATGGATTAGGAAACTTGACTACAGAGGCAGATTTAATTATCGGTACAGAAGCAACTGAAATGACAAACAGCAGATCAATTGTAGTAAACGATCCTCAGATTTTAAATCCATACAACAATGCAATAAGAACAAGTGGAGTATCAGACTGGAATATTTATTCAGCAGGATTGACTTGGCTGGCAACACCTACATTAAATTCAACTGACGGAACAATGACAAATATCTACATGGTTAAGGTACCTTATACTGCTTGGGCAGGAAATGAGCCTTCACCAGTGGAAGTAAAAGATACATACAACTTCCTGGACGGATTGGAACAGAGATATGGAGTTGAAGAATTAGGAACTAGGGAAAGACAGTTGTTCAGCAAGTTAAACAGTATTGGTAAAAATGAAGAAGCATTATTCTATCAGGCAATAGATGAAATGATGGGACACCAGTATGCAAACGTACAGCAGAGAACTCATGGAACTGGAAGACTGATAGATAAGGAAATCAGTCACCTGGCAAAAGAATGGGATACTAAGTCTAAACAGTCAAACAAAATAAAAGTATTCGGAATGAGAGATGAATACAGTACAGATACAGCAGGAATTATCGACTATACAAGCGATGCATATGGATTTGCATACTTACATGAAGATGAAACTGTTAAGTTAGGAAACTCAAGTGGATGGTATGCAGGAGCGGTACATAACAGATTTAGATTTAAAGATATAGGAAGATCAAAAGAAAAATCAAACTATGTTAAAAACTGGGAATCTTTCAAAAACAATGTCACCAGTAACAGACCATAATGGAAGTTTACAGTGGACAATTTCAGGAGAAGGATATGTATCAAGAAATGATATGCATAGAAAATATCTTGTAGTGGATGAAATCTTCAATGCAAAATCTGATTATACAACATATGGAGTAGCATTAAAGAATGAGTTAGGATACAACATAAGAACAAGCGAAAGAACAAGCATCAGACCATATGGAAGCTTAAAACTTGAATACGGAAGATTTGGAAGTATCAAGGAAAAATCAGGAGAAATGAGACTGGAAGTAGAAGGAAACGACTACTATTCAGTAAAACCGGAAGTGGGAATAGAATTCAAGTATAAACAGCCAATGGCAGTAAGAACGACATTTGTAACTACTTTAGGACTGGGATATGAAAATGAACTGGGAAGAGTAGGAAATGTTAAGAATAAAGCGAGAGTGGCGTATACTAATGCAGACTGGTTCAATATCAGAGGGGAAAAGGATGACAGAAAAGGAAACTTTAAGGCTGATTTGAATATAGGAGTAGAAAATCAAAGATTCGGAGTAACATTTAACGCCGGATATGATACAAAAAGGTCACAATGTAAGAGGAGGATTAGGATTCAGAGTTATTTACTAATAGCTTTTTATCTGAAGGAAAAAGTTTCTATTTAAAATATAACCTTTAATTCAGAAATTAGAAAAGAAGATAAAAAAACACCGTCAATATTATGTTGGCGGTATTTTTATTTTTATTTTTGTATTTATTTCATGAGGAACCTAAAAATATAAAATAACATTTTTATTTGAATAAGCATTCATATAAAAATAAAGAGATAGATATACAAAAAAATATAATTGAATATTTTATTTATAAATAAAATATATTAAATACTATAAAGAAGTAGATACAATAATCTTAAAAATATGCTATAATAGGGGAACAAATAAAAAAACAAAGAAATATATAATAAATATCTTATCAAAAATTATATATATCGTACAAAATATTAAATTTACTAAAGTAGAAAAAAATTTCTATACTATTAGAGAACTTATAGGAGGAAAACTATGAAAAGAAAAATGCTTTTTGCTGTCAGCTTTATTTATAATGGCAACAGTAAGCTATTCAGCAGAAAAACAAAGTCTGGAGGCAAGTCTGAATTCAATAGAAAACAAATTCAATGATTTGCTTGAGAAGGAAGCACAGAAGAAAAAGGGAATTTGAAGGACAGAAGGCTCAGCTTGAAAAATGAAGTTACAGACCTTAAGGCGAAGGAAGAAGGAAAGGAAAAAAACTTTTTCGAAAAAAATTGAAGAAGGATTCTGAAGTCAGATGGCATAGAGACAAGTATAAGCAAGTTTTTAAACAATTACGATACATATTATAAAAAAATCTAGCAAAATTAATAAGAGAAAAAGAACAGAAAATAGCTGAGCTGGAACAAATACTAGCAATAATGGGAAATTAGTTAAGTAAAATGTTGAAAGATACAACAAAATATTTTTTTATTCATTCTGCTTAATTTTACTGGCATAAAACAGCAGTTCATTAAGAAAAATCATAAACTCGCCGATGGCTCAGACAATGATTTTTCTATAATTCACAAACTGTTTCAAGCTTTAAAAATTAAGAATGAATTCATATAAAAATATTTTCTGATATTTTCAACATTTCGGTAACACCACAATGAATAAAGATAATGAAAGGAAGAATTATATGAAAAAGATAATGTTAGCAGGATTTCTTCTGGCAATGTCAAGCATAGTAATGGCAGACAGTGCACAGGATGTACTGAAGAAAGCAAGGGATGACTACTATAAACAGCAGGAAGCAGAAAAAGAAAGTTGCAAGAGAACCTAAGAAGGTAGAAAAAGCTAAAAAAAGTAGAAGATTTAAAAAAACAAATCCGGTTGAAGTTGTAGAAGTTGAGGAAGAAGAAGTAGAAGAGGAAGTAAAAACCAAGAACACCGATGGAAAAACTTGAATACAATGCAAACAAGGCTGCAATAAAAGTGGACTTCTATGAAAGAGTAGTAAGAAGTGTAGCAAGGGAAGAAAAGGAACTTGACGGATACAATGAAGTATTAGGTAAAAAGAAAACTGCTAAAGTGAAACAGCAGAAAGCAGAAAAAAACCAGCAAAAGACAAAGAAAAAAATAATATAGAGAAACTTACACGAAAGGAAGAAAATATGAAAGCTAAAAAGATAATGGGAATAGCATTATTGGCATTTGCAATAGGGCAAGTATCAATGGCAGAAAAGACAGACCCGAATATAGAAAGACTTTTAAAGATAGCAAAACAGAAGAAAGCGGCTGAAGAAAAGGAAGCAAGAAAACAGGAGCTTTTGAACTCAGTAACAGAAGAAGGGAAACAGTACCTGTAACAGTTGTAGCTCCAAGTAAAACTGCACCAAAAACAAATGAAAAACTTGAAGCAAAGAAAAACAAGGAAGAGAAGCAAGAAAGCAGAAAGCTGAAGCTAAGGCAATGAAGGCAAAATACAAGAACATGAGCGAAAGCGAAAAAGATGGATGTTGAAATCCAGAGAATTAAAAAGAGAGTAAATGAAATAAACAGTAACATAGAAACATTCCATAAAACAAATGAAATGCTAGATAAAATGGAACAGAGATTAGAAGGAATTGAAACAAAGTTAAAAATAGGAAGAGATAAGAGAAAATACAATAAGACGGGAGAGTAGAAATATGAAAAAAGGATTGATAGTATTAGGATTAGGAGCATTAATGATGTCATGTACAAATGCAAAATTGGTACAGTACAATACAGACAGACTGGATAACATTGAAGATTATCTGAGAGAAAACAAATTTGTAAAACCATCAGAAAATGTAGAAAAGTTAAAACAGGAAGGAAAAATTGACTATTCAAAAGAATACAGATCACTTGAGAAGGAGGCAGACGCATGGCTAGAAGGACAGCAACAGTAATAGCAGGGATAGCGATGTTGTTGGCAGTATCTTCAGTATCGTCTGCAGCGAGAAAAGCTGACGACAACACAGATAAGAGAAAAATACAATAAGAATAAATGCATTGAAATAGAAAGAATAGACATAACAGATATAATACCTGAAGATAAGGGGCCGGATCAGCAGATAGTAGTAATGGATGAAAGGGCATTGAACTTTGATTTTGATAAATCAGTAGTAAAACCGCAATACTTTGAAATGTTACATAAGTTTATAGAATATGTAAACTTCAATGACTATGAAGTAGTAATAGAAGGACATACAGATTCTAAAGGGAACAAATGCTATAACATGGCACTTGGAATGAGAAGGGCACAAAGTGTAAAGGCTAAGTTATTAGAATTTGGAATGGATCCAAGCAGAATAGTGGGAACAGTATCAAAAGGGGAAGAAGAACCGGTAGCAACAAACACAACAGATGAAGGAAGAGCACAAAACAGAAGAATAGAATTTAAGCTTTCAAGAAGGGGAAGCCAGCAATAATCGAAATGCATATGAAAGTGAGAGACAGTTATGAATAACAATTTGAAAAGAATTGAAAAAGAGTTAAGATCATTTGCAAAAAGATGCAAAGATATAAAAGTATAACATGGCATTACTATTTTTCATTTTTTTAGTAACAGGATCAGTATCACTTACAGCTAATGGGAAAGATGATGTAGAAACGGCAAAAAGAGGACTTCAGACATCAATAACAGATATGAAGAAGTTATTTAAGGAAGCGAAAGCTGAAAATGATAAGCTGATGAAAAGGTTCAAACCTTGAATTAGTGCAGTTAATGGAACAGGGAGACCATGTAGTAAAATCACCATGGAGTTCATGGCAGTTTGGGATAAAATGGATTTTTATAACAACTGGAGAGGTACATATAAAGGTAGAGGAGATAAAAAGGAGAAATATCCATATGAGGGGATACTGACAAGAAGTGAAAATCCTTATGAAAGATATATATCGCCTGACAGTAAAAATTATTCATTACTTGCTAGAAGTACAAATTCTCATTTGGCATCATCAAACAATAGACAGGGATTAAAAGGATACGGTTTTAGCAAGCACTACACCTGTAAAAGAGCCAATTGTAGGGTTTGAAGTAAGTGCAGGAATACGTCCTAAAACAGTAAATAAATCGCCAATAACAATAGCGGCTAAAACAGCTAATGTACCTCAATTGCCAAATACTATTTCGTTTGTACCGCCTACTGTAAAATTGCCTACAATAAGTCCATATACTCCTACAGTTAATCTACCATCTCCACCACCTACAGCAAATGACGACGAATCTTGGATAAAGAATTCCGGTGGGACTTATATAAAAAGTGATAAAGGTACAGGTAGTTATGCAGCAATTTCACAACAAGCAATGTCTGGTGGAACATTGGATGTAAATGTTCGTGGCTCAAATTATGATCTTACTACCAATGGAATAACATTTACTGGGGTGTACGGTAATGGAGCACCAAGAACACTAGCTAATATAGCTCATAATCGTTCAAATCCACAACAAATAAGCTTAAATGGGGCTGTTGGTGGAAATGGATATGGATATGGAAGTGGTTATTATGAAGTTATGAAATTAATCGGAGGACATAGGATAGATCTTACTGGAATAACAATAAACGTAAATGGGACAGGTTCTAAATGGTTATTTCCATACAGATGCTCATAACGATAAAGGAGATTCTACCTGGGTTTTGGATGAAAGTACAAAAATAAATATGAATACAAATGATTTTTATTATGTATACTTCACAATATCATGGACCTTTTATCAAAGGAACTAATGCAGGTTTTGTTAACAAAGGAAGTATAACTACATCAGGAAGTAAAAATACTATATGGGCATCTTTATCTGATGGAGCTAATGTCCAACCTGCTGGTACAATGTACTTTGATAATGAAGGAACAATTACTTTAGGAGGAAACAAAGATATCTTTGCAGTTATTAATTCTGAAAATAGTGATGTTCCTTCTGCACCTTCTCCTAATCCAGCTGATGGATTTACAATTATAAATAATAAAGATTTAAAACTTACTGGAACAGAGCAGACAGGAATAACTTTTGGAAAACATTATACAAAAGCAGAAATATTACTTAATTCCCCAATAACAATATCAGGTTCACAATCAACTGGGATTTATTTTTCAACAGGAAGTAGATCTTGACGGGAATGAAAGTCGTATAGCTCCAGCAACAGGAGATGTAGAGAGAGTTGTAGAAATTCCTGCAACAACAAGAGCTCAGTTTTAAATGTTGATATAACAGGAGGTACACAAAATACAGGATTATATTTTGACAAAACAGGTGCAACATTTAATGTAGTAAAATCGACTATAAATATAAATAACGGTACTGCAAACAATACAGGAGTTGCAATAAATCAGGGGACATTAAATTATGGTACTGCAACTGGTAGTGCTACAGCTATAAATGTAACTGGAGGAACAGGAAGTGCTGGTATATATTCAACTAATACAGGTTCAGTGACTACAGATGCAACTATAACTTTAACAAATGCTTCAGAATCAGTAGGATTATATGCTAAGAAATTCAATAGGAACTATAAAAAAATACTGGAAAAATTTTAGGTACAGGATTGACAAAATCAATAGGAATAGCTGCTAATAACTCAACAGTAACTAATACAGGGAAGTTAATATTGAAGGAACCGGGGTAGTAGGTATTGCAGCAACGACTGGTGGAACGATCAAATCTGAAGGAACTAATGCAAAAAAATAAAAGTTGACGGAAATTCTTCTGCAGCAGTATATACAGATAATGGAACAGTAACTCTTAAAGGAGGAAGCGTAGATGCTGAAGGTGGTGCAATTGATTTATATTCTAACAATAATGGAACAATCAATGTCAGTGATAGTGGAACTGCTACAGCAATCAATACAGGACAAAAATCGCTTGCATTTATGACAGCAAATGGAGGTAAAATAAACTTTGCAAGTGCAACAACTGCAACAATTCAAGGTGGAGCGACTGCTCCTGATAGAGGAACAGCATTCTATTATACACCTTCTGGATTGACTGTTACACCGGAACAGCTTCAACATATGGTTCATTCTCTAATTTAGGAACAGATTTAGGGACAGCATTCAACAATACTTTGAATAATTTAACATTAGATATGCAAAATGGTTCAAGATTAATGATAGCTTCAAATATTAATGCGAGTTTGACTAATACTACAGATGCTTCTATAAGAGCTGCATTACCAGGATTACATATTAATGGAACAGATTATAAAACTGCTATGTTATATTTAAGTTATTTGAATGTTGATAAAAATGTTAATTTAGATAATGCAACTGATGATTATAATAAATTAGAAATTTCTAATTCATCAGTAGAAAATAATAGTACAATGACTGGTACTCAAGCAGGACAAGTTGCAATCGCACAAGAAAATATATATAATAATCCATTTAATATAAATTGGGTAACATTAACAAATAATGGAACAATTAATCTTTCTGGTGCTAATTCAACAGCAATGTATGCAAAATATGGAATTATTAAAAATACTAATGATATAACAGTTGGAGATTCTTCACTGGTATTTATGGAACTGATAATTCTCAAATAAGCAATACTGGTGTAATTACAATTGGTTCAGATTCAACAGGGAATGTATTATGATGATGCACGTAATTCGACAACTACAACAACTGGTATGACAAATAACGGAACAATTAGAAGTGTTGGAAATAATTCAGTTGGTATGTCATATAACCATATTGGATCAAATACTACAACATTTGAAAAATGCAGGTTCTATTGAATTGACAGGAGATAAAAAAATACAGGTATGTACGCGGCTGGAGATCCTCGTTACGATGCAAAAATAGTGGAACAATTAAATTAGGAAATTCGACTTCATTAAATAATCCAAATGTTGCGTTATACACTAATGATACTACAAATGCAACAAAATTAATAAATACAGGAACAATTGAATCAGGAGCCAATACGATAGGTATTTTTGGTAATAAATCTGAGAACAGTGGAAATATTACAGTTGGAGATGGTGCAATTGCTATTTATTCTCAACAAGGTAATGTGGATTTAACTGGTGGAACAATTAAATTAGGTGGAAATGAAGCTGTTGGGGTATACACAGTAGGTAGCGGACAAACAGTAACAAATAGTGGTACTGATTTTGATATTGCTGATACATCTTACGGATTTGTAAATGTTGGAAGTGGAAATACGATTAATTCAACAAAACCTAATTTAACACTTGAAATGATACAGTGTACATTTATTCTAATGATACAGCAGGAACAGTAAATAACTCAACAAACTTGACAGCAACAGGTGGAGGAAACTACGGTCTTTACTCAGCTGGAACAGTAACAAATACAGGTAATATGGACTTTGGAAATGGTCTAGGAAATGTAGGAATTTATAGTATTAAAGGTGGAAATGCTGTAAATAGTGCAGTAATTTCAGTTGGAGCTTCAGATGTTACGAATAACGCATACTCAATAGGTATGGCTGGAGGTTATGGAACTACAGACACTGGACATGTAACTAATAATGGAACAATTAATGTAAATGGTGATTATGGAATCGGTATGTTTGCAAGTGGAGCAGGAAGTACAGCAACAAATGCTAGTAACATAGTATTAAATGGAAATAACACAACAGGAATTTATGCTGATAACGGAGCAACTGCAATAAATACAGGTTCAATTTCAACTGGTTCTGGATCATACTCTAATGTAGTAGGAGTTTACTTAGGACAAGGTTCAACATTGAATAATACTGGTTCAATTACAATTAATGGAGCAAATGGAGTAGGTGTATACTTAAAAGGAGGAACTATTGCTAACTACGGTAATATTACAGTAAATGGAAGTAGTAATCCTAATGATACAGTATATACATTTACAACACCTCCAACAGGAAAAGGTGTAGGAGGAGCTGCTATTAACGCACCTGCAGGAGCTGCAAGTGCCACAGTTACAATAAATGGAGTTCAGCAAAATCCGGTAACTATAAATACATTTGCAAGAAATCCGGTAGAAGTATCAGCTTCAAGCATAGGAATGTATGTCAATACATCAGGAGTGGACTATACAAATGTAATAAATGGATTAGGAAACTTGACTACAGAGGCAGATTTAATTATCGGTACAGAAGCAACTGAAATGACAAACAGCAGATCAATTGTAGTAAACGATCCTCAGATTTTAAATCCATACAACAATGCAATAAGAACAAGTGGAGTATCAGACTGGAATATTTATTCAGCAGGATTGACTTGGCTGGCAACACCTACATTAAATTCAACTGACGGAACAATGACAAATATCTACATGGTTAAGGTACCTTATACTGCTTGGGCAGGAAATGAGCCTTCACCAGTGGAAGTAAAAAGATACATATAACTTCTTAGATGGATTGGAACAAAGATATGGTGTTGAAGAATTAGGAACTAGAGAAAGACTGTTATTCAGTAAACTGAACAGTATAGGAAAAAATGAAGAAGCTCTATTCTATCAGGCAGTGGACGAAATGATGGGACACCAGTATGCAAATGTACAGCAGAGAACGCAAGGAACTGGAAGACTGATAGATAAGGAAATCAGTCACCTGGCAAAAGAATGGATACTAAGTCTAAAACAGTCAAACAAAATAAAAGTATTTGGAATGAGAGATGAATACAGTACAGATACAGCAGGAATTATCGACTATACAAGCGATGCATATGGATTTGCATACCTGCATGAAGACGAAACAGTAAAACTTGGAAACAGTTCAGGATGGTATGCAGGAGCAGTACATAACAGATTTAAGTTTAAAGACATAGGAGGATCAAAAGAAAATCAGACTATGTTAAAACTGGGAATCTTCAAGACAATGTCACCGGCAACAGACCATAATGGAAGTTTACAGTGGACAATTTCAGAGAAGGATATATATCAAGAAACGATATGCATAGAAAATATCTAGTAGTGGATGAAATCTTCAATGCAAAATCTGATTATACAACTTACGGTGTAGCATTAAAGAATGAATTAGGATACAACATAAGAACAAGTGAGAGAACAAGCATCAGACCATACGGAAGCTTAAAACTTGAATACGGAAGATTTGGAAGCATCAAGGAAAAATCAGGAGAAATAAGACTGGAAGTAGAAGGAAACGACTACTATTCAGTAAAACCGGAAGTGGGAATAGAATTCAAGTATAAACAGCCAATGGCAGTAAGAACGACATTTGTAACTACTTTAGGACTGGGATATGAAAATGAACTGGGAAGAGTAGGAAATGTTAAGAATAAAGCGAGAGTGGCGTATACTAATGCAGACTGGTTCAACATCAGAGGAGAAAAGGATGACAGAAAAGGAAACTTTAAGGCAGACTTGAACCTTGGAATAGAAAATCAGAGATTCGGAGTTACATTTAATGCAGGCTATGATACAAAAGGTCACAATGTAAGAGGAGGATTAGGATTTAGAGTTATTTACTAATAACTTTTTATCTGAAGGAAAAAGTTTCTGTTTAAAAATATATAATCTTTAATTCAGAAATTAGAGAAGAAGATAGAAACACCGTCAATATTATTATGGCGGTGTTTCTATTTCTAACTTTAAAAATTATCTGATAACTCTATTTTTTCTTCAAAAACCTCTCCCACAGAAAAGTATGTATTTTATCATCAATGAGTATTTCAAGTCTCCATTATGGTTTATATTTTTACAATCCCTGAAAAATAAGCCCTGTTTATCTTAAGATGAACCTTTTTCTCCTTCAGGTAGCTAAGTTCATTAATTTCAAGAAGGATTTCCTCCCATTTTTCCATTTAGAAATGCTCAAATAGAATTTTAAACTCTTCAATAACTGAAGTAATAATTTCTTTAATATCATAGTGTTTTTCCAGTTATTTCAGAAATGGGAAGCTGCTGTTTCTGAAAGTTCGGCAGGCAGTGAATTATTTATATTTATTCCAATTCCGACAAAAAAAGTTATTTTCAACTCTTTCCACGAGAATACCTGTTATCCATAAAGATAAAACATCATTAGTCCATTTAAACATATAGTCAAGATTTTCTATTTTTCTAAGTCCCTTTATGACGGAAAGTCCTGCAATTAAAGGCAATTTTAAATATTCAGAATCATCAATGCTGCTATTTTTCATCCTTTTTCACAAGAAATGTAAAAAGAGCCATTCCTTTTTGTGAAACCCATGTATTTCCCTTCTTGCCTTACCGAGAGTCTGAGTTTTCCGCTGTAACTGCATCATATTCTTCAAATTTTGAAATATTATTTTTCATGAATTCATTAGTTGAATCAAGAGTTTCATAACTGTATATTTTCATTTTTCAGCTCCTGTCCTGTTTTTATAATTATATCACAAAAAAATATGGTAAAATATATAAAAATATTAAAGATTGAATAAAACCTATAAATTCTGTACATCCTTTATAGGGAAATAACACTTGGAACTGCTATAATAGAATTGAAATAAGAAAATGATACAAATATTACTATTCAGAAAAAGGAAGCATTTAAAGTTGCAGGAATAAATGCAAAAGAATAGGAGAGGATGTGAAATGAAAATAATAAAGAGACATAGATATGGAGAGGAAACGGCAGAGATTTTTGCTGTTTATTGGGATGAAGAAAGAAGTCAAACACTAGGAATGACAGACAAATATAGTGGAGTATATGTTTATTCAGAAAAATGAAGTTGAGATTGTCAATCCAAATATAAACTTTTAGAACAATTTATCTTTCTGGACATCTTCCGTGAGTATTTCATTGGGCATTAATAGAGAAAAATTTATTAGATGAGGTTATCGATGGTAATTCAGAATTAACAAAAAATTTTTGGACATATTACGTTCAGAGAATGTAATAGATTGGTAATTTTTATCTCTGGAAAAATTTTCTTTAAATAAAATTTGATTTTTAGGAAAATAGGGGTAAACTATGGATATAGAAATAATATTACAAAAATCCTACTTTTCATGGAAACAGTTACAGACAATTAAATATAGTACATAACAACTAAAGCAGAAATAAGTATTTTTAATAATTAAATATATAAATAACAAAAATAATATTTTTACTGGAGGTTAGTTATGAAAAAGATGAAAAACATTTGGCTTAAAAACTGGGACTTTTCAATCCAAAAGAAGTTTATAGAAACCTTACTCCTACAAAACTTATAGAAATGGCTATCCAAAGAGGGTGAGGAGTATTATCAAGTACAGGTGCATTATCTGTAACAACTGGAAAATATACAGGACGTTCCCCTGAAGATAAATTTGTTGTTGATACTCCTGATATTCATAATAAGATAGCATGGGAAGTGTTAATAAACCTATTGAAAAGGAAAAATTTGATCTTATATATGGAAAAACTTATTTCCTACCTACAAAAATAGGGAAATATTTATTTTTTGATGGACTTGCAGGAGCCGATCCTACATGCAGAAAAATTCAGGATAGTAAATGAAATGGCAAGTCAGAACCTATTTATACACCAGCTTTTAATAAGACCTACAGAAGATGAACTGAACAACTATGGAAAGGAAGATTTTACAATTATTGCCGCACCTGGATTCCAATGTAATCCGGAACTGGATGGAACACATTCTGAAGCTGCAATTAGTATTAACTTTGAGAAAAATAGGAATTATATGCGGTTCAAGATATTCAGGAGAAATTAAGAAAATGGTATTCTGTGTTATGAACCTCTTGATGCCTGATTTGGACGTACTTCCTATGCACTGTTCCGCAAACATAGATCCTGTATCAGGAGAAACTGCTGTATTCTTTGGACTTTCAGGGACAGGAAAAACAACACTTTCAACAGATCCAAACAGAAAACTGATAGGTGATGATGAACATGGTTGGTCCGATCATGGAATATTCAATTTTGAAGGAGGATGTTATGCAAAATGTATAAACCTCAAGGAAAAATACGAGCCTGAAATCTATCATGCGATAAAATTTGGAAGCCTTGTGGAAAATGTGGTAATGGATCCGAAAACGCAGGAATTTGATTTTAAGGATAAGAGCCTGACTGAAAATACAAGGGTGGGATATCCTATCAACTATATTTCAAATGCACAGATTCCTGGAGTTGGTGGAATACCGTCAGTTGTAATATTCCTGACAGCTGATGCATTTGGAGTTCTGCCACCAATATCAAGACTGGATAAAAATGCTGCAATGTATCATTTTATAACAGGATTTACATCAAAGCTTGCAGGAACAGAAAGAGGAGTTACAGAGCCTCAGCCAACATTCTCAACTTGCTTTGGAGAACCTTTTATGCCTTTAAATCCAGCTGTTTATGCAGAAATGTTCGGTAAGAAGATTGAAAAATACAATACAAAAGTATTCCTAATAAATACAGGATGGTCTGGCGGTCCTTACGGAATAGGAAGCAGAATAGATTTGAAAAATACAAGGGCAATGGTAACAGCGGCATTAAATGGAGAACTTGATAATGTAGAATACAGACATAATGAAATCTTTAATGTGGATGTTCCTCAATACTGTCCAAATGTTCCATGTGAAATATTGAATCCTGCTGACACATGGGATAACAAGGAAAACTTTATGATTCCTATGCAAGAAAGCTGGCAAAAAAATGTTCCCTGTGAAAATTTTGCAAAGAAATATCCTAATATGCCGGTACATATTGCAGAAGCAGGACCAAAAAGCTGAGTAAATGTAAAAAGGATGAGAATTTTTAAGGGTATTTTATTATAATTCTTGACAAATTTTTAAAATCATATATAATATTGTTAAGATGATATGCTCGTAGTATAGCGAGCAGGATAAAAAAGAAGTATACAAAAGGATGATATGCTCGTAGTATAGCGAGCAGGATAAAAAGAAGTATACAAAAAGGATGAGCCTCTTATTTTTAAGAGGCTTTTAAATTTATATTAAAAAGTGATATAATAGACTAAGAGATAATTATTGTAACTTAGAAATTTAAAAGAGGGGAAATAACATGCAAAAATAAAAGTATAGCATTTTATTTAACGCCTGAATTTTATGAAAAGTATAAAAATTGTAAAGAAATACTACAGAAACAGAAAAAGACCTTATGCAGTTCACTTGATAAGGTATAATAACTCAACATTCGCCATACCTGTCAGAAGTAACATTAATCACAATTTTTCTTATAAAACAATAGGAAGTAAAGGATTAGATTTTACAAAAACAGTCATTATTACAGATGAAAAATATCTATCTGATAATAAAGCTGTCATAAATCATGAAGAATATCTAAAATTAGATAAAAATAGAAAATTTATAGAAAAAGATGCTATCTTATCTGAAAATATATAAAAAGCTTTAAAAACCCTGATACTAATAAAAATAAAACAATTCTATCAAAAAGTGCATTACAGTATTTTCATAAGGAATTGGGAATTTAATTTAAATACTGTGACAAAATAGCTGAAAAACGAAAAATTTACTATATTAATAGACTGCAATAGCAGAAATAGGTAAAGTCTTGATTAATAAATATGATTTTTCATGTTTAAGAATCAGGGCTTTTCTATTTTAGAAAATAAAAATCTGGTAATTAGAAATATAACAGATAAAATAATACGAAAAAAGTTAAATTAAAATGATAAATAAGAAATATATAAAGTTGCTTTTTAGAAAAATGATAGTATAATTATATAGAAGACATATCATGTACAAATACAATTAATTAGCATAATAAACAACAATTAAAAATAGAGTATCTATTGAAAATGAAGGAGGAAGTAACTTTGAGCAGAGTGAAAATAACAGAAACTTCATTAAGGGACGGTCATCAGTCTTTAATGGCGACAAGGCTTACAACAGCTGAAATCTTACCAATAGTAGAAAAAATGGATCGTGCAGGATATTATGCCCTCGAAGTATGGGGAGGAGCAACTTTTGATTCGGCAATCAGATTTTTAAATGAGGATCCATGGGAAAGATTACGGGAAATAAGGAAAAGGGCAAAAAATACAAAGCTTCAGATGCTTTTAAGAGGACAGAATCTTTTGGGATACAGACATTATGCAGATGACATAGTAGACAAATTCGTTGAAAAATCAATAAAAAATGGAATAGATATAATAAGAACTTTTGATGCCTTAAACGATGTAAGAAATATACGTCAGGCATCGGAAAGTACTAAAAAATATGGAGGACACAGCCAGCTTGCAATATGTTACACAATAAGTCCTGTCCATACAATAGAATATTATAAGAATCTTGCACTGGAAATGCAGAATATGGGAGCAGATTCCATAGCAATAAAGGATATGGCAGGAATACTTCTTCCATATAGAGCCTATGAACTTGTAACTGAACTGAAAAAAGTAATAAGCGTTCCAATAGAAGTACATACTCATAATACTGCAGGGCTCGGAGCAATGACAAACCTGAAATCGGTGGAAGCGGGAATAGATATAGTTGATACTGCAATTTCACCACTTTCAGGAGGAACTTCACAGCCAACTACGGAATCCCTTGTGAGAACCCTTCAGGGAACAGGACATGATACAGGAATTGATCTTAGTCTGTTAAAGGAAATTGCAGAATATTTTTAAACCAATAAGAAAAAAATATCTTGATAAAGGAACATTAAATCCTCAGGCATTGTGTACAGAGCCAAACATAGTGGAATACCAGCTTCCAGGTGGAATGCTTTCAAATATGCTTTCACAGCTAAAGGCACAAAAAGGCGGAAAACAGATATGAAGATGTACTGAAGGAAATACCTAAAGTAAGGGAAGATTTAGGTTATCCTCCATTAGTAACTCCTATGAGCCAAATGATTGGAACCCAGTCAGTATTCAATGTCCTGACAGGAGAAAGATATAAGATGATACCTAAGGAAATAAAAGATTATGTAAGGGGAATGTACGGAAAATCACCTGTCCCTATTTCAGAAGAAATGAAGAAAAAAATAATAGGAGATGAGGAAGTATTTACTGGAAGACCTGCAGATCTTTTTAACTAATGAATATGACGAAAATAAAAAGAAGTGGGAAATCTTGCCAGAAACGAAGAGGATGTACTGACTTACGCAATGTTCCCTCAGGTGGCACAGACATATTTTTGAAAAGCGTAATAATCCTGAAGAAGAAATAAAAGTGCAGACTATAAATGTAGTGTTTTAAGTGAAAGGAGAAATGAATGAAAATAATATATGGAGATGCTCCGATAACGTTTGGAGACTCGCTAGTTATAACAGTAGTGAGTATGCTGACAGTATTTTTTTAGTTTTTGATTCTGATTTCTTTTATACTATCCTTTTAAAAATATCTTCCTTCTGAAAAGAAAGTAACTGAAAATAAAAAGTAACAGTTAAAACCATTAGCAGATGCATTTTCTGTTTCATCAGAAAATTCTGTATCAGAAGGAAAGAAAATAGGACCGGAAGATATAAAGGATGAGAAAATACTCGCAGCTGTTGCAGCCGCAGTTATAGATGCAGCCGGAGAAATTGACAATGCCTATATAAAGGTACGGTCAATAAGGGAAGTAAATCAGTAAACAGGTAAAAATACAAAATAAGGATTATACGTTATCCTGAACGAACGTAAATAAAACCTGCAGGGAGATTGTTATGATAAAATTATAAAAATAAAAAAATTGGAGATAAAGTTTATGAAGTAGAACTGGAAAGCAGTAAGTGAAAAAGGAAGGAAAAAAATTGAGTCTACAAAGCCTGAGACTATAAAAAGAAGAAAAAGCCGGGAAAAACCAGAGGATAAGATAACAGAACAAAAGATGGGAAATATAAAAGTTGAAGCACCTATGCAAGGACTTGTAGAGTGTAAATGTTTCTCCAGGGCAGAAGGTGAAGGCAGGAGAAACATTGATAGTACTTGAGGCAATGAAAATGGAAAATCCTATAGCTGCCCCTGTAGATGCTACTGTGGAAGGAATACATATATCTAAAGGAGATACTGTGGAAACTGGGGCATTACTTATCAGTTTGTCATAGTTACGAAAGGAGAAGGAAATGGAGTTACTGAAAACACTTTATAGTACAACAGGACTGGCCATGCTGACGTGGCAGCAGTTTATAATGATAATAGTTGCACTTATTTTACTGTATCTTGCAATAAGAAAAAAATATGAGCCATATTTACTGTTACCCATATCTTTCGGAATGCTTCTTGTGAATCTGCCAGGAGTACCAAATGAAGGAATGATGGAACCTGGAGGATTATTGTATTATCTGTATCAGGGAGTAAAACTTGGTATATATCCTCCATTGATATTTTTGGCAATAGGTGTGAGTACTGATTTTGGACCGTTAATAGCCAATCCTAAAAGCCTTCTGCTTGGAGCGGCTGCACAATTGGGAATATTCATTGCATTTATAGGTGCAATCATGCTGGGACTTACAGGAAGGGAACCTGCTCCATAGGAATAATAGGAGGGGCTGACGGACCTACAGCAATTTATACAACAACAAAACTGGCGCCTACCCTGCTTGGTCCAATAGCAGTTGCGGCTTACTCCTATATGGCATTAGTGCCTATAATACAACCACCAATAATAAAATTACTTACAACAAAAAAAGGAAAGACAGATAAAAATGGTACAGCTGAGGGAAGTAAGTAAAGGTGAAAAAATCTTATTTCCTATAGCAGTAACAATAGTAGTTACGCTTCTTATACCTTCTGCGGCTCCTCTTATAGGGATGCTTATGCTGGGAAATCTTATAAAGGAATCTGGAGTAGTCGGAAACCTTGTTGAACATGTAAAAGGTGCCATGCTCTACTGCATAACGATTGTACTTGGAGTAACAGTAGGAGCTACAGCAAATGCCCATACATTCCTGAATGTTACAACGTTGAAAATATTGGCGTTAGGATTGTTTGCCTTTGCATTTGGAACTGTGGGGGGAGTACTGTTTGGAAAAATAATGTGCAAACTGAGTGGTGGAAAAGTTAATCCTATGATAGGAGCGGCAGGAGTTTCTGCTGTGCCTATGGCAGCGAGGGTTGTACAGAAAATAGGTCAGGAGGAAAATCCAAGCAACTTTCTTCTTATGCATGCAATGGGACCTAATGTTGCCGGAGTAATAGGATCTGCAGTTGCAGCGGGAGTTCTACTTATTATATTTAAATAGAAGATATATTATAGAGCCTGAAACTGGATTTTTTGAAGTGATTACAGAAATTATTTAATGGTAATCGCTCTAAAAATGTGATAAAAATTAGGAAAACAATAGGAAATAATTTTTAAATTCAGAACAGGAAGTAATATTGAAAAATGTAAGAATACCAAAGATAAGGATATTTCTTTGAATAAAATCAAATAATTCTGTCATACCATTGACTTTTTAAGTATAAGTTTAGTATAATGACTTCTGTGAGTAATTTTGCGGAAGTATCGCCTAATGGTAGGGCAGCAGCTTGGAAAGCTGTGGGCGGTTAAACGTCTTGTGGGTTCGAGTCCCTCTACTTCCGCCATTTTTTTAAAAAAATAAAATATATAATATAGAAAAACTATCTCATGAAAGGCGTAAGAGTCATTTCTGAGATAGTTTTTATTATATTACTTATCCAGTTTTGAAGTTTTTATACAGAATATGAAATAGTAATATTTAAATATTACAGCTAGAATAAGTGCTAACCGTAAATAGTTATTTTTTTACATTGGAAAAAGCAATCATTGTACTCGATAGGCACAATAATCCTATTTTTTTGTTTTTAGAGTCATACTTCTGTTCTTTTCAAAAATCTTCCAGATAATTCTTATATATCTTTGTCTGGGTGAACCATCCATGAAATCTTTCAGATCCCCTCGCAAAGCAGAAACTGGCCAGAAGAAGAAAAAGGCACTGTAGGAAGTCCCGGTAGAAAAGAGCCGGCAATTCCGAGTCCCATGGAAACAAATCCAAGTATAACGTATATTATTTTTCATATTGTCCTTTTCTGAATATGAATTTCTCTCCCATCTGATAATAACATTAATATAAAAACTTTTTCAATTAATAATTGTCTTAAAGGTACAAATTAGTTATAAATTGTGATATAATCTAAGTTAAATATAAAATGAAAATAATATATATAAAACGGAAGTATAAATGTTTAGTATAAGTTAAGGAGGAAATATGTTGGAAAAACTGTCCCGTTTAAGAGAGGACGTGCTGGAAAAACTTAATAATGTAGGAAATCTTGATGAGCTGAATGACCTGAAGGTAAAGGTTTTAGGTAAAAAGGGAGAATTTACAGCCATAATGAAGGGAATGGCAGAAATTGCAGCTGAAAAAAGAGCTGAATTTGGTAAAGTGACAAATGAATTAAAAGTTGTTCTGCAGGACAGATTTGATGAAAAACTTAATACATTAAAGGAAATGGCAAAACAGGAAAGACTGAAAAATGAAACTATAGATATTACACTACCTGGAAGAAAAGCAAATGAAGGATCCCTTCATCCATTGACAAAAACTGTTGCTGAAATAAAGGAAATAGTTTCTGATATGGGGTTTGACATTGTTGACGGACCTGAAATTGAATATGTAAAATACAATTTTGATGCATTAAACATTCCAAAAACGCATCCTTCAAGGGAAGTATCAGATACTTTTTATATTCAGGATGATGTAGTGCTTAGAACACAGACTTCAGGAATGCAGATAAGATACATGCTTGATAGAAAACCTCCTTTTAGAATGGTGTCTATTGGAAAGGTTTACAGACCTGATTATGACGTATCCCACACTCCTATGTTCCACCAGATGGAAGGACTTATGATAGGGGAAGATGTTTCTTTTGCAAACTTTAAGGCAATACTTGAAAATGTTGTAAAGAAAATATTCGGAAAAAGAAAGAAATGTAAGATTCAGACCTCACTTTTTTTCCCATTTACAGAACCTTCGGCAGAAATGGACGTAGAATGTGGAGTTTGTAAAGGTGAAGGATGTAGAGTTTGTAAAGGGACAGGATGGCTTGAAATTCTTGGAAGTGGAATGGTAAATCCAAAAGTGCTTTCAGGTGTTGGAATTGACCCACAAAAATATCAAGGATTTGCATTTGGATTGGGACTTGAAAGAATTACAATGTTAAAATATGGAATTGATGACTTGAGAGCATTTTTTGAAAATGATGAGAGATTTTTGGATCAGTTTTAACAGATAGGTCTGCTTGTTATTGTATATCAAAAAAATTTAAAGGGAGGTTAAAATGTTATATACAGTTGATGTAAATTCAAACTTAATAAATGAATTTAAAAAGAAGTAAAAGAAAATGGAAAAATGAAAATGAGGTGCTATCTACTTTATTGAGAGAATATCTGGAAGATTTAAGAGATGCCAAGGAATTAGATAAGGCGATTGAAGAAAGCGATGGAAAAATTTTATTCATTGAATGATGTAATAAAGGAGCTAGGCTTTGAAAATGAATTATTATAAAATTGAAATAGAGAAAAAAAGCGAAAAATTACTCAAAATGGATAAAAAGAATCAATTTCTAATTTTAGATTATTTAAAAAAATACATTAAGCAAACTTGAAAACCCACGGAGTCAAGGAAAGGCACTACAAGGCAAATATAAGGGAAAATGGCGATATAGAGTCGGAAATTACAGAATTTTAGCTACAATTATTGATGAAAAAAATAACAATTTATATTTTTTTGATATTGGGCATAGAAAAGAGATTTATAAATAAATTTAAAAAGCAGAGAAAAATATGAAAATACGTAGATTTGAAGAAAAGGATGCTAAAAAAAGTATCTGAATTGATTATTGATACATTGCGGAAAACAAATATAAAAGATTATTCTGCTGATTCAATAGAAAATCACGTAAATAATTTCCAGTCTGAAAATGTTCTTAAAAGAGCTTCGTGGACACATTTTTATGTTGTCCAAGAAAAAGGCAATATTATTGGATGTGGCGCAATTGCACCATATTGGGATAAAATTGATGAAAGTTCTTTATTTACTATTTTTTATCTCGCCTGAATATCAGGGAAAGGGAATAGGACGAAAAATTATTGAAACATTGGAAAAAGATGAATATTTTTTAAGAGCCAAAAGAATCGAAGTACCTGCATCTATTACAGCTGTCCCGTTTTATAAGAAAATGGGATATAGTTGCAAAAATGGAGTGAACAAAGCAGATAATGAAGGAATTGTAAGAATGGAAAAAAATTTAGATAATAAATTACTAATTTAATTGGAAGGTTAAAAATGAAAAATGAATTAGAAATAAAAATTGATGATGAATTTGTCAAAAAGTTTATGATGAAATTTGGGCTGAATATAAAAAAACTGCACAAACAAAGGCTTTTTGCAAAAATTACATTGACGGAAGATGAACTAAAAAAATAATAGATAGTAAAGTTATGGGATTACCCTATGTTCCGATAGGAAAAATTCCAGAAACGTCCGATGGAAATGAAATGTTTTTGATTGCACAGATTAATTGTGAAAATTTGAGAGGATTGAAGGATTTTTCCCAAAAAAAGGAATTTTTACAATTTTTGTAGCTAACGATAGTCTTATGGGGCTTGATTTGGGGCAAACTGTTCAAAAATGGATTTAGAGTGATTTATCATGAAGAAATTGGAAAATTTTACAATGCAGAAAAAGTTAAAAAGATATTTATAATCCACAAAAATTTGAAGAATATGGTGTTACAGAAGATAATCAAAGTTATAAAATGAATTTTTGAATTACACACCGAAAAAGAAAAAAATTTGAAGATTTTTTTGAAGATATATTTGACAAAAATTTGTGAAGAGAAAAAGTTTAGACCCAACACAAGAATTGAAACTTTATGAAAAGTTGCAGAACTTAATAGATTATTCAGATGATTATCATTCACAATGTGATGGTTTTTTTCATATTTTACACAGGAAGATCCAAGAAAATATGAGGAAAAATACCAAAAAAATATGATACATTGCTGTTTCAACTTGACAGTGAACATGATAAAAACCAAAGGAAAATGGAAAGTTTGTATCGGAGATGCTGGTGTAATAAACTTTTTTTATAAATCGTGAAAAAGTTGAAAACAAAGACTTTACAGAAATTCTCTACAATTGGGATTGTTATTAAATAAAAAAAAGTTATCCACATTATTGTGGAAAAGACATAATTTATAAATTAAAAGAAAGGAGAGTGTGATAATCTATAAATTGAGAATTTATAGGTTTGTCATACAAAAATAGAATGCTAATTTCGTTAAACTGGTTAAAGCAATATATAGATTTAGATGGAATAGAAATAAATGAAATGGAAAATGCCTTGACTATGATTGGTCAGGAAGTAGAAAAAATTGATATAGTGGGTGGAAATCTTGATAAGGTTGTTGTTGCACATCTTGAGGAAGTAAAAACATCCAAATGCTGATAGTCTTACTTTATGTAAGGTAAATAACGGAAAAGAAATTCTTCAAATTGTCTGTGGTGCCACAAATCATAAAACAGGAGATAAAGTTGCACTGGCACAGGTGGGAGCAAGACTTAAAGAAGACTTTACAATTAAAAAGGTAAAAATAAGGGGAAGAATCAAATGGAATGTTATGTTCTGAAGATGAACTGGGAATAGGAAGTGACAAGGATGGAATTATAATCCTTCCTGAAGATGCACCGGTAGGAGTGCCTTTTAAGGACTATCTTTGGAATAAATGATACTGTATTTGAACTGGAAATAACTCCAAACAGGCCTGACTGTCTTTCACATATAGGTATTGCAAGGGAGCTTTCAGCATATTACGGTAAGGAGCTTAAATATCCTGAAACAGAAATAAAAAAATGAAATCGAAGAGAAAAACGTCAGATAATGTAAAAGTTACTATAGAAGACAGCAATCTTTCCAGAAGATATGTGACAAGAATACTGAAAAAAATGTGACAGTAAAGGAAAGTCCAAAAATGGCTTTAAGGAAAGAATAGAGGCTGTTGGGCTTAGAAGTATCAACAACATAGTTGATGTATCCAACTTTATTCTTATGGAAATGAATCACCCTAACCATGTTTTTGACCTTGATAAAATCGAGGGAAATGAAATAAAAGTAAAATCAGCGGTAAAAGGTGATAAGCTTTGTAACTCTTGATGAGCAGGAAAGAGAACTTGAAGATGGTGACATTGTAATATGTGACAGTAAGAAGATACTTGCCCTCGGTGGTGTTATGGGAGGACTTGATTCGGAAGTTACAGATAATACGAAAAATATTCTTCTGGAAGTTGCACAGTTTAATCCTCAGAATATAAGAAAAACTTCAAGAAGACTGACTTTATCAAGTGATTCTTCATATAGATTTGAAAGAGGAATTGATGTAGAAGATTCAATAAAAGTAATAAAATAGACTTGCAAAATCTTATACAGGAAGTGGCAGGAGGGGAAATTCTAAACGGTTATGTGGATGTTTATCCTGTTCCGCATGAAAATAAAGTAGCAGAACTTAATTTTGAAAGACTTAACAGATTTGTTGGAAAAAGTTATTCCTAGGGAAAAAGTAATAGAAATTTTGAGAAATCTTGAGATAGATGTTAAAGATAATGGGGATACACTTACTCTTACAGCACCTTCATACAGAGATGATTTGGAACTTGAACAGGATTATTTTGAAGAAATAATAAGAATGTATGGTTTTGATAATATAGAAAAATATCCTTCCAAGAGTGGATATAAACAAGAATTCAACTCTTGATACTACAAAACTTACTGATAAAGTAAAAACTATATGTGCAAGCGTAGGATTAAAGGAAGTTATAAACTACAGTTTTATTCCTAAAGATGCATTGCAGAAACTGAAGTTCACAGGAGTTTCAGAAGATAAACTGATTGATATTTCAAACTGATAACAGAGGACTTTGTTACAATGAGACCTACATTACTATACAGTCTTATAAAAATGCCAAGGATAATATGAACAGAAATGTCTCAAATATAAGATTCTTTGAAGTAAGCAGAACGTTTGAAAAAAAGCTGAAGAACTTGCAAAAGAAGATATAAAAGTGGGAATTATTCTGGCAGGTGAAAATGACAAGACTTTATGGAATCCAAAAACCTGTTCACTATGATTTTTTTATGATTTAAAAGGAATTGTGGAAGAAATTTTTCTCAAAATTGAAATTTCAAAGTTTCTCAATAAAAAGATCTGTACAGACTGAATTCCATCCAGTGAAGATCAGCTGATGTGTTTGTTGGAAAAGAATACATAGGAAGTTTTGGGGAAATACATCCTGATGTTCTTGAAAATTTTGGATTGAATAAAAAGACTGTACTAGTTGCAGAATTTAATATTGAGCTAATTAAAAAGTACATAAATAAAACCATTTGTTTATCAGGGAATTGTTAAATATCCTGCAGTTCCAAGAGACCTTGCCCTTGTAATGAATGAAAATATACTGGTTGGGGATGTTCTGAAAACAATTGAAAAAAATAGACAAAAAGGTTGAAAAAGTGGAATTGTTTGATATTTATCAGGGAATAGGAGTAGAACCTGCAAAAAGAGTGTGGCGATAAGTATTCTGTTAAGAGATGACTCTAAAAACTCTTGAAGAAAAGGAGATTAATAATATTATTGACAAAATTCTGGCTAAAATGAAAAAGGATTATATGGCAGAATTGAGACAGTAGCATTATTTTTAGAAGTATCTCACAAAAAAACTTTTAAAATGTAAAATAAGAGGTGAAAAATAGACATGACCTATGAAAATTAAAAATGTAGAATATAAGAATTTTTCGGGAGTCATGTTTTTTTATGAAATCAATTAGTAAAAAAATTACAGAGAAAAATACAGACATATATTTTATAAAAAGGATGATGACATGAAGGCAGTTGTATTTTTTTAAATGGAGAATATAAATATTCGCAGGAATTTATAGACAGCCTGTTTGATGAGGAGACAGTTCTTTTATGTGCAGACGGAGGAGCTAATTATGCGTATAAATACAGTAAAAAGACCATCTTATATAATAGGTGATCTAGATTCCATTGATAATCCTGTTCTGGAATACTCAAAAACACAGGGGATAAATATAGTGAAATATAATCCTGAAAAAGATTATACTGATTTTTGAATTAATTCTGCAAAAATAGATGAACTGGAAAAAGAAAAATGGCTTTAAATATAAATCTATTAATATTTTAGGTGCTTTAGGAAAAAGAATAGATTTGACATTAAGTAATTTATTTCTTATGGAAAATTATCCTAATATTACAATTTTATCAGAAGATGAAGAAATTTTTATAAGGATGAATCTTTTTCGATAAATAATAGGAAAGATTATGGATTCTCAATAATTCCATTAGATGAAATAATAGAAAAACTGACATTAAAAGGATTTAAATATGAAACTTTCAATCTTGATGTAGAAAGAAAAATTTCCCGCCTTGTCAGTAACATAATAACTTCTGATGAATGTAAAGTAACATTTTAAAAAGGTAAGATGTTAGTTATTTTGAGAAAACATTAAATACAGAGGAGCTGATTAAATTAGGAAAATCATGATCATCACATAAAAATTATATTTATTCATTTACTAAAATTTTACTCATATAAAACAGTCATTTATTAAGGAAAAGTCAAAAAAACTCGCCTAAAAAGTTCAAACAGATGACTTTTTCCTAAATTCATATCCTGTTTTACATTGTAAAATTTTAAATAATTCAAAAATATAATTTTTATGTGAAAATTCTCTTCTAAATAGCTCTTTTTATTGATTTCTCACAAAATAACTAACATTATACATTTTCATATTTACTTTAAAAAAATAGATTATTAAGGTATAATATAAATAAATAAAAATATTATCGCACGCGTGCGACAATATAAAATATAAAAATGGAGGAAAAATGAAAATAATTTCTGTTGTTAATCCGAAAGGTGGAGCAGGAAAGACAGTAACGGTGGTAATATCTCATATGCTTTGCATAATAGAGGTAAAAAGTTCTGTTAATTGATGCTGATGCAAGAGGAGCAGTTTCAGTATATCTGGGATTGAAAATGAAAATACATTGTTTCATTTAATAAAAGAACAGTATGAAAAATTAAATGTATTTGATTTAAAAATATATAATAGAAAAATGGGATTGATATAATAATTTCAGATGCTGAATTAAATAAAATGGACAGCTATTTTATAGTTGAAAATCAGGATGCACAGTCTCAAATTGACAGTATTGTAAATATACTTTTTACCTGTTTGAAGACTATGATTATGTTATATTTGATACAGAGGGACGGTAAATAATCTTACAAAAGCAGTTTTAAAGGCAACTGATTATATTTTTTGCCCCATCTAAAAGTTCAGCTATAGATATAAAATGGACTGGCAGATTTACTTAATATGTATGATATTTCAAGGGTAATCAACCCAAAACTTGAAATAAGGAAGATATTCCTTGTGCAGACAAAAACAGAATACAATAGTCTACAAGGAAACAAAAGATGAACTTATGAAATATTTTTCCAATAATGAATTTTCTGAAATTTCAGTGAGGGAAGATCAGAATATACTAAATTCAATGAAACAGCAGAAGGATATATTTTTCCTATAGAAGTTATTCCAATGCGGCGATAGATTATAAAAATCTTGTTGACGAATTTTTTTAGAGGAGGAGGAAGAAAGTGAGTATTAACAGTATTTTAGAAAAAGAAATAAATTTCAGCAGACAGTGGAAACTACAAGTAACTTTGATTTTTGAATTTTATGGAATTGAAGATGATTTTACAAAAAGCGAGCTTCTAAAAAGAAGAAACAGCTAAAAGAAATATAATGCAGATACAGAGAAATACAATAGAACTAGAAAAATACTATTTGAGTCTCAGGAACTTCTGGCAAATAATAAAAACGGTGCATTTAATGGCTGGTTTCTCAATCTAGGGCTAAAAAGATTTTGTTTACAGGGAAATACAGAGATATAAAAATATTTTTAAAAATATCATAACGATAAAATTAAAGAATTATCTGTGCGAACAATAAAATATATAAGCAGCAATGAAATTCCTGAAGAACAGGTAATTGAAATTATTGAAGTCTGAAGAGCCTTCAAAGAAAATAGATGAAATTGAAAAAGTTTAAAAATGATCTTACAACAGAAGAAAAAAATAAAGGTTCTTGAAGTTAAAATAATACAGGCAAAAGAAAAAAATTGAAAAATGGGAGAAGGAAATAGTAAATTTAAAAGGATAACTTAATAGAAAGCCTTTTTAACTGAAAAATTGTCTTAACTTAAAAGAAAGAAATTATAAATTATGAGGTAGTATAAAAATGAAAAATTTAGACTGGAAAAGGAATACCAGAGAATGAAAATATCCCAGTATCTGAGGGAAGTTCAGAATTATTCAGGAGAAGTCTTAGAAATGTGGAGGTATTCCTAAATGGGAAAAAGTAAGGACTACAAAAACTGCCTTCAAGCGGTATACTGAGGGTAATTGAAAAGGAAAAGGGACAGATATAAAGCCAATAAAACTTAATCTTGATATAGTATTTGAAGATGAAGACATAATGATAGTAAACAAGGAGCCTTTTCTTCTGACACATCCTACACAAAAAAAGGCTGATTTTACCCTTGCAAACGGAATAGTATATTATTTTAAGGAAAAATACGGCAAGGAAATGGTACCGAGATTTTACAACAGGCTTGATATGAACACATCAGGACTTATAATAATAACAAAAACAGCTTTGCCCAGGCTTTTTTACAGAATTTTTCAATATTTGAAAAGAAATATATGGCGATAGTTGACGGAATTATTGATTCTGATGAGGAAATTGTTATAGAAAAGCCTATCTACAGGGACGGAGATAATTTACAGAGGATTATAGATGAAAGAGGGCAGTATGCAAAAACTGTAGTAAAACCTATAAAATTTGAAGATAAGAATGTGACACTTGTAGAATGTGAGCTTTTTACAGGAAGAACGCATCAGATAAGGGTGCATTTAAAGTCCATAGGCCATACAATTACAGGTGATGAACTTTATGGAAATGGGCTGAATCCTGAAAAAAAGGAATAAAAGACAGTTTTATACGCCTACAGGGTAAAAGTTCACTCATCCTGCAGCAAAGAAGGAAATGAAATAGAAATATCATTACCTGAAGATATGAAGGAGTTTCTTGAAAAATAAGTTTTGATTTCATCTTTGAAAAGGGACAGAAGAATGAAATATATCTATAATATTGAAAAACAAAAGATTATACTGAAAAAAATTGATTTTGAAGAAAAAAATAGGAAAAAGGTACAGAATTTACTTGAACTGGCAGTTCAGGGATTTAATGTGCCTAAATTTTCAGTAGTTACAAATAAATATTTCAGGGAAGTAATACTAGATGAGATAAAAGAATATAACAGAAAAAGAAGGAAATGAAGATGAAATAAGTAACTGGAACAGCATATTTGATAAAAATACAGAAAGAAAGATAGAAAAATATAATAAAAGTCATAAAAGAGCATAAAATTAAGGAAGAATTTTTTTGGCAGAAATAGAAAACATAGCAGAAAAACAATAGCTATTATGCAGTAAGATCTTCTTCAATAGAGGAAGACAGCAGCAATTTTTCATTTGCAGGTCAGTTTGAAACATATCTATATATAAAAAGGAAAATATAATTGGAAAAGTGAAGGAAGTATGGATTTCTTCCTTTTCCTCACATGTCATGAAATATAGGAAAGAAGGAAAAATAAACAATGAAATAAATGTTCCGGCAGTAATAATTCAGGAAATGGTAAATTCTGAAAAGGCCGGAGTCGGATTCAGCGTAAATCCCTGTAAATGGAAATTATGATGAAATTGTAATTTCAGGAACTTATGGACTAGGAACAAGTATAGTTGATGGTGATGAAAAATGGTGACCTGTTTATATATATAATACGGAGGAAATAAAAAGGAAATAAGAACAAAAATAAGACAGGGTTTTTAGATTTTGAAAATAAGAAAATAAAAACAGAAGAAATAAATATTGAAGATGAAGTATTAAAATGACAGCGAAGTACAGGAACTAGGTGAAAATATCATAAATATTGAAAAATATTATGGAAAAACCTCAGGATATGGAATGGGCATTTGAAAAGGGGAAACTTTACATATTGCAGTCAAGGCCGATAACAACATTAAAAAAAGCAAATAAAAACAGCAAATATAATAATATGGGACAATAGCAATATTGTAGAAAGCTACCCTGAAATTACGCTTCTTCTTACCTTCAGCTTTATAAGAAAAGCCTATTCCGATGTATATAAAAGATTTTCTGAAATTACAGGAGTGCCACCGAAGGTTGTTGAAAAGCTATCAGGTTGTATATGACAACATGCTTGGATTATTGAAGGGAAGGGTTTACTATAATCTGATAAACTGGTACAAACTTCTCATGCTGTTTCCTAATTCACGGAATAACAGCAAATTTATGGAGCAGATGATGGGAGTGAAAAAGGAACTGTCTGAAGAGGATATAAATGAAAACCTTCTGGAAGCGGAAGGAAAAATGTCTTCGTGGGAAAAATTCAGAAACAAAATTGAAAAGTTGAAGGCAGGGACAACATTATTCCTAAATATGTTTCTGATTGAGAATAAGGCTAAAAAGTTTTATAAACTTATAGATGAAAATCTTAACGGGAAAAAAATAGCAGGCTGGAAGAAAAAGTGTAAAGGACTTGAAAAATATTATAAATTTCTTGAAAATAAATTTTTAAAAAAACTGGGAAATTCCTATTATAAATGATTTTCTTGTAATGGTATGGTTTGGCCTTTTCAAAAAGCAGCCGAAAAATATATAAAGGAAAAATTTTGAGGAAGTACATAATATTCTTATTGCTCAGGAAGGTAGCGACATGATAAGTGTTGAGCCTTCAAAAATATATTATGAAAATGAGCAATATAATAAAAAAAGGATAAGGATTTACAAAAATGAAATAAAAGGGATAATCGAAAAAGACTGCAACAGACATTAATATTGAAAATTTAACTGGGAATAAAGAATTTAACTCATTACTGGAAGAATATATGCAAAAATTTGGTGACAGGACGGTGCATGAGCTGGAGTTTTCAAAGCGATTGACATTGAGGGAAGATCCGTTATTTCTGATTAGAATGGTATATTCGATTTCAATGACAAAGGAAGTAACGGAACATAGTAAAAGGAATATTTCAGAGGAACAGAACAAAATATATGAAAATCTTAAAATCAGTCCATTGAAAAAGTTTATACTGAAAAACAGTATCCTATGCAAAAATTTATCCGATTAAGGGAAAATCTACGATATGAAAGGACAAAGGTTTTTGGCATGGTCAGAAAAAAATTATGAAAAATGGGAACTTACCTGAAGGAAGAAAAATATAATAGTTCATGAAAGGGATGTATTTTATCTGACAATTGATGAAATTTTTGGGCTGATAGACGGGGCATTAATTGATACAGATTTGAAAAAGCTGATAGATTTAAGAAAGGAAAAATATAAGGAATATGAAGAAGAGTCTGTCCTTCCTGACAGATTTTTAACGAGGGATTTTTAGGGAAAAACTTCCATTATGAAGATTTGACAGGAAATGAACAGGGAGATAAAAAAATATTCTTAAGGGAACAGGATGCAGCAAGGGAGTAGTTAAAGGAAAAGTAAAAATTGTACTAAATCCTATGAATACTGAAGTTGAAGACGGAGATATTGTTGTTACAAAAATCTACGGATCCAAGCTGGGTTATGGTTTTTCCTTTATTAAAGGGGCTTATAGTGGAAAAAGGGAAGTCTTTTATCACATAGTGCAATTATTTCACGTGAAATGAATATACCTGCCATAGTTGGAGTGCAGGAGCAACAACAGCTTTTAAAAACAGGAGATTTTGTCCAGTTTGACGGAAGTACGGGAATAATAAAAAGTTAGATGAAATATAAAATAAGGAAAAAGAGCAGAAAAGAAAATGTATACAGATAAATTTGGAGGAAGTTATAGATGAAAAGTGAAGTAAAAGAAAAACAGGGTCGATTTTTCTTTGATAAGGTATTCCCAATGCTGGGAAGATACGGAGGTTTTACTCGAAAGTCTTAATATACAGGAAAATGATATATGCTTTGGGATACTGTCTGCAGGGAGACAATGTATTTTCCATGCTTGCAGAAAATCCGGAGAAGGTGGTTGCACTTGATATAAGTTTTCCTCAGATAGCACTTGCAAAGCTGAAAAAGGAAGTTTTTAATAGTTTTTCCTATGATGAAATGCTGGAATTTATGGGAGTTACAAAATCTGACAGAAGAATTGAAATGTATGACAGAATAAAAGAAAATCTTGATAAAGAAGTGAAGGAATACTGGGACTTTAACAGGGAAGCAATTGAAAATGGAATAATCCATACAGGAAAATTTGAGAAGTTTTTTAAAATTTTCAGGGAAAAAATACTTCCTTTTGTGCATAATAGAAAAAGAGTGGAAAAACTTCTTGAAGATAAAACCAGAGCAGGAAAGAGTGGACTATTATGATAAATACTGGAATAATTTCAGATGGAAACTGATGTTTAAGCTGTTCTTTTTCAAAATATATAGTTGGAAAAACTGGGAAGGGATAAGGAATTTTTTTCAGATATGCAGAAAAATATTTCTGAGGAAATGAAGGAAAGAAGCAGATACGCCCTCTGCGAGCTAAGTCCGCATGAAAAATCCTTATATTAACTATATTCTGATGGGAAATTACCATAAGGACTGTCTTCCTTATTTTCTGAGAAAGGAAAAATTTTGATAAAATCAGAAAAAAATCTTCATAAGGTGGAAATTTTTCCAAAGTTCTGTCGAAGAATATCTGGATAAGATTGATTTTAAAAATAAATAAATTTAATTTAAGTGACATATTTGAGTATATGTCAGTCGAAAAATTACAGCAAATTAATGGAAAAAAATTTACGACAATGCTGAAAAATAATGCCTTACTGGCATATTGGAATCTTATAGTTGAAAGAAATTCAGAAAAACTTGCTTATAATGAAACAAATAGTGAAATAGCAGTTAATGGAAAAGAAAAATATAGACGGGAAAAATTCGAAAGAATGAAGGAACTTGATAGTAGACTTCACAAAAAGGGATATGACATTTTTTCTATACAGATTTTGTAGTGGAAAAGGTGATAAAAAAATGGAAATAGTTAAAATGATATTTGTTCTGGCAGCTTTTATACTGTTTTTTTCTTCTGCTTAATAAACTTGAAAAAGCGGAAAATTTAATTCAGAATTCGTAAGGAAGATTTTACACATAGGTTCAGGAATTGAGGACTGGCACTTCCTTTTATCTTTGAAAGAAAAAGTTCAGTTGTAATACTTGGGATTGTGTTTCTTGTATTGCTTGTTTCCATAAGAATTATGAAGCATAAGGTGACAGGATTTAAAAAGGTGCTGGAAACCAAAAATAGAAAAACTTTCGGAGATATATACTTTATTATGAGTATTTTTGGGATTATGGCTTGTTTCAAGCGACAATAAGGTAATGTATACCCTCCCATTATAATTTTAATGTTTTCTGATGCCTTTGCGGCTCTTATAGGTGAGTTTTACAGCAAGTATAAATTTAATACGGGATTTGGTACGAAATCAATAGAAGGTTCAGTAGCATTTTTTTCTTACAACATACTTCATATGTATAAACTTTTTTTCTTTTTTCAGTGATATCGGGAATATAAATATTGTACTAGTTTCCCTATTATTAAGCATTCTTACAATGATTCTTGAAGTTATTTCATGGAATGGTCTGGATAATCTTTTTGTACCATTCTTTGTATACATGTTTCTGAGGCTGAACCTTTACCTCGCTGAAAAGGAACTTATGTACAAAATTCTGGATAATGGTGATACTGTTTGTCATTATAATATTAAACAGGAAAAAGACAACTCTCACAAGAACTGCACAGACTGCAAGTCTATTCTTTCTTTATATAATCATGATAATGGGAGGAATAAAATGGCTTGTACCACCTCTTATTATGTATCTAGGATATTACCATATTACTCCCTAAGGTTGAAGGCCAGTCAAAGATTCACTGAAGGGACTTCTGGCTATTGCCTTTACTACATCCATATGGCTTGCATTAAGTATAGTAATGGATAAGGATAAATTATTCCTAATTTATATTTTTCCTTCTCACTGCATTTTGGAATTATAAATTTAATAAGAGACAATGCAGGAAATATAAACAGGGAAACATTCAGGATGAAATTTCTGATGGGAAGTATAGGAAAGGCTCTGATTTTCTTTTATAATAAATCATATTATTTTATCAGGAATTATGGATTTTTTAAAATGCTGGCAGGAGTAATAGTTCTAATATTTGCAGGAATATTTACATACGAAACAGTTATGAAAAATATATTATACGGTTGAAAAGGAAAAGGAACTTAGCGGAGAAACAAAAAGTATTTATAACTTCCGGGATAGTTTTCTTCTACTCGTTGCTGCTGCTTGGGATAGGAATGCTTTAGGCAGGGGATAATACAAATATGAAAGAGTAGAAATTGTAATAAAAATTTTTAGAAAATTCAAAAATGAGTTTGGAAATTACAAATCAGATTTTAGATAAGTTTCACAAAAACTTAACAGAAAGCAGCTGATAATTTATGAAAATGAAAAGATATAAAAAAATTCAGGAATATATTAGGAAAAATAATATTTCTCAGGAAGAAACACAGAAAATAATGATAGAACGGCCATCAGAAATAATAGTTATGCATGATAAAAATAATGAAACAGCAGGAAGTTTACATTTATGGCATAACCGGCCGGACTATAATGGAAAAAAAGACATCATATATAGAAATGTAAATATAATCGAAAAATATAGGAAAAATGAAGAAAATATTTTTGACGAAATATTTGAAAAGCTTAAGGAAGGAAGGAATAGAAACAATAATAGGGCCTTTAAACGGGACTACATGGAATACATACAGATATGTAACTGAAAAAGGAAATGGAAAAAGATTTTTACTTGAACCATGGAGTGAAGACTACTATGTATCATTGTTTGAAAAAAATTGGGTTTAAACATTTGGCAGGATATATTTCTACTATAATGGAAGGCATGAATTCTGAGGGAAGAAAAATTTAGATAAAAATGGAAAGGCTGAAAAAAATTCGACTATTATAGGGATATAAGAATAGAATCAGCTGAAGATAAAGATTTACTTACAGTACTGAATGATGTTTATAATTTGACGGTGGAATCCTTTAAAAAAATAACTTTTTATACTCTGAACTGGAAAGGGAAATATTTTTAAAGATGTACATGAGTTATGAAGATAAAATTGTAAAAAAATTTTTAAAATGCTTTATCTTAAAGGTGAACTTATAGGATATGTATTTGGAATACCTGATTATACAGAACTTGGATATAAAGGAAAAAAATAGAGACGATGATTCTTAAAAACAATAGCTGTTTCTCCTGTATACAACGGAAAAGGAATGGGGTATATTCTTATAAACTCTCTGTTGAAGAGGCAGAAAAGGAAGGATATGAAAATGTCATATATGCGTTGATGCACGAAAGTAATATCTCTAAAAAAATATAGGACTGCAGCTGGGAAATATTTTTAAGAAGATATACCTTGTTTATAAAAAGAATTATAAAATATCAGAATTTTTTTGAAAGGTGAGATATGACAATAATAAGTAAAAATGAAGGAACTGAAGGACAAATATCCTGAAAAGGACTGCACTGATAGATGCAAAAAAACAGGTAGTAAGATTACCTTCAGGGAATTTGATACTAAAATCTGACAGGATATGTTCCTATTTAAAAAGGGAAAAATTCAGAAAGGGAGATAAAGTTGTAGTTTTTGTTCCCTATTGGAATAGAATTTTATCTTATTCTGACAGCTATATTTAAAATGGGCCTACAAGCTGTATTTATTGACCCATATGCAGGTATTGAGCATATAAACAGATGCTGTGAAATGATTTTCCCCTGAAGGAATAATTGGAAGTGGAAAAAAACTCTTTTTAAAGGGATTTTTTTCTAAAAGGTATAAGAAAAAAATTGGGAAAAAAATTAATTATGAGAAAATAATGAAGGAAGCTAAAACAACATCCCTTACAAATAGTGTGGAGGATAAGGGAATCAATGAAAATACACCTGCCCTCATTAGTTTTACGAGTGGAAGCACAGGTTTCCCTAAAATTATAATGAGAACGCATGGATTTTTAATTGGCCAGCACAATGTACTTGAAAAGAATCTGAAATTTCAGGAAGGAACAGCGGTGTATTCGTCATTTCCAATATTTCTGCTTTCCCATATGGCTGCGGGAGCAACTGTGTTTATTCCTGACATAAACTGGCAGAAACCTTCTGAATCAAAAATTTCAGGATATTGTACAGTGTATAAGAAAAAAATAATATAGAAAATATTATTCTTCCTCCTGTAATTTTTGAAAATATTACCGAGTGCTGTAAAAAAGATGGGATACAGCTAAATAATGTTCAGACAGTGTACACAGGGGGAGCACCTGTTTTTCCATGGCTTATGGAGAAAATCAGAAAAACATTTATAAATGCTGAGATTAGCGCATTATATGGAGCTCAGAAGCTGAACCAATATCAAGGCTGAATTTTGAAGATTTAACAGAAGATGATATTAAAAAGTATGAAAAATGGAGATGGACTTCTGCAGGAAAGATAGTTGAAGGATTAGAACTTAAAATAGAAGAAATACATGTAAAAGGAACTGGATAGAAATTTTGCAGAAGAAAATAACAATGTAGAAATTAATTCAAAAAGTTAGAGGAGAAATACTTGTAAAGGGTGAAAATGTAGTAAATGGATATTTAAACGTTCAAAAAAATCCTGATGAAAAATGGCATAGGACAGGAGATATGGGGTATATTAACAGTAATGGCCAGTTAGTATTACTAGGAAGAGTTAAAAGGGAGAATACAGATTGGAGAAAAGATTTACTATCCCTTTGCAGTGGAAACCGCATTTTTCCTTTTGTGAAATTCTCAAAAAAATCAGTACTGACTTCAAAAAAATGAAAAGCTTTTATCTTCTTGTTGAAAGAAATTCCGAATATAAAGGAAATTTATCTGAAAATATTGAAATTATGGAACTGAAGAAAAAAAGTTTGGGATATATGAAATAGTTGAAACTGAAATTCCTATGGATAAGAGGCATAACAGCAAGACGGACTATAAGAAGCTGGAAGAGATAGTTAAAAAAATATAGAAAGGAAAAAGGAAATTTTATGAATAAAAAGCAAAAAGAATTAATTCAGGAAGGATTAAAATTATTTTTCATCATACAATAGAGATACTTTAAAAAAATGTTTTTATCGTTCGGCAAAAAGAAAACGAAGCGGATTTATCACATCTGGATAAGAAATATCAAACTTATACACGTGCTAAGGCAAAAGGAATGTTTTTTTGACCTCGCATTAGGATTTCTTGATGCTTTCGCAAGTGCAGGAAGTCCTGTAATGGTAATAGATAACACAAAATCTGAACGATATAATGAAAAAAATTAATATTGAGATACAAAATTAAAGATTTTCTTGAAGAAACAAATGTAGATGATAATACTGGATATTTACTTTCCATGATTGACTTCTATTGTCAGTAAAATCTATTTATATACAATATTGTAAGAGGAGAAAATAAAATGAACGAAAGTAATATAAATTCAAAAATCAATAATTCAAAATATAAAAAAATTTTTAAAAATATATCTGAATGAGCGGTTTCCATTAGGAAAAATTCGTTTTTGTACTGATTTTTTTACTTTGTCAGGATATATTTACAGGATTACTCTATAATTCAAAAATTATAAAAGCCAATTTTTGTCAAAAGAAGTAAATAGAGCCGCACTACTCTGGGATAAAGAAATTGATAAAGTACCAATAATCTGGTATAAATTACTTCCTTTATTTATCATAATATTCATGTTTTTTTCTTTCAGTTGAGAATTACAGATGAATTTAAGGATTATGAAGAAGATTTAAAATATAGGCCTTACAGACCTGTTCAAAGAGGAATAATTTCCTTAAAAAGCATTGGGGAAAAATAGGAATTGCAACTATTATAATACAAATAATTCTTGCACACGTTATAAATCCTAAACTAATTTATTTCATGCTATTGGTGTGGGTTTATATGTTTTTAATGACAAAGGAATTCTTTATAAAGAACTGGCTAACAGAAAGAATTCTAATCTATGCCCTTTCCCATGTTGTAATAATGATATTTATTACCCTTGTTATTGTAAAAGGAACAGGATATATTTTGGAGTCTCATTTTTAGAAACTTTGTACTTATTAGTAGAAAAAAATACGGAAAAAAATATTTTTATAGGACTAATTCCTCTTTTGCATTAAATTATTTAAATGGAATTGTCCTGGAAATTGGAAGGAAGACTAGAAAGAGTGATGAAGAAGAACACGGAGTACAGACATATAGCAAACTGTGGGGAAGAGAAAAAAAGCAGTGGTTATATTGTGTATGCTTTATGCAATTGAGTACATTCTTGTTCTTTTTGGACTTTTAAATATAAATAAAGGAATACTTCTTAGCAGGCCAACTTATATTAACTATAACATTAGCATTATCAGTATACTTTATGATAAAATTTTTAAAAAGATTTAACAGGAAAAATACCGGAAAATATCTCAGGGATTATGGATACTTTTGTCCAGTATGAATTTGGGTCTAATCCAGTATGCAGTTTTTATGTGTTAAATCTATTGAAAAGTTAGAAGAATTATGATATACTCAACTTATACTAAAATATATTAATTATTAATATATAAAATTTTTTTAGGAGGTAATAGGAATATGGCAGTTAAAGTAGCAATTAATGGATTTGGAAGAATAGGAAGATTGGCATTAAGATTAATGGCAAACGATCCAGAATTTGATGTAGTTGCAATTAACGACTTGACAGATGCGGCAATGTTAGCACACTTGTTCAAATATGACACAGCACAAGGAAGATTCAATGGGGAAATCGAAGTTAAAGAAAACGCTTTCGTAGTAAATGGAAAAGAAATCAAAACTTTTGCAGATGCAGACCCTGAAAACTTACCATGGGGACAATTAGGAGTAGATGTAGTTCTTGAATGTACAGGATTCTTCACTTCTAAAGAAAAAGCTGAAAAACATATTAAAGCAGGAGCTAAAAAAGTAGTTATATCAGCACCTGGATCAGGAGATATGAAAACAGTAGTATTTAATGTAAACAATGAAATTCTTGATGGAACAGAAACTGTATTATCAGCAGCTTCTTGTACAACTAACTGTTTAGCACCAATGGCTAAAGTATTACAAGATAACTTTGGAATTGAAGCAGGATCAATGACAACTATCCACGCTTATACAGGAGACCAAAATACATTAGATGCACCACATAGAAAAGGTGACTTCAGAAGAGCAAGAGCAGCAGCTGTAAATATAGTTCCTAACACAACTGGAGCAGCAAAGGCTATTGGATTAGTAATACCTGAATTAGCAGGAAAACTTGATGGGGCAGCTCAAAGAGTACCAGTTCCTACAGGATCATTAACTGAATTAATCTCAATTTTAGGTAAAAAAGTTACTAAAGAAGAAGTTAACGCAGCTATGAAAGCAGCTTCAAATGAATCATTCGGATATACTGAAGAACCATTAGTATCTTCTGATATAGTTGGAATTCACTACGGATCATTATTTGATGCAACTCAGACAAAAGTAATCGAAAGTGGAGACAAACAATTAGTTAAAACAGTTTCTTGGTATGACAATGAAATGTCTTACACAGCTCAATTAGTAAGAACATTGAAATACTTTTGTTGAACTTGCAAAAATAGTAAATAAAAAGTTATAAATTAAATATAGTAGCTGTCCTAAAAATATTAGGACAGCTATTTTCTTTTTATACATTATAATAAGCAATAAAAAGTAATTAATTGAAATGTAGAAAAAAAGTAATTATAAAAATTTAAAAATTATTTGACAACGTTCTATCTCTTTAAAAATAATGAGATTCAAATGACGATAACTGTTATTTATAAAAATTGAAAAAAAGTTATTGACAAGAGGGGATAAAATTTGATAGAATAATTTTTTTGTCAACTGCGGGAGTGGTTGAGAGGACAATGGAAGACATATATGATAGAGGAAGAAAAAAAGACGGAAAAGCATCGATAATATGAGATAAAAAATAAAGGTGAAAAGAAATAGTTGAATGAAGAGTTTGATCCTGGCTCAGGATGAACGCTGACAGAATGCTTAACACATGCAAGTCGATGGGGAAGTGGTGCTTGCACCATGGTAACCATGGCGGACGGGTGAGTAACGCGTAAGGAACTTACCTGCGGGACCGGGATAACAGCAGGAAACTGCTGACAAGACCGGATAAGGTCATTAAGCCGCATAGCTTAGTGATGAAAGGAGACGCCTGCGGAGAGCCTTGCGTCCTATTAGCTAGTTGGAGGGGTAACGGCCCACCAAGGCGAAGATAGGTAGCCGGCCTGAGAGGGTGGACGGCCACAAGGGGGACTGAGATACGGCCCTTACTCCTACAGGGAGGCAGCAGTGGGGAATATTGGACAATGGGGGCAACCCTGATCCAGCAATTCTGTGTGCACGAAGACGGTTTTCGGATTGTAAAGTGCTTTCAGCAGGGAAGAAGAAAGTGACGGTACCTGCAGAAGAAGCGACGGCTAAATACGTGCCAGCAGCCGCGGTAATACGTATGTCGCGAGCGTTATCCGGAATTATTGGGCATAAAGGGCATCTAGGCGGCCTTTCAAGTCAGGGGTGAAAACCTGCGGCTCAACCGCAGGCCTGCCTTTGAAACTGATAGGCTGGAGTACCGGAGAGGTGGACGGAACTGCACGAGTAGAGGTGAAATTCGTAGATATGTGCAGGAATGCCGATGATGAAGATAGTTCACTGGACGGTAACTGACGCTGAAGTGCGAAAGCCGGGGGAGCGAACAGGATTAGATACCCTGGTGGTCCCGGCCGTAAACGATGATTACTGGGTGTGGGCAGGAAGACTGTCTGTGCCAGAAGCGAGATGCGATAAGTAATCCGCCTGGGGAGTACGGCCGCAAGGCTGAAACTCAAAGGAATTGACGGGGACCCGCACAAGCGGTGGAGCATGTGGTTTAATTCGACGCAACGCGAGGACCCTACCAGATCTTGACATCCCGCGAACGCCCATGAGGATGGGCGGTGCCTTCGGGAACGCGGAGACAGGTGGTGCATGGCTGTCGACAGCTCGTGTCGTGAGATGTTGGGTTAAGTCCCGCAACGAGCGCAACCCCTGTTGCTAGTTACCATCATTAAGTTGGGGACTCTAGCAAGACTGCCTGCGAAGAGCAGGAGGAAGGTGGGGATGACGTCAAGTCATCATGCCCCTTATGATCTGGGCTACACACGTGCTACAATGGGCTGTACAGAGAGGAGCGAGGCGGTGACGCGGAGCGAATCTTAAAAGCAGTTCGAAGTTCGGATTGAAGTCTGCAACTCGACTTCATGAAGTTGGAATCGCTAGTAATCGCGGATCAGCAATGCCGCGGTGAATACGTTCTCGGGTCTTGTACACACCGCCCGTCACACCACGAGAGTTGTCTGCACCTGAAGTTACTGGTCTAACTTTGGAGGAAGGTACCTAAGGTGTGGATAGTGATTGGGGTGAAGTCGTAACAAGGTATCCGTACCGGAAGGTGCGGATGGATCACCCTCCTTTCTAGGGGAGAGACGGATGCGAGTCGGATCTTCCTCTGATATGTTGAAATTGTTCGGGAAAAGGACAATGGGAAATGAATAGTAGGTAAAAGAGTTACAACTGAAGGAAACTTTAAGTTAGAGAAGAGAAGCTGAGTAAGGGCACACGGAGGATGCCTAGGCGGCGGGAGCCGAAGAAGGACGTGCTAAGCTGCGAAAAAGCCCGGAGGAGGTGCACAGGACCTGTGATGCCGGGATATCCGAATGGGAGAACCTGCATACCTGGAGGGTATGCGCGAGAGAAGTAAGCCGGCGAACTGGAAACATCTAAGTAGCCGGAGGAGAAGAAAGTAAAAACGATTCCCTGAGTAGCGGCGAGCGAACGGGGAGGGAGCCTAAACCGTATATGTGTTAAAGCTGGTGGCGTTGCATATACGGGGTAGAGGGAACATACTGGACTGATGCCATAAGGTCGAGTTGGTCATGATGTAAGCGGAACGCGGCTGGAAAGCCGGACCGTAGGAGGTGAGAGTCCTGTATAGCGTAAAGTCATGACGGCTTGTATGTAATCCCGAGTAGCATCGGACACGAGGAATCCGGTGTGAATCAGCGTGGACCATATCACGTAAGGCTAAATACTTCCGCCGACCGATGGAGGAGAGTACCGTGAGGGAAAGGTGAAAAGAACCCTGAGCAAGGGAGTGAAATAGAATTTGAAACCGTGTGCTTACAAGCGGTAGGAGCCCTTAGGGGTGACTGCGTGGATTTTGGTTAATCATCCTGCGAGTTATGATGTGTGGCGAGGTTAAGTGTAAGCGGAGCCGAAGGGAAACCGAGTCTTAATAGGGCGACAGAGTCGCATGTCATAGACGCGAAACCTAGTGATCTAGGCCTGTCCAGGCTGAAGCTGAGGTAAGACTCAGTGGAGGGCCGAACTCACCGCCGTTGAAAAGTTGGGAGATGAGATAGGTCTAGGGGTGAAAAGCCAATCGAACTAGGAGATAGCTCGTTCTCTCCGAAATGCATTTAGGTGCAGCCTCGGTTGAAGATATGCGGGGGTAGAGCACTGTATGGCCTAGGGGGCGTATAGCTTACCGAAGTCAAGCAAACTGCGAATACCGTATATTGTTTACCGGGAGTGAGTCTACGGATGACAAGGTCCGTGGACGAGAGGGGAACAGCCCGGACCGCCGGCTAAGGTCCCAAATCATGTCTAAGTGGGAAAGGAGGTGGATATTCACAGACAACCAGGAGGTTGGCTTAGAAGCAGCCATACCTTGAAAGAGTGCGTAATAGCTCACTGGTCGAGAGTATCTGCGCCGAAGATATAACGGGGCTAAGACATGAACCGAAGCCATGGGGCAGTGTGGTAACACGTTTGGTAGGAGAGCGTTCTGTAGGCCGTAGAAGGTGTCCTGTAAGGGATGTTGGAGGTATCAGAAGTGAGAATGCAGGAATGAGTAGCGAGAAGGAGGGCGAGAATCCCTCCGGCCGGAAGTCCAAGGTTTCCAGGGGAAGGTTTGTCCGCCCTGGGGGGAGTCGGGACCCTAAGCATAAGCAGAGCTGCAAGGCGAATGGAAAAACAGGTTAATATTCCTGTACCGCTGTGTACTGACTGAGAGATGGAGTGACGCAGGAAGGTATGCGGGAAGGCTGACGGAATAGCCTTTCTAAGGGTGAAGCGTGGACATACAGGCAAATCCGTATGTTTAAACGTGAGGCCTGACGGGTAAGTGCCATATGGCATAAGCCGCAGATCCTACACTGCCGGGAAAAACTTCTATTTAGGGAAAGCAGCGCCCGTACTGTAAACCGACACAGGTGGACAGAGTGAGAAACTTAAGGCCGACAGGACAACTCTGGCTAAGGAACTCTGCAAAATGGCCCCTGTAACTTAGGGAGAAGGGTGCCCGTGCTACCTGAAGGGGAGACACCCGGAGGGAATCAGGGCCGCAGTGAAGAGTCCCAAGCAACTGTTTACCAAAAACACAGGTCTATGCTAAGCCGGAAGGCGACGTATATGGGCTGACACCCTGCCCAGTGCCGGAAGGTTAAGAGGAGGATTGAGAGATCCGAATTGAAGCCCCGGTGAACGGCGGCCGTAACTATAACGGTCCTAAGGTAGCGAAATTCCTTGTCGGGTAAGTTCCGACCTGCACGAATGGTGAAATGATTTGGGAGCTGTCTTGGCCGGAGACCTGGTGAAGTTGTAATGCCGGTGAAGATACCGGTTACCTGCAGTAGGGACGGAAAGACCCCGTGGAGCTTTACTGCAGCCCTGGCATTGGGTTTCGGCAATGTGTATAGGATAGCTGGGAGGCTAAGAAGATATGGCGTCAGCTGTATTGGAGCCGCTGTTGGAATACCAGCCACGCATTGTTGGGATTCTAATCTCAAGAGATGGGAGACAGTGCTAGGTGGGCAGTTTGACTGGGGCGGTCGCCTCCAAAAAGAGTAACGGAGGCGTTCAAAGGTTCCCTCAGGCTGGATGGAAATCAGCCGGAGAGTGCAAACGCATAAGGGAGCTTGACTGCGAGACTGACGGGTCGAGCAGGCACGAAAGTGGGAGTTAGTGATCCGGCGGTTCTGAATGGAAAGGCCGTCGCTCAACGGATAAAAAGCTACCCCGGGGATAACAGGCTGATACTTCCCAAGAGTCCATATCGACGGAAGTGTTTGGCACCTCGATGTCGGCTCGTCTCATCCTGGGGCTGGAGAAGGTCCCAAGGGTTGGGCTGTTCGCCCATTAAAGAGGCACGCGAGCTGGGTTCAGAACGTCGTGAGACAGTTCGGTCCCTATCCACTGCAGGCGTCAGAATATTGAAGGGATCTGTCCTTAGTACGAGAGGACCGGATGGACGGACCAATGATGTACCGGTTGTCACGCCAGTGGCACGGCCGGGTAGTCACGTCCGGAAGGGATAACCGCTGAAAGCATCTAAGCGGGAAGCCTCACCCCTGAGATGAATGTTCTTTCAAGCATCCGCCGAGAACAGGCGGTGATAGGCCGGGGGTGCAAGCATGGTGACATGTTCAGCTGACCGGTACTAATAATGCGTAGGCTTACTTCAAGACTCTTTTGCTTATACTATTTATTTCTCATTGCCCTTTTACTTAAATGGCAATACAAGAATGTTTGGTGATTATAGCGGCAGGGATACACCCGGTCACATTCCGAACCCGGAAGTTAAGTCTGCCTGCGCCTAAGATACTTGGATTAAGTTCCAGGGAAAAATCGGTCGTCGCCAAACTTTTTTTGTTTTAAAAAGTTTGATATTTGGTGTTGATTTTTGGAGTGGTCATCACTCTTTTTTATTATTATCTTTATTTTAATATCTTTTTGATATACTGAATATATAAATTTAAATTGATTTATAATATTTTTAAATTGGAAAGAAATTTAAATAATGGATAAATGGGAAAAGGATAGACATGAATTATAATACTTCATACTTTTTTGAGATATTGAAAGGAATGCAAAAGTTTTCTTTTTAAATCCAGAAGTTTGGAAAAATTCTGAAAATGGATTGGAACTATAAAGGAACTAGGAAATACAAAAGTAGTTACAGAAATATTTTTCTGATGGATATAAAATTTATTATTATGATGAGATTTTTTTATTGAAAATTATTATGATGAAGATAGAAATTTTATTCTTAAAGATAGAAAAAAATGTGGTACATGAATAAAAATAAATTAGTTTTCTATCATTTTTAGAAATAATAGATATGAGAGAATTTTGGAAATTTGTATTTATTGATGATAAGTTTGTATTAAGAGAAAGTTATGAATGTGGTTCTGATATTTATTCTGGAGATGTACAGTTTTTTTGATTATGGCTTTTATTTTTCTATTAAAATAAAAAGGGAAAAAGAAAAGATGAATTAATAGAATATACATATTATCTGGATAATTGTTAGTGGAGGAATAAAGAATTAATCTGATAATTTATATGCTGTGTATTCACATATAATCAAGGATATTTAGATTTAAAATTTTTATATTATGATAGGTGTTTTATGGAAAAATGATAAATTTGTGTTTATTTGATAGGGATGGAGTAATTAATATTGAAAAATCTTATCTTTACATGATTGAGGATTTTTGAATATGAAACTGGTGTAATTGAAGGTTTAAAAAAAGTTGAAAAAAAGTTAGGGTATAGATTTCTGATTATAACAAATCAGGCAGGGCGTTGCAAAGGGATATTATACGGAAAGAAAGATTACCTGAAGCTGGAAAAAGTTTATTATGGATGATTTAAAAAAATAAAGGAATAGAGATAGAAAAAAACATATTACTGTCCACATCATCCTGAAGGGTGAAAGGGATATATCGTAAAGAATGTGAGTGTAGAAAACCAAATGTAGGGAACTTTTTAAAGGCAATAAATGAATTTTTCTATTGATGTAGGAAAATCCTTTATGGTGGGGGATAGAATAACAGATTTAATTCCTGCTGAAAAAAATTAGGATTTAAGACGGTGATGGTCAAAACAGGATATGGTCTGGAAAAATATTTCTAAATTAGCAGATTATGGTCTGGACTCCTTGGTTGTAGAAAAATATTAATGAATTTGCAGATTTATTAATGAAAAAAATAATTTATTGCTTAGATATATGTGTGATAAGATAAGTAAGATTAGTTAAGAATGTATTGATATTTAAATATGAATATTGTTATTTGGAGAAGTTCTTCCGAGTAGTTCAAAATTTTTTTATAAAAAAATATTCCAAAATATATTGAAAAAAAGAATTTCAAATGTTATAATCTTATAATATAACAATGTATTTATTGGAGATAATTTATGGATAGGAAAGACATATTTTTGTGAAATTGTAAAGTGTGAATATGATAAAAAAATTTATAGATATAAGAAGAATTATAATGAATTCTAAAGAAGTTGAAAAAAAGATGATTTGTTTGTAGCAATAAGAGGGGAAATAAGTTTGTGGGAGAAGCTCTTGAAAAAGGGGCATATGTAGTTTACGATGATAAAGAGCTTCAAATAGAAGAAAAGTTTAAAGAAAAAGCTTTTTATGTAAAGAATAGTGTAGAATTTTTTTACAGGAATTTGCAGAAAAGTGGCGTAAAAAAATCTTAATTTAAAAGGTAATTGGAATAACAGGAAGTAACGGAAAAACAACAGTGAAAAGATATGATATATCATCTTTTATCTGTAAAATATAAAGGTAAAAAAAGACAGAAGGGAATTATAATAACCATATTGGATTACCCTTCACTTTGTTGCGTGCAGAAAAAAAGGTGATGATTTTATTATACTTGAAATGGGTATGAGCGGTTTTTGGAGAAATAGACCTTCTTGGAAAAAAATTTCTTCACCTGATATAAGTGTAATAACAAATATTGGAGAATCTCATTTGGAGTTTCTGAAAACAAAGAAAAATGTATTTAAGGCAAAAACAGAAATAATTCCTCATACAAAGGAAACATTAGTTATAAATGGAGATGATGAATATCTTAAGGATATTGATGAAAATAGTCTGAAGGAAAAAGGATTAAAAAAACAGTAAAAAAATTTTTAAATATGGGAAATAATAAAAATTATATGGAAAATATTGAGAAGTCAGTTGAATCAAATAATGATTTTTTTATTATGGAAATATTGATTTTAATGAAGTGGAGACAAAGTTTACGTTGAAATATTTTTGATGAAAAACTGTAAAAAAATGGACTCATAAATTTTTATAATACGAATGTATTAGGAGAACATAATATTTTAAATTTAACTATAGCTATTTCTGTAGCAAAAAGAGATGGCTTTAGGAGATGAAGAAATAGAAAAAGCTGTAAAAAGATATAGTTTTAACAAATATGAGATTTCAAATTATTACAAAAAGGGAAAACAACATATATAAATGATGCATATAATGCAAGTCCTATGTCTATGAAGAAATCTTTAGAGACATTTTTCAAAAAAATATACAATGACAGGGAAAAAAATAGCAGTAATCGGTGATATGCTTGAACTTGGTGAGCAGGAAGGGGAATTGCATGCTTCAATTTTTGATGTAATAGTAAATACTAATTTAAATAGACTTTATCTGTATGGTCCGAGAATGAGATTTCTATATGACAGAATAAGGGAAAAATTCTGATAATGAAAAATATTAAAAAAATTGAAACAGAATATTTTGAAAGTAAAGAACAGATAAAGGAAAAAAACTGGAAGGAATAAAAAGAGGAAAAGGTAGTGTTGATTAAAGCTTCGAGAGGAATGAAACTGGAAGAGGTTATGGAATAGAAATATATAATTATTAAATAAACTATGGAAAAGGAGCCGTGTGGAATCGTAGATAAATTTGGATTATCACACAAGATGAGATGTTATATTTATTACAATCATTATTTATAAATAATTGGGGGGTTTTAAGAATATTTAAGTCAATAACAATAAGAGCGTCAATAGCTTTTTATAATAGCATTTGTATTTATGCTTATTTTTTTGGAAAGCCTTTTATTAAATGGCTGAAGAAGAAAAAAATATGGGGGATACTGCAAGGGAAGAAGGACCCCAGTCGCATTTCAGTAAATCTGGAACACCGACAATGGGAGGACTTTTTAATAATAGGTGCAATAATTTTTTTCTACACTGATAGCAGGTAATTTTACAAATAAATTTATTATTTTTTTCTATTTATTATAACAATTTTGTTTACTACAATAGGATTTTTATGATGATTATTTGAAACTTACGAAACACAAAAATGGACTTTCAGGAAAGAAAAAAATATTAGGACAGTTTATAATTACAGGACTTACTTTTGCATTTATCTGTAAGTATGGGGTAATAAATAAGACATTGGATTTTTTTCAATAGTAAACCCTATTATAAAAGGATCATTCCTATATATAACACCGGTATTATTCTTTGTATTTATGCTTTTTTTGTTATAATAGGATCTTCAAATGCAGTAAATCTTACAGATGGTCTTGACGGACTTGTAAGTGGACCAATTATAGTAGTAAGTGTTACATTACTTATAATAACTTACTTGACAGGGCATTATGAATATGCAAAATACTTAAATTTGTATTATGTAAGGGAAAGTGCTGAAATTACCGTATATCTCGCTTCAGTTATAGGAGCATTAATTGGATTTTTTTATGGTATAATTTCTATCCTGCACAAATGTTCATGGGAGATACAGGATCTCTTACATTAGGGTGGAATATTGGGAATAATAGTTATATTCCTGAAACAGGAACTGTTACTGCCGATAGCAGGATTTATATTTATTATGGAAGCACTTTCAGTAATGATACAGGTTTGGCACTATAAAACATTTTAAAAAAAGAGAGTATTCAGAATGGCACCTATACATCACCATTTTTGAAATGCTGGGAATACCTGAAACAAAAGTTACTATCAGATTCTGGATTGTAACTATTATGACGTGTCTTCTGACATTTGTAATATTGAAATTAAGATAGGAATGTAAATTTTATAATATAAAAAAACTTTATAATTATGACAGAAACCGCAACAATAAAGTCATATAATATTCAGATTAGTTTAAATCATGGGGAAAAAGACTGTATAACGAAAAGAGGAAAGTAAAAATGGAAAAGGCGGTAGTATTTGGTGCAGGACTGAGTGGACTTGGAGCCAAAGAATTATTAGAAAAAGGTTATGAAGTATATCTGGTAGATGATAAAAAAATGGAATGCCTTCAAGTGAGGCAATGGAACTTTTAGATAAGGAAAAAGATAGAATTTATCGTAAAAAGTCCTGGAATTCCATGGAAGGTGGAATTACTTGTAAAGGCTAAAGATAAAAAAATATAAAGATAATTTCAGAAATAGATCTGGCGTATAAGTATATGGATAAAAACATAAAGGTCATTTCTTTTTACAGGAACAAATGGTAAAACAACGACAGCCACTAAAATGTATGAACTGCTGGAATATGCAGGAAAAAAAGGTTAAACTTGCAGGAAATGCGGGGTTTTTCATTTGCAAAAGCTTTGTAGCTGATGAAGAAGACTTTGAATATATTGTTCTGGAATTAAGCAGCTATCAGCTTGAAAAACAACCCGCAGATACATTCCCACATAGCTGGAATAATAAACCTTACTCCGGATCATCTTGCAAGGTATGATTCTGTTGAAGATTATTACATTACAAAAATTCAATATTTTTTCCAGACAGACAAAACAGGATTTTTGCACTTATTAATCTGGATGATGAAGTTTTTAAGAAGTTATATGATGAAAAAAAGAATTATGGAAAAATATAAAAATCAGAAAAATTTATTTAAGCAAAGAAAAAAAGGGTAATGTATTTATTATGGATGGAATAATCTATACAATGAAAAATCTTGAAAAAAAGTGGATGAAGTGAAAGATGAAGATATTCATGAATATGCAGAAGCCCTTATACCTGTTAGGGAACTTTCATTAAAAAGGGAAGCCATAATCTTGAAAAATATGCTGTTTTTTTAATAGGAGCGGCAAAGATACTGGGAATACCTGATGAAAAAGACGGCTGAATTTTTTTGAAAACAACAAAGGCTCTGGAACATCGTCTTGAAAACTTTTTCATCAAAGAAAAAAACAGTTTTTATAAATGATTCAAAAAGGAACTAATGTTGAGTCAACATTAAAGGCGATAGATTCTTTTGATAATTCCATTGTGTTAATTTTAGGAGGAGATGATAAGAAAATATCCAACAGGGAACTGGTTGAAAGAATAAAGGAAAGAGTTGACAGTGTCTATCTGATAGGAGATAACGCGCCTCTTCTTATAAAGGATATGGAAGAAGTGGGATATAAAAATTATAGAAATCTGGAAACTTTAGAAAATATACTTTGACTATTTTTAAGAAAAATATGGATTTTTCTAAAGAGCAGACAGTATTATTTTCGCCGGCAACATCAAGTTTCTGTCAGTTTAAAAATTTTTGAGCATCGGGGAAACGTCTTTAAGGAACTGACTGTAAAGGTTTTGGGATAATAATAGTTTTTATGATAATAATGAATAATAATAGGAGAAAAAAATTGAAAAAAATAAAAGAATGTTAGGAACAACCCTTATAATTGTAATGATAATTTTTAATGGGGCTGAGTATTGCCATGATAGCAAGTGTAAGTTTTCCAAAAGGATATAAGGACTATAAAAAAACAATTATTATTTTGTAACAAAGCAGGTTTATCTGGTTTGGGTTTGGAACGTTGGCTTTTTGGATAACATCAAAATTTAAGTATACATGGTATAAAAAAATAAAAGGGATATTTATATTTAATAGGTGCTGCACTTCTTATAGCGGTTCTTTTTTTCGAAGGAAGTAAATGGAGCTAGAAGATGGTTTACATTGGGAGGATTCAGGATGCAGCCGTCGGAACTGGCAAAATTAATAATAATAATATTTCTGGCTGGAATAATAGACTACTGTGAAAGAAAAATAAACACTCAAAAATTTAAATTTTTTTATGAGACAGTTAATTCCGTTACTGGTATATATAGTTCTTATTATAGCTGAAAAGGCATTCAGCAGCACGGTTCAGATAGCTTTTTATAGGTATGGCGATGATATTCGTTTCAGGAGTGAACATAGCTCAGTTTATTACGTTGCTCTTAGCGGCAGGATTTGCCGGAATGATAAGTATAATGAGTACGCCGTACAGGATGAAAAAGGTTTATAGGATTTAAAATCGCCTGAGTTGAACTATCAGGCACAGCAATCACTTATAGCAATTGGAAGTGGAAAAACTTATTGGTAAATTTTATGGAAATGGATTGCAGAAGTTTTTCTATCTTCCGGAAATTCATACAGATTATATATTTGCAGGGTATGCGGAAGAAATGGGATTTGTAGGTTCGATAATTCTCCTTCTGATTTTACATTGTCCTGCTGTCTGTAATTTTAATAACGTTAGTTGAAAAAAGATAGATATGCTAAATATATTCTGACAGGAATATTTGTGATGTTTTCTTCCCAAATACTGGGAAATATAGCTGTTGTGTCAAATATAGTACCTTCAACCGGTATACCTTTACCACTTTTTAAGTTATGGAGGAAGTACGACAATTGTAACAATGGCCGCACTGGGAATAGTGTATAACATTATAAAATCATTATACGCAGAAGAGGAACAGGAAAGACTGAAAAAGAAAGAATTCAGGAAGAAAATCAGGAAGCTTAAGTTTTAAATTACAAAAAGAAAGAAGTGGAGAAATAATATGAAAAAAAGTAGTATTTACAACAGGAGGAACAGGAGGGCATATATATCCTGCCCCTATCTATTGCAAGAAAATTAAGGGAAAAAAATACGGAAGTATTATTTATAGGAACAAAGCATAGAATGGAAAAGGAATTGGTGCCAAATGAAAACTTTAAATTTATAGGACTTGACGTACTACCTTTAAGATCCATAATTTCTTTTTTTAAAATGGCAGGTGCCATATTTAAGACAATAGGAATACTGAAAAAGGAAAAACCTACAGAAATAATAGGTTTTGGAAATTATATAACAATACCTGTTCTTGTGGCGGCGATAGTATTGAGAATACCTTACTATCTACAGGAACAGAACTGTACAATGGGTCAGGCAAATAAATATTTTTACAAATGGGCTAGAAAAGTATTTATAGCTTTTGAAAATACACTGAACCACATACCTGAAAAGTATAAATCAAAAATTTGTTGTAACTGGTAACCCGTTAAGAGAAGAATTTTTACACTAAAGATAAAAATGAAGAAAGAAAAAAATCTTGAAATAGGAGAAGATGAAAAAGTTATTCTTGTAATTGGAGGCAGCTCGGGAGCCAAAAGTATAAATGAAGCAGTTATAAAAAAATTGGGAAAAAAATAATAGCTGATGAAAAAAATAAAATTATTCTGGGGAACAGGAAAGGATAATTTTGAAGAAGATACATACAGAATGAAAAAAATTTTGGTAATTCAGTAGTTAAACCTTATTTTTAACAATGTTGCAGATATAATGTCTGCATCAGATTTAGTAATATGCAGAGCAGGAGCTTCAACTATTTCTGAACTTATTCAGCTGGAAAAACCGTCAATATTGATTCCTTATGATTTTGTTGGTCAGAAGGAAAATGCTGATGTTCTTGAATATGTAAATGGAGCGAAAATATTTACGAATGAAACTGCGGATAAGGGCGGTCGAAGAAGCTATGACTCTTGTAAAACAGGATGAAATGCTGGAATTTATGAAGGAAAATATAAGAAAACTAAAAAAAGGTAATGCGGCTGATACAATAATACAGGAAATGGGACTATAATAACATATAAAATAGAGGAAGAGAGGCAGAGATGTTAACGAATGTCAGAAATGTTTATTTCAGTGGAATAAACGGTATAGGAATGAGTGGACTTGCGAAAATTCTTGTAAAGGAAGGTTATAATGTGGCAGGTTCAGATCTTGAAAGAAAAGCCATAACTCAGGAAATGGAAGAAATGGGAATTAAAATATATATAGGTCAGGTTGAGGAAAAATGTTAAGGATAAAGGAATAGATTTATTTGTCTATTCTACTGCAATAAGGGAAACTAACCCTGAATATAAATATGTTGTGGAAAATAATATAAAAAAATAAAAAAAGAGGACAGCTTCTGCAGAAATAATGAATAAATTTGAAGGAATTGCTGTTGCAGGAACACACGGAAAAACTACTACAAGCTCAATGATGAGTGTAGCTTTTCTGGAAAAGGATCCTTTTATCGTTGTAGGTGGTATAATTCCTGAAATTAACAGTAACAGTAAAATTGGGAGTTCAGAATATTTTATTGCTGAAGCGGATGAAAGTGATAACTCATTTCTGTATATAAAGCCTAAGTACTCTGTTGTTACAAATGTGGAGCCAGATCATCTTGAACATCATGGAACTTACGAAAAATATAAAGAGATCCTTTGAAAAATTTATTGACAGTACTGAAAAATTAGCTCTTCTTTGTAAAGACTGTACTGAAATACCTGAACTTAACATAAAAAAATAAAAATATAATATGGTATAGTGTAAAAGGGAAGATGCTCATATATTTTGCAACAAATATAAGAGTTGTTGATGGACATACAAAATATGAAGTAATAAAAAAATGGTAAGAATTTAGGGGAATTTGAACTTTCCATTCCTGGAGAGCATAATGTTTCAAATTCACTTCCAGTTATATATCTTGCCCATGAAATGAACTGTAATATGGAAACTGTTAAGGAAAGATTACTTGATTTCAAGGGAGCAAACAGAAGATATCAGGTAATTTATGATAATAATATAAGAATAATAGATGATTATGCACATCATCCAACAGAAATAAAAGTAACTATTGATGCGGCACAGGAAACAGAAAAAGGGAAAATAACATTGATTTTCCAGCCACACAGATATAGCAGAACAAAATTTTTCTTTGATGATTTTGCAAAAGCATTAGGAAGAATTGATAATCTGATTTTACTACCAATTTATGCGGCAAGTGAAGATAACACATATGGTGTCACTTCTGAATCTCTTGCTGAAAAAATAGGTAACGGGGCAAGAGTATGCAGTGAAGCTGAAATAGAAGAAATGATAAGAAATAACAGGGAAACTGATGATACGTATATATTCATGGGAGCAGGAAGTGTTTCAAAATTGGCTCATGATATAATAGACAGATTAAAATAAGGAGATTTTTAGTTAAATGAGAATTCTTAAAGACGTTGAAATGAAAGAATATTCACACATGAAAGTCGGGGGACAGCCAAGGAATTAATATTTATCGAAAATAGAAATGAATTTAAGGAAGTCCTATCCACAAGGGACAGAGTATATTTTTTTAGGAAATGGAACAAATACTCTGATTGATGATGGATACTTGGATATAAGTTTTATATCTCTTAAAGACTTTCAAAAATATAACAGTTGAGGAAAAAAACAGATGAATATGATTTAGTCAGAGTGGGAAGCAGGTCTTGATCTTGATGATCTGATAGACTATATGGAAAAATGACTATACAGGGCTGGAAAAATATAACAGGAATTCCCGGTTCAGTGGGAGGACTTGTAAATATGAATGGAGGGGCCTACGGTACTGAAATTTTTGACTGTATTGAGGAAGTTGAAATATGTGATTCTGAAGGGGAAATTAAAAAAATTAAAAAAATCAGAACTGACATTTAAATATAGAACTACAGAAATCAAAAGAAAAATGGATTGTAGTTTCTGCATTATTTAAATTTAAAAAGAGGTTTTGACAAGGAATGTGCAGAAGACAAGAGAAATCAGAGGAAACTAAAGCATCCGCTTGATTATCCAAACTTGGGAAGTACATTTAAAAAAATCCTGAAGGAACTTTTGCAGCACAGCTTATATCTGATGCAGGACTGAAAGAATACAGAGTGGGTGATGCACAGGTTGCTTTTAAACATCCTAACTTCATAATTAATCTGGGAAATGCTAAATTTTTCTGATGTAATGGAAGTTATAGCCCATGTAAAAAAAGTAGTTTCTGAAAAAAATTTAATATTAATCTGGAAACAGAAATAATTATTTTTGAAAAATAATTAAACTAAAAAAATAAATTTTATAAAAATTAATTATTTTTTTATAAAATAATTGAATAATGTTGAAAAAAGTGTATAATAAAAACAATGTTGTGGAGTAAATTATGAAAAAAACAATAAAAAAACTTTGGCTGTATTCGGTTTAATAATAAGTGGGATTTATTTTGGTAAGTGGTTTATCCAGACTGATTATTTTCAAAAATTAGGGAAATTCCAGTCACAGGAGATAACGCACTGCTGAAAAGAGATATTGTAAGTAAACTTGAGAAACTGAAAGGTGAGAACATCGTCTATATTGATACAAAAAAACTGGAAAAAAATGATAAAGGAAGATGCAAGAGTAAAAAGTGTCACAATTCAGAAGATATTTCCAAGCAAAGCTTAAGATAAATATAGAGGAACGGAAACTTTACGTATATGCAGATAATGGAAGTGATAAATTTTTAGCTGACAGCGACTTAAACCTGTTTGGATATATGAATGAAGTGAAACTTCAAAGGGATACCAACCGTAACTTTATAAAAATGAAGAATCAAAGAAGGATATGAAAATTATACTTTCTAAAAATAAAAATAAAGATTTGTATGATATGATATCAGAAATAAAAAAATCAGATGATCAGAAGGAAAAATAAGTATGAATTAGTACTTATAGATGGAGTGAAAATTATAACAGATACATTAGTAAATGAAAAAAAGTATGATGAAATATATAAATCCTACAAAAAAATAAAGAGCGATCAGGCAATCCAGTACATAGATATAAGATTTAAATATTTTTAATGTAAAATAATTCAGGAGGATAACAGAATGGAGAATTCTTTTAACAATACCAATATATTAGAAGAAATGGAAGAAATAACATCTAACGTTGCACAGCTGAAGGTAGTAGGAGTAGGTGGAGCTGGAGGCAATGCAGTAAATGATATGCTGGAAAGCGGAATTACAGGAGTAGAATTCATAGCTATAAATACAGACCTGCAGGACTTGAACAGATCTAAAACTCAGACAAAAGTATTGTTAGGAAAAGGAACAGGTGCAGGAGCTATACCTGAAAAAGGACGTATTGCTGCAAAAGAATCAGAAGAAAAAATAAAACAGGTTCTGGAAGGAACAGATATGTTATTTATCACAGCAGGAATGGGTGGAGGAACAGGAACAGGTGCATCTCCAGTTGTTGCTGAAATAGCTAAGAGTATGGGAATACTTACTGTAGCTGTAGTTACTAAACCTTTTGATTTTGAAGGGCCTTTTAAGAGAAAGAATGCTGATGAAGGAGTAGAAAATCTGAAGAAATTTGTAGACACTCTAATTGTGATACCTAACCAGCAGTTGTATAAATTACCAAAAATAAATATTTCACTGAAAAATGCCTTTAAGGAAGCAAATAATGTTTTTGAGAATAGGGATAAAAGGAATATCAGACCTTATAACAAAACAGGGGTTTGTAAACCTTGACTTTGCTGATGTAAAGACAGTAATGAAAGATTCAGGAATTGCAATGCTTGGATTTGGGGAAGCAAGTGGGGATGGAAGAGCGAAGGCTGCAACAGAGCAGGCTTTAAACAGTCCATTGCTTGAAAAAGTCAATAGAAGGTGCAAGAAAAAAATATTGTTAAATATAACATCTGGTGAAGATATGGGACTTGATGAAGTAACAGAAGTATCAGAAACAATATATAAGAAAACAGGAAATGCAGAAGCAACTCTTATCTGGGGAGCAATACTTGAAAAAGATGAAAATGAGACAGAAGAAAGTCAGGCTAATTTTGACAAACCTAAAGGATATTTCAGAGTATCATTGATAGCAACAGATTTTTCAGGAAAATGAAGCTCCAAAGGAAAAGTTAGAAAAAGAAGAGACTTCTGAAAATAATGATGGACAGAATAACAATGAACCTGAAAATGTAGGGAAAAGCAGAAACAAATCATGAAGATAAAAAGAGATCAGGACAGGGAGAGTACATTGTACCGTCATTCTTTGAGCAGAATTTAGAATAAAAAAATATAGAAAAAAAGGTAAAAAAATAAGCAAAATTTAAATTCACATATGGTGAATAAAATATTATCTTGATTTTTATTCAATATTTTTTTGATAAAATAAAAAGACCTGCTCTATTTTTAGATAGGGCTAAAAAGCCGAAGGAAAGGAGAAAGAAATGAGAAATTACGAAATTATGTTTATACTTTCTACACAGTTAACTGATGAAGAAAAACAAGCTGGAGTAAAATTAGTTGAAGATACTTTTAGCTAAAGCAGGAGCTGTAGAAATTAAAACAGAAGTTTGGGGAGAAAGAAAATTAGCTTATCCTATAAAGAAAAAAAGAAAAATGGGTACTATGTTCTTACTTTATTCCAAATGGATGGAACAGGATTAACTGAAGTAGAAGCTAAATTAAACATTACAGAATCAATATTAAAAATATATGATAGTTAAAAATGACTAATCATAAATAGACGGGGGTTATAATTTAATTTATAATAAATTAAAATTTTTCGAGGGGTAAAATTATGAACCATGTTACATTAATGGGAAGATTAACAAGAGATCCTGAAATGAGTTACTTACAATCAGGAAAGGCTTTCAGTAAATTTACTGTAGCTGTAAGTAGAGAATTTAACAGAGAGGAAGCAGATTTTATTAACTGTACTGCCTGGGGAAAAACTGCTGAGACAATAGCTGAGTACCTGAGAAAGGGTAGAAGAATCGCTCTTCAGGGAAGATTAAGTGTCAACAGTTATGAAAAAAATGGTGAAACAAGATGGTCAACAGAAGTAATTGTAGACAAGTTCGAGTTTGTAGATACTGTAAATTCTACAGGAGGACAAAGTTCTTATACGCAGCCAAAAAATCTGAAAACTCATTTGCAAATAATAATAATAACGACAATGACGAAATAATGGATGATGATGATTTTCCATTTTAATTAGGAAAAACAGGAGGTGACAACGGTATGAAACCGGCTACTGAATTTAAAAAGAAGAAAAAAAGAAGACCAAAAAGTAAAATTTAAAGTAGAAGATATAAATTATAAAAATGTAGATTTATTGAAAAAAATTTTATGAATGATAAAGGTAAGATTTCACCTGCAAGAGTAACAGGTCTGGAAGCTAAAAATTCAAAGAAAAATAGCAAAAAGCTATAAAGAGATCAAGACAAATAGCTTTTAATGCCTTATACAAGAATAGAAAAAAATAAAATTTTATGGACTATTGAAAGAATGAGAAAAATTACTTTTTAATAGTCTTTTTTTATTATATAAATATCAGAATTAGAAAACGAAAGAAGTCTTATAATAGAACATCATATAAAGAAAAGATAGATTTTTAAAGGATAACTATGCTGAATTTATTTTTTTCGGTTTATAGTCAATTATAAGAAAAAAATCATATGAAAAATAATCTTTCTTTTTGTTTTTAATATAGTATAATTACACTACAAATATAGATAAAACGGATGGGTGGTAAAATGAAAAGCAAAAATGGCTTATAGCGTTTTTAATGTTGATTCTTCTTTCGTGCGGAAAAAAAGAAAACAAAGGAAGTAACGTAGAAAATAAAAAGTAATACAGAACAGTCTGAGGATCAGCTGGTAACTTTTAAAGATAAGTCAATAGAGAGAGTAATAAGTGATTTTTGAAATAATTTCTAAAGAAAAATAAAATTAAACTTGATAAATTTGAAAAATCTGAAATATGAAAATCAGAATTTTTTTATATGGCTGAAATTCCTTCAAAAGCAGACAGTAATTATACAATATCCTATCAGGGAATAGATATAAAAGGCCTTGTATTAAAGGTTGGAGTTGTAAATAATTCAGATCTTGCCATGATTGAAGATATGGTTGTAAATTTGATTGAAGTTTCAGATAAAAAGAATAGTAGAAGATGAAGCAAAGGGCAATATATGCAGGGCTTTTTATCTGATATAAAGGAAGATAAGCTTTCAAATTCTGCAAAATATAAAAATGGTATTACATATTCTGTTAAAATAGAAAAAAACAGGAGCACTTATATTTTTCTGCACAGTAATATAATAAAAATTAGACAGAAGGGATGAAATATGAATTTAGAAGCATTATTAGGACTGCTGCAAGGGCAGGATTTAGGTCAGCTTGCAGAACAGGTTGGAGGAAATGAAGGACAGGTAAAAAATGGAGTAATGGCTGCATTACCGGCAATGCTGACAGCATTGAGTAAAAATACAGGAACAGAAAAAGGTGCTCAGGAATTAAGTAATGCACTGGAAACAAAGCACGATGGTTCGATTCTTAATAATTTATCAGGATATTTAAGCAATCCTGATTTAAAAGATGGAGCAGGTATATTAAATCATCTGTTTGGAAGCCAGACATCAAATGTTGCAAATGCAGTTTCACAGTCAAGCGGACTGGATTCAAATGGAAGCATGAAAATGTTGCAGATGCTTGCACCAGTTCTTATGGGTATGCTGGGACAGCAAAAAAAGCAAAATAATCTGGATGCAGAAGGAATAGGAAATCTTACTTCCATGCTTGCCTCAAACTTTGGATCAGAAGCAGGAGCTTCAGGAATTATGGATGCTGTTACAAATCTTCTGGATGCAAATAAAGATGGAAATGTAATGGACGATATAATGGGAATGGTTGGAAAAAAATCTTTGGTGGAAATAAATAGGTAATTAAAATGGGAATACTTATAAATCGGAAATATAAGAGTACTCCTATTTTTTTATTTAACATTTTATTTGGAAGAAATAAAATTAAAAATTGAAAAAGTTACATGAAAATATTATATAATAACTTTGCGAAGATAAAAACACAACGTATTTTAATTATACAGTTCCAGTTGGTAGTCTGGACACAGTTAAAACTGTAAGTAACCTTCCTCCTTGGGTCGTCCATTCTTTGCTTATTAAATTTTAAGGAGGAACTATTATTATGAGTAAAATTTCAGGAAACTTACTGTATTTTTTAGAGCCCCTTTTTTTGGATAGGAGTCTTTGAAAAAAATAACAGATAATAAGTTGTCTGTTTGTAAAAGTTACTTTTGGCTCTGAACCAAAAAGATTATCAAATTTATGATTTTTATTTTTGAAAAAAAGTATGACAATCTAAAAATTTAGTGATACTGTTACAGTTAATATGAAAGAAAAAAATAAGCAATCCTAAAAGACTTCAAAGAGAGATAAATAAGACTATTAAAAAAAGGTAAAATAAGTACAAAAATCCCGAGAAATATTAAAAGTCAGAACATGAAAAATAAAATTGAAAGGAAAAAGAATAACAGAAAGCAAAGAGAAGCAGACGTAAATTTCAAATAAAGCAGCAGAAAAACAGAAAAACACAAAGGAAGATAGAATATGAAAGGACATCATCATGGAAAGACAGGATAATGGACAAAATGAGAAAAATGCCAAGATAAGGCTTATGGCTGCAATGTTTATTTTTTTGGAACAATTGGAATATTTGTAAGGAATATTCCGCTGCCATCAAGTGTAATAGCACTTGCAAGGGGAATTATCGGTACATTGTTTCTGATAATTTTTACAGGAATTAAGAAAATAAAGATTTCATATAAAGAGATAAAAAAATAATCTGATAATTTTTATGTCTATCAGGGAATGCTTATCGGAATACACTGGATTTTTCCTATTTGAAGCATATCATCATACAACGGTTGCAATAGCGACTTTATGTTATTATCTGGCACCTGTTTTTGTCATTATTGCATCTCCATTTGTACTGAAGGAAAAATTGTCATTAAAACAGGCAGTATGTGTAGCGGTAGCTCTTGTGGGAATGATTTTTGTTTCGGGAGTCCTTAAAAAAGGGGGACTGGAAAATCTTCAGATGACAGGGATAATGTTCGGGATAGGAGCCGCGGCAATATATGCAACAGTGGTTATTCTGAATAAACATCTGAAACAGATATCTTCCTATGCAATGACCATCATGCAGCTGGGAATGGCGGTAATGGTACTGGCACCATATACATTCCTGACTCAGGATGTGGGAAAACTGACTTTCAGTTTTATGACAATTATATTGCTGGGAGTTGTAGGGATTGTAAATACAGGAATAACATATGGACTTTATTTTTTTCAGGGATAAAGGAGCTTAAAGGCACATACAATAGCCATTTTTCAGCTATATAGACCCAATCGTTGCTATTTTTTTCTTTCAATAATAGTTTTAAGGGAAAAACCTGATATATTTACAATTATTGGAGGAGCACTTATTCTAGGCTCAACATTGGTAAGCGAACTGGCATCACATGGGAAATAGGTAAACGACAGGAAATATTTTTTTAATAAAAAAAGGTTTTAATAGATTAAATATAAATGGAGAACTGAAGGGAGAAAAGTATTATGAAACTTTATATTAAGCAGAAGGTATTTACAATCAAGGATAAATTTACAGTAAAGGATGAAGCGGGAAATGACAAGTACTTTGTTGAAGGAAAGTTACTTTCACTTGGTAAAAAAATTTTTATATATATAATATGGAGAAAGAGGAAGTTGCATATATAGAACAGAAGCTGATGAATCTTATGCCCTAAATTTTTTTGTATATGTAAAGGGAGAAAAAATAGCTGAAATTCATAAAAATTCAGTTTCCTGAAACCCAAAATATGAAATAGTAGGAAAAAAACTGGGTAACAAATGGAGATTTGTGGGCACATGAATATAACATAACAGACATGGACAGCGGAAATCAGATTGCAAGCATACATAAGGAATGGATGACATGGGAGATTCATATATGCTGGATATAGAAGATGAAAAGCATGAAATTTCCATAATGGCATTGATTCTTGCAATTGACGCTGTCATGGCAACAAAAAAACTAGAGGAGATAAAATGAGTTTAGTACAGTTTAATAAGGTATACAAGCAGTTTGCAGGAGATTTTTATACTGAAGGACATAAGTTTTTCCATAGAAGAAAAGGATAAAATAGGACTTGTGGGACTTAACGGTGTTGGAAAATCTACCGTTATAAGAATGCTGCTTGGGAAAAGAAAGAGTCGACGGAGCTGAAAATAATCCTAAATGAAATAGGAGAAATAATAAAAAAAGTCCATCAATGAGAATAGGATATTTATCCCAGAATCATGAATTTTCAGATGAAAGAAATACAATATATGAGGAAATGATGTCTGTTTTTTTCTGAAGAAAGGGAAATATGGAATAAATTACAGAAGGTGAATATGCTTCTGGGAACTGCTGAAGGGGAAGAACTGGAAAATCTTATAAACCAATCTGCAGAGTTGTCCTCCCTTTATGAGGCGAAAAACGGTTATGAAATAGAGTATAAGATAAAGCAGATACTTACAGGGCTTGAATTGACAGATGAATACTATAATCTTTATCTGAAGGATTTTAAGCGGTGGAGAACGTACAAGAGTGTCATTAGCAAAACTTCTTCTGATTGAACCGGATCTGCTTATACTTGATGAGCCTACAAACCATCTGGATCTTGTTTCTATAGAATGGCTGGAGGACTATCTGAAAAAGGTATAACAAGGCATTCCTTCTTGTTTTCGCATGACAGGATTTTTCTTGATAATGTATGTAATAAAATATACGAGATAGAAAAATAGGAAATTATATAAATATGACGGAAATTTTTCTTCTTTCATACTGCAGAAGGAAATGATTTTTAAAAGGTGAAATAAAAAGGTATGAAAAAGAGCAGGGAAAAAAATTAGGAAAATGGAAGAGTATATTGATAGATTCCGTGCGGGAATAAAAAGCAAGACAGGCAAAAAGGGAGACAGAAAATACTCGACAGAATAGAAAAGAATGGATGATCCTGTTTTTAACCCCCAGAGAATGAGGCTGAAGTTTGAAACAGACGGTATAAGCGGAGATAATGTACTCAAGGTGGAAGGGATTGAAAAAGACTTTTTGGAGATAAGAAAGTCTTAAATAATATAAGTTTTAAGCTTTACAAGGGAGAAAAGAGTGGGGATTATAGGAAAAATGGTATTGGGAAATCCACTCTTCTTAAGATAATTGCCGGAAAGCTGGAAAAGGATGCAGGAGAAGTTGAATTTGGTGCGAGAGTGAAAAATGGGATACTATGATCAGGATCATCAGGATTTAACATCTGCAAACAACATACTGCAGGAAATAAACGTATCTCTCAACCTGACGGAAGAATATTTAAGAAATCTTGCAGGAGGATTCCTTTTTTCAGGAGAAGATGTTTTAAAAGAAAATTGAAAAATTAAGCGGTGGAGAGAAAGTAAGGGTATCCTTTTCTGAAACTTTTACATGAAAAGGGCAAACTTTCTTATACTTGATGAGCCGACAAATCATCTTGACATTTATTCCATAGAAGTACTTGAAGATGCACTTGAAAATTTTGACGGAACAATGCTTGTAGTTTCCCATAACAGACATTTTCTGGATAGCGTATGTAATACGATTTACTACCTTGATGAAAATGGACTTACAAAATTTAAGGGAAATTATGAAGATTACAAGGAAAGCCTCAAGAATGCAAAAACTTCATCCCAGACAGCTGAAGAAATTGAAATAAAGGAAGAGCGTAAGCTTTCCTATCAGGAGCAGAAGGAGCTGAGCAAAAAGATTTCTAAAATTGAAAAGGGATGTAGCGAAACTGGAAGATGAAATGGAAAAAAATTACAGTGAAGAGGGAAGAACTGAATATAGAATATGAGCTGCAGGAAACGTAATGACCTCGGAAAATTAATGGAAATACAGGAGCAGTTTGACAAACTCGAAGAGGAAGAAATGTCAAAAATGGAAGAGTGGGATGAAAAAGTCTGAGGAATTAAAGAAAATATATGTAGTAGGAAAAATTTTACAGATGATTTTAAATCCAGTAATAGAATTATGGTATACTGAAATATAGTAAAATATAAGAAAGGGGTCAGGCTATTTTTAAAAATATTTTTAGATTAGCCCGGATAATATAGTTATGAAAAGAAGAAAAAGATTATATTGAGATTGAAAGAAACAGGGAAAAAGAAATTTATATCAGATGAAAAAGTTGAAAAATTGTAAACTGTGTGATATATCTGATAATGAAAAATTATTAAATATAGTACAGTTACTTATAAGAATTTGTTAAAATGGCTGGTTATAGGATTGGTATCTTTAGCATTGGCACAGTTAATTAAATGGTTCATATTTGTGACATTGTTTGCAGGATATTGTTGTTTTTTCCATATTGATGACAATATTATTTAATGGAATAAAACTTTGGAATTAAAGGAAAAATCCTTTTTATACAGTCCTGAAAAGGAAGATATAGACTATAATTCGTTTGGAATATTTTTATAATAACTACATATTCGGGGATTTTTCTTGCTTACAGGAATAACAGGAATTATTGGAGAACAATACCTTCCATAGCATTTCCGGATGGAACTGTACATGATTTTTCTGAAAAATTATTTGCTGGAAAAATTCCAGCATCACAGAGTATTATAAATTCAGGGGGAGAAGAGGTCTTTCATGTCAGAGATGAGGAAGATATAAAAAGGATTACAGAAAGAGGGACTTTTTGGGAAAAGAAGAGATAGAATATTCCGTGCAATGAGGGATAAAGTTGTCCCGCTTAAAAGACTTCAGGAGGAAGTAGCTTATGAAGAAAGTAATAATAAGCTGGTAATAAAAAGAAGGTTTAGTAGTAAAAGAGGAAATTTATCCATGGGAAAAATTAAAAGCCTATTAAATTAGAAAAATCATTTGGAGGTCTTGTGAAATAAAAACATTGCATGATGAAATAGTTTTTCCTCAAGAACAACTGCGATAACAAGAGTTCCATTATTTAAAGCATTGTATAATTCAATGATTAAGGAAAGAAAAATCAAATATACTATAGAAACACAGTCAAACAAAATTTTATTTCAAATTCGTCGTTTGACTGTTTTTCAATTTATTCAGCTGTTTATTTTGCAACGTTTAATTGTTTAGCTTTTTGAGTACTATTTAGCTTACGTCTGTAATTAAATAATAATGCTGTACAGATAGCAGTAACTGCAGCTGCAATTAATGTTCCATAAAGTTCGATAGTATGAACAGGTACACCTTTAAAGAATCTTACGAAACCTTCCGGAGCTATTATAATATAAGTTGTGACAACCATTGTCATGAACATTGAAGGAATTAATGCAAATACAAATGGTTTTCCTTTTTCTAACAAAGCTCACTACTGTTGCAGTCCATAATGAAACAGCAGCAAGAGTTTGGTTTGCCCATGCAAAGTATCTCCAAATAATGTTGAAATCAATAGTTGTTAAATATATACCAATAGCAACAAAAGGTATTGCGATGAAGAATCTATTTTTATTGGTGCCTGTTTAATTTTTGAAAATATCAGCAATAATTAATCTTGATCCTCTGAAAGCAGTATCTCCCGAAGTAATAGGACAAGCAACAACTCCAAGTACTGCCAGGAATGCTCCAAAGATACCAAGTAACTGAACAGATGCTTTTATTTACTACAACCGCAGGTGAACCAGCAGCGGCTAATTCTTTTTATTCCACCAAATACAGTCATGGCAGCGGCAGCCCATATCAATGCAACAACACCTTCAGCAATCATTGCACCATAGAATACTCTTCTTCCTTCAGTTTCATTTTTTTATACAACGTGCAACCATTGGAGATTGAGTAGCGTGGAAACCACTTACTGCACCACATGCTATTGAAATAAACAGGTAAGGAAAAATTGAAATACCTTTAGGATGCAAATTTCCTTTAAAAATTTCAGTAACTTCAGGAATTACGAAAGCCCCTGTAAATTGACCGTAAACCAACATAGTTCCGATACCAACTGCCATAAATAGCAATGCAAAACCGAAAATTGGATAGATTTTTAGCAATAATTTTATCAAGTGGAAGAACTGTTGCTAAAATATAGTAAGCAATTATAATAATTGTAAAAGTCATAGCACTAACACTGGAATTAAATTATGAAGAATGTCAGCAGGTGATTTTTATAAATACAACTCAACAAGTAATAATAGAACGATTGAGAAAAACCCTCATAACTTGCTGCATTACAACACCCTAAAATTTTTCCAACAATTTCCCCAATACTGCTTCCTTTATCCCTAAGAGAAAGCATACCAATTAAGTAGTCATGAACTGCTCCTCCAAAAATACATCCAAATACAATCCATAAGAATGCTGCCGGTCCCCCACAAAGCTCCCTGCAATAGCCCCAAAAATTGGACCTGTTCCCTGCAATGTTAAGAAATTGAATAAGGAATGCTTTTGGTGTACTAACTTCTACATAGTCCACACCATCATAACATTCTACTGCAGGCTGTAGTTCTCTTCGGATCAATTCCAAAAGACTTTTTCTACGAATTTTTCCGTAAATTACGTAGCCTAAAAATAAGAGCGATAATCGCTAAAAATAAAAGAAATCATAAAAACCTCAAAAATTAAAAAAATTAATTTTTCATATATGTATATAAAAAAATTATTTAACTACTCTGTTCTAATATGATAACTCGATTTTTCAAAAAGCAAGAGCATCATTAGAGATTTAATTAAAATATAATTATTAATTATAAGGCTGTATGATAAACTTAATACTGAAAAAGGGCTGGAGAAAAACATTTTTTAAAAATAAAAATAGCATAAAAAAATCTAGTTATCCGCATAAAAAAACTGGACTTATCACACTTTATCAAGGTCAAAACCACTCAATTTACTACTAATTTACTACTTATGAATGAGCTTTGATACGACGATTTATCCTTGAAAAGTGAAGATATAAAGATACTTCCAATAAAATTTGAATATTTAATAGGTAGACACTTCAAAAAATGAGGTGTCTATTTTTTTACCCGATTTTGAAAGGAAGTGAACTTATGAAAACAAAAAATCAAGAATCAAAAGGTCGTTCCCCACTCTTTAAGACCATCAAACATTCATTCAGCCAATAAAAAAGAAAGGATAGGTAAAAATATGGAACTTAAATTTGTGATTCCCAACATGGAAAAAACATTCGGCAATTTAGAATTTGCTGGCGAGGATAAAGTCGTTCAGCGAAGAATCAACGGACGGCTAACTGTCTTATCAAGAAGCTATAATCTCTATTCTGATGTTCAAAGAGCAGATGATATTGTGGTGGTGCTTCCTGCTGAAGCTGGCGAAAAAAACATTTCGGCTTTGAGGAACGTGTGAAGTTAGTCAATCCACGTATTACCGCAGAGGGCTACAAAATCGGCACTCGTGGTTTTACAAATTACCTTTTACATGCTGACGACATGATAAAAGAATAAAGAAAGAGAGGAAAAATGATGAGATTAGCAAATGGCATTGTATTAGATAAAGACACGACTTTTGGAGAATTGAAATTCTCTGCTCTACGTCGTGAAGTGAGAATCCAAAATGAAGACGGGTCGGTTTCAGATGAAATCAAGGAACGTACCTATGACTTAAAATCCAAAGGACAAGGACGCATGATTCAAGTAAGTATTCCTGCCAGCGTGCCTTTGAAAGAGTTTGATTATAACGCACGGGTGGAACTTATCAATCCCATTGCGGACACCGTTGCTACTGCCACCTATCAAGGAGCAGATGTTGACTGGTATATCAAGGCAGACGATATTGTGCTGACAAAGGATTCTAGTTCATTCAAAGCTCAACCACAAGCAAAGAAAGAACCGACACAAGACAAATAGTCGCTAGGTAGAAAGGAGACTTTTTCGCATGAAACAGCGTGGTAAAAGGATTCGCCCATCTGGTAAAGATTTAGTCTTTCATTTTACGATAGCGTCACTCCTGCCTGTTTTCCTGCTGGTTGTCGGACTGTTTCATGTGAAGACAATCCAGCAGATCAACTGGCAGGATTTTAACCTATCACAAGCAGATAAGATTGACATTCCCTATTTAATTATCAGTTTCAGTGTCGCAATTCTTATCTGCTTGCTGGTAGCGTTTGTATTCAAACGGGTTCGCTATGATACGGTTAAACAACTTTACCACCGTCAAAAACTGGCAAAGATGATACTTGAAAACAAGTGGTATGAATCTGAACAGGTCAAAACAGAGGGTTTCTTTAAAGATAGTGCTGGTCGTACAAAGGAAAAGATAACCTACTTCCCTAAAATGTATTATCGACTTAAAAATGGCTTGATACAGATACGGGTGGAAATCACGCTGGGAAAATATCAAGACCAACTCTTACACTTGGAAAAGAAATTAGAGAGTGGCTTGTACTGTGAGCTGACGGATAAAGAGTTAAAGGATTCCTATGTGGAATATACTTTGCTCTATGACACCATAGCCAGTCGTATTTCTATTGATGAAGTAGAAGCTAAAGATGGTAAACTTCGCTTAATGAAAAAAACGTATGGTGGGAATATGATAAGCTCCCTCATATGTTGATTGCTGGTGGTACAGGTGGCGGTAAAACTTACTTTATACTGACACTGATTGAAGCCTTGCTTCATACAGATTCAAAAACTGTATATTCTTGACCCGAAAAAAATGCTGACCTTGCGGACTTAGGTTCTGTGATGGCAAATGTCTACTATAGAAAAGAAGACTTGCTTTCTTGCATTGAAACATTCTATGAAGAAATGATGAAACGTAGTGAGGAAATGAAACAGATGAAGAACTATAAGACTGGCAAAAAAATTATGCTTACTTAGGTCTCCCAGCACACTTCTTAATCTTTGATGAATACGTCGCTTTCATGGAAATGCTGGGAACAAAAAGAAAAACACCGCAGTTATGAATAAGCTGAAACAGATTGTCATGTTAGGGTCGTCAAGCTGGCTTCTTTCTAATACTGGCTTGTCAACGTCCAGACGCAAAATATTTGAGGCGACGGAATCCGTGATCAGTTTAATTTCAGAGTGGCTTTAGGTCGTATGTCTGAAATGGGCTATGGCATGATGTTTGGCAGTGACGTACAAAAGGATTTCTTCTTAAAAGCGAATCAAAGGTCGTGGCTATGTTGATGTAGGAACAAGTGTCATATCAGAGTTTTATACTCCCCTTGTACCAAAAGGATATGATTTCTTGGAGGAAATTAAAAAGTTATCCAACAGCAGACAGTCCACGCAGGCGACGTGCGAAGCGGAAGTCGCAGGTGTGGACTGATCTTGCTGGCTGGTGTGGCAATAGCCACGCCAGCACTTAACCCCCCGTATCTAACAGGGGGTACAAATCGACAGAAACAGTCAAAAAAACATTAGAAAATCCTTTGGTTACAAAGGGTTTACAAAATTTCAGCGTATGTCAAATGGGCTTTAAAAGTTGACATACGCCTTTTTTTGATTGGAGGGATTTTTACTGAATGAACAAACTTGGTTACAGCATTTAAAAGAAAAACGCTTGGCTTATGGACTATCTCAAAACCGTTTAGCTGTTGCGACTGGTATTACAAGGCAGTATCTAAGCGATATTGAAACAGGAAAAGTCAAGCCATCAGAGGATTTACAGCAGTCCCTTTGGGAAGCTCTGGAACGCTTCAATCCCGACGCTCCCCTTGAAATGCTGTTTGATTATGTAAGGATTCGCTTTCCGACAACAGACGTACAGCAGGTGGTCGAAAACATCTTACAACTGAAACTGTCCTATTTTCTTCATGAGGACTATGGTTTCTATTCTTATTCAGAGCATTATGCTTTTAGGCGACATATTCGTCCTTTGCTCCCATGAACTGGACAAAGGAGTTCTGGTGGAATTGAAAGGTCGTGGGTGCAGACAATTTGAAAGCTATCTTCTGGCACAACAAAGAAGCTGGTATGAGTTCTTTATGGACGTTTTGGTGGCTGGCGGTGTGATGAAACGCCTTGACCTTGCCATTAACGATAAGACAGGGATTTTGAATATCCCTGTACTCACTGAAAAGTGCCAACAGGAAGAATGTATCTCCGTCTTCCGCAGTTTTTAAAAAGCTATCGCAGTGGCGAACTGGTACGCAAAGAGGAAAAGGAATGTATGGGAAACACCCTCTATATCGGTTCATTACAAAGTGAAGTTTATTTCTGTATCTATGAAAAGGACTACGAGCAGTACAAGAAAAATGATATTCCCATTGAAGACGCAGAAGTAAAAAACCGTTTTGAGATTCGATTGAAAAATGAGCGTGCCTATTATGCAGTCCGTGATTTACTCGTCTATGACAATCCAGAGCATACCGCCTTTAAAATTATCAATCGGTATATCCGTTTTGTAGATAAAGACGATTCCAAACCTCGTTCTGATTGGAAACTGAATGAAGAATGGGCTTGGTTTTATTGGGAACAATCGTGAACGATTAAAACTAACCACAAAACCAGAGCCTTACTCCTTCCAAAGGACGCTGAACTGGCTATCTCATCAAGTTGCCCCGACCTTAAAGGTTGCGATTAAACTTGATGAAATCAACCAGACGCAGGTTGTAAAAGACATTCTCGACCATGCGAAACTGACAGACCGACACAAGCAGATTTTGAAGCAACAGTCAGTAAAAGAACAGGACGTGATAACAACAAAAAAATAACTCAAATACAAATTCATTGAATATAGAGAGGAGAACATTTTTATGAATTTTGGACAAAACCTTTATAACTGGTTTCTATCAAACGCTCAATCACTGGTGCTTTTAGCAATCGTTGTGATTGGCTTGTATCTTGGCTTCAAGCGTGAGTTTAGCAAACTGATTGGCTTTTTAATTATTGCGATTATTGCGGTTGGCTTAGTCTTCAACGCTGCTGGAGTAAAAGACATTTTACTAGAGCTATTCAATCGCATTATTGGTGCTTAAATAAAACCGTTCTTTTGTGGAATATAAGTGGTTTTCTTATGTTCCGCAAAGGAATGGTACACTAAACGAAGTGCGGTAGGGATTTTTGAATCTCTACAAAGAAAGGACGTGAATATATGGACGATATGCAAGTCTATATTGCGAATTTAGGCAAATACAATGAGGGCGAATTGGTCGGTGCGTGGTTTACCTTTCCCATTGACTTTGAGGAAGTCAAAGAGAAAATCGGCTTGAATGATGAATATGAGGAATACGCCATTCATGACTACGAGTTACCCTTTACGGTTGACGAATACACTTCCATTGGCGAACTCAATCGACTATGGGAAATGGTATCGGAATTACCCGAAGAATTACAATCGGAGCTATCTGCTCTGCTCACTCATTTTTCAAGCATTGAAGAACTAAGCGAACATCAAGAGGATATTATCATTCATTCCGATTGTGATGATATGTATGACGTGGCACGCTACTACATTGAAGAAACGGGTGCTTTAGGCGAAGTACCAGCTAGTCTTCAAAAACTATATTGATTATCAAGCCTATGGTCGGGATTTAGACCTTTCAGGAACGTTTATCTCAACCAATCATGGGATTTTTTTGAAATCGTCTATTAAATCTGTCGGTACATTACTACTGGCAGATTTTCTATTTTACGGGGTGGCTCAATCAGCTACCCCTATTTTTTATGAAAGGATTGATTACATGAAGAAAATACGAAGCTATACCAGTATCTGGTCTGTGGAAAAGGTACTGTATTCTATCAATGATTTTAGACTTCCGTTTCCCATAACCTTTACGCAAATGACATGGTTTGTCGTGTCACTCTTTGCAGTGATGATACTTGGCAACTTGCCCCCTCTTTCCATGATAGAGGGAGCATTTCTCAAATACTTTGGGATTCCTGTGGCTTTCACATGGTTTATGTCTACAAAAACTTTTGATGGTAAAAAGCCTTATGGATTTTTGAAGTCTGTCATTGCTTATGCACTGCGACCAAAGCTGACCTATGCAGGAAAAAAAGTAACGCTTGGCAGAAACCAGCCACAAGAAGCCATTACAGCAGTTAGGAGTGAATTTTATGGCATATCCAATTAAATACATTGAAAACAATCTCGTCTGGAATAAAGACGGGGAATGTTATGCTTACTATGAGCTTGTTCCTTACAATTACTCATTTCTAAGTCCAGAACAGAAAATACAAGTGCATGATTCTTTCAGACAGCTTATCGCACAAAATCGTGATGGCAAAATTCATGCTTTACAAATCAGTACAGAATCCAGCATACGTTCTGCACAAGAGCGTTCCAAAAATGAAGTCACTGGCAAGCTCAAAGCGGTTGCCTATGACAAAATCGACCAACAGACAGACGCTTTAATATCCATGATTGGCGAAAATCAAGTGAACTACCGTTTCTTTATCGGCTTTAAGTTGCTTCTCAACGATCAGGAGTTTTCTATGAAAAGTCTTACCGTTGAAGCAAAAAATGCTTTGTCTGATTTTGTCTATGATGTGAACCATAAGCTGATGGGCGATTTTGTTAGTATGAGTAATGATGAAATCCTGCGTTTTCAGAAGATGGAAAAGCTCTTAGAAAATAAAATCTCTCGTCGTTTCAAAATCCGCAGGTTAGATAAGGACGACTTCGGCTATCTGATTGAACACCTTTACGGACAGACAGGCACTGCCTATGAAGAGTATGAGTACCATCTATCAAAGAAAAAGCTGGATAATGAAACGCTGATTAAATACTATGACTTGATTAAGCCTACTCGCTGTTTGGTGGAAGAAAAACAGCGATATTTGAAAATCCAGCAGGAAGATGAAACCGTCTATGTAGCTTACTTTACCATTAACAGCATTGTCGGAGAACTGGACTTCCCGTCCTCTGAAATCTTCTACTACCAGCAACAGCAATTTACATTCCCGATTGATACGTCAATGAATGTGGAAATTGTAGCGAATCGTAAAGCCCTATCTACTGTCCGCAATAAAAAGAAAGAACTGAAAGACTTGGATAACCACGCTTGGCAAAGTGATAATGAAACCAGCTCCAATGTGGCGGAAGCTCTGGAAAGTGTGAATGAGCTGGAAACCAATTTAGACCAAAGCAAGGAATCTATGTACAAGCTGTCTTATGTGGTAAGGGTATCAGCAAATGATCTTGACGAACTCAAACGTCGTTGTAATGAAGTGAAAGATTTTTATGACGATTTAAGCGTAAAACTGGTACGACCATTTGGGGATATGCTCGGCTTACATGAAGAATTTTTACCTGCCAGCAAGCGTTATATGAATGATTATATTCAATACGTGACCTCTGATTTCCTCGCTGGTTTAGGTTTTGGTGCTACTCAAATGCTGGGGGAAAATGAGGGGATTTATGTTGGCTACAGCTTAGATACTGGACGCAATGTCTATCTGAAACCTGCTCTTGCCAGTCAAGGGGTTAAGGGTTCAGTAACCAATGCGTTAGCGTCGGCTTTTGTTGGTTCGCTGGGTGGTGGTAAATCCTTTGCGAATAACCTTATCGTCTATTATGCGGTGCTTTATGGGGCACAAGCAGTGATTGTAGACCCAAAAGCAGAACGTGGCAGATGGAAAGAAACCTTGCCAGAGATTTCCCATGAAATCAATATCGTCACTCTGACTTCTGATGAGAAAAACAAAGGCTTACTTTGGACCCTTATGTGATTAGCAAAATCCCAAAGATTCTGAATCACTGGCTATTGATATTCGACAGTCTCCCTACGAGATTTCCTCTCGTGATGAGAACGCTTCGCAATCCTTAGAAAAGCCATTCGTGCAGTAACCAATAGTGAAGTACGAGGGTTGATGAAAGTGATTGAGGAATTACGGGTTGAGAATACGCCACTAAGTACCAGTATAGCCGACCATATCGAAAGTTTTACAGACTATGACTTTGCACTTTTATTATTCAGTAATGGTTATGTGGAGCAGTCTATCAGCTTAGAAAAACAACTGAACATTATGACAGGTTGCGGACTTGGTACTTCCCTGACGAGAAACCTTTGAGGAATATACCACTCATGGACTTTTATCCGTTGCTATCTGATTGTCATTAGTACCTTTGCTTTTGAGACTTTATCCATACGAGACCAAAGCATTTTCAAGATTGTAGATTTAGACGAAGCATGGAGCTTTTTACAGGTAGCACAAGGAAAAACACTATCTATGAAGCTGGTTCGGGCTGGTCGTGCTATGAACGCTGGGGTATATTTCGTGACCCAAAATACAGACGACCTCTTAGATGAAAAACTGAAAAATAACCTCAGCTTAAAATTTGCATTTCGTCTCACTGAGCTCAATCGAGATTAAAAAGACTCAGCCCTTTTTGGTGTAGACCCAGAGGACGAAAACAATCAGGAAGCCGATTGCGTGATTTGGAAAAACGGGCAACCTTTATCAGGTGATTTATATGGTCGTGTCGTATAGATACAGACTTTCCACCCTGTATTTTGGAAGAACTGCTCCATGCCTTGATACCAGACCACCTGTACGAAAAAGAGGTGAAAATGTGGAAACCATCAATAGTAAACAGAATATCGAACTGGACGCTGAAACGTCTGAGGTAAAGTGGTAATGACAGCTGTCACACTTGTGATTGCGATTTTCTCGCCATGCTTGGGAACGTGGTCTGCTGCGGGCTTGATGATACAGTCAATGTGGCAAATGAATACAGCCGATACCCACTTGAGACTATCAACTGGATTTTTATGTGGATAATAGCTGCTGAGCATATGCGTGAACTGGTCAGTGACGGGATTGGAAAACAGGTCATGTATGGACTATACTGTCATTACCAATTTTATTTGAGCGACTGGGTTTGTGGCTGTCCAATGCATGACAGGTTTACTTAGGCACGAGCCCTATTCCTTAGACTTTCATTTGCCCGCTAGCAGATTCCATTAGCGAGAATGTGCAGACCTTGGCTGGTGTGAATGCAGGCGGATTTTTCAACAGAGGGTCGTCGCTGGTTTGATCTTTCACTCAGTTTGTTTTTGGTTCTTGGGCACATATGTTGCCTATGCGGGACTGATAAGAGAGAAACCACAGGAGTGCATTCATGCCATTACGATTTTGTGCTGGTGTCTCCTGCTCGACTTGGCTGATTGCCCACGCGACTACATTTGAAAAGTCAGTGACTTTCTCGTCGGATAGTCAGTAATGCCAGTTTATCACTTGGCTCGAAGATTGCCGGGTGCATTCCGATAGTCGATGCGCAAAGGACAAGCGTGGACTTGAATCAGAGATAGCCTGTTTTCCATACAGGTTCCAGCAGCCGTACATTCGCTTCATTGCGACAGTGGACATTTGAAAAGTCAGTATCGGTATTGACTGTGATGGATATAGCTCTGTTTCACCAGCCCAGATTCCAACAATGGCGAAGACGGAGAGAAATTGTTGTGGAAGAGATTGACAGAAGAGTACCAGTCTAGCCATTACAAAGACCATTAACCGTTTAGGTCGTCTTTCTTCCTATTTTGTCTTCAATGTGGGATCCATGTTTGTATTCCTATGACAGGAATCATGATTTTCTCATAGGCACTATCATCTATGCTATGTTTCCTGCCTGGGGAGCTTCTTTGAGCGTGATTCCATTATTTGGTGGTATGTCAAGAACAGAGCCATAGCAGAGCTCTTTTAATACCATTTTGAGCACGAGCCGAGATCACATTGACTATTACGATCGCGTTTAGATGTTTTCCAACCATGCTCTACTACCTTATCGGCTGGTTATCCGTTCTTTGATTGCTAGCATACAGATTGTGACCTTTGCGGGAATCTACGTCAAGCTGCGAAAGTTTAATGATGCCATGTTTTCTCTACGAGTAACGATTCTCAGAGTCGTGGAAGTCGTGGTGAGAAACCCCATGTGTATGCACGCCTCACATTGCACCGTCTGCAGCGCGAGACTTGGACGTTCCATGACTACCTGCTGGGTCTGCCATTGTTACAGGTAGAGGACAGTCGGTTCAAGAGTTCTGCAAGGACACGAGCAGATCACGACCAGACTGGAAAAAGGAAAATCAACTTGCTTGGAGAAACGCGTCAGGTCAAAGCCATCTGGTACAGTAGCTGATACGAGACAGAGACGACATTGGTAGACACTGCTAGTGGTTTGAAAGAACAGGTTAAAGATTTGCCGACCAGTGCAAGGATATGCAGTATATCGAGGAAACTGAGTAAAAGAGAACGTCCGTACGTAACCAGTAGTATTTCAAACTCAAAGCGTGACGACAGAGCAGTGGACGCAAGGAACAGCTAGAGAACAGGCGAAGAGCCATTTGCTGTTTGGAATCGCTCTGAAAGTCGAGACAGGTCAAACAGAAAGAAACAGCCTGCTTCTTCTGTTCATGAAAGGACTACGACTACAGAGATGAACAGCTATCATGATGAACAGACCTCAAAACAGTCTAATGCTTCAGACTTACATATAAGGGAATCTCAACTGGGCCAGGCGAGAGCGTCCAGCAGTCAAGTCCGATTTTCAGAGTTCAAAGAGTGGACACGCATACGGCAAATACCAGTCAAGAAAAACAGATTTCAAAAGCCAGCTAACCTTAACCAGCCTACAGCGGATAGAATCTCACAGCGTCCAATCACACAAAGAACGTCGAAATCTACTGTCTCAAAGAGTACCACTACAAAATACAAGAAGCAGGACCACCAATCAAAACGCCACCGCATTAAGAAAGTCGGTAAGAAACCATGAAGTTGAAAAACTTTAGTGATTGGTGGTTCCTGGATTATTCTTGATGGTCTTCTCCACTCGCTTCTGTTTGTTGCCGTTTGTTTTCGGATGGACAGTGCACAGCTGAATTTCCAGCATTCATTATGGAGGTGTGAAATGTTTCCGCAGAGAGCGCTCGCTCCTTAAGCCCATGGTAGAAAAATGCGCTGAGAATACTTGGTGGAAGAATATGTCAACATACTTCTTTTGGAGATTTATACACAGGTGGAATCGGGCGGTAGTGCCTTGGAGGATGTTGCTTGGGGTCCTCGAGGATCCTCGGTCTTCCACCGAATTCATTGAGTACAGGAAGGAATCCATTGCCATAGGGTGGAGAGTATTTCAGTGAATTATTGGCCGAAGTGGCGAGAGCTCCAAGGTGTGGTTTGGAGATCGTCTATCCAGTCCCAGCAATTATGGTGGTGGTCTCTGTTATGTATTTCAATCGCGGTAGATAAATATACCTTTGGACTGGCTTCAAAGAGTTTCTCAAAAGAGTAAGCCCAGGTGGCGAAAAGTGTCTTACCCCAGTCCCATAGCCATACCTATGATCAGGAACTTGGCGATTTCAACTCATGGCAATGTGTGTGTATGTGCGACTGGTAGCGCAGTATCTTTGTCACATAGCAGAGTTTGATGATGATACGGTACAAGCTTACATCGCGGACTGAAGTACTGGAAATGTGAGGGGCTGGCGATACGTTTACGGTGGAGCTTCCCCGAGCTACTTCTGATTGTAGCGGACTGACACATGGACGTATGGAAAAGCTGGAATTAACTTACAGAACCGCAGCAGCAATATGATGCTTGACCCAGCATATCCCACTATCGGAAGGACAAGCTGGCGATTTGGTTTTCTTTCATTCTACCTATAACGCTGGCTCTTATATTACTCATGTTGGGATATACCTTGGCAATAACCGTATGTTTCATGCAGGCGACCCAATCGGTTATACCGACTTAACAAGCTACTGGCACAGCATTTAGTGAGCAGGACGAATCAAAACAATGAAAGGAGTTTTAATGATGAAATTTAGAATCGAATAAAGAAAAACAGATACCAAAGGAAAAGAAACCTCGTGTTCTACTATAAGATTCAATCCTCATGAGAAAGGTTAGCTTTGTCAGGGTACTTTTAGGGCTTAGTTTCAACTTGCGATATTCAAGCACTTTACAGCTATAGATACTCATACTATTCACGAAACAACTATCATAGAAAAGGAATACGTTGATACTCATCATGTAGAAAATTTTGTAGAGAACTTTGCGAAAGTCTACTATTCATGGGAGCAATCCGATAAGTCCATTGATAATCGAGATGGAAAGTCTAAAGGCTATCTGACAGATGAACTTCAAGCTCTCAATGTTGATACAGTACGCAAAGATATTCCTGCTGTCGTCTTCTGTAAGAGGGATTTCCAGATATGGACGGTAGAGCCAACTGGCGACAATGAGTTTAATGTAACCTACAGTGTAGACCAGCTCATTACAGAGGAGAAAATACAAAGACCGTCCACTCTGCTTATATAGTGAGTGTCTATGTAGATGGTTCTGGAAATATGGTACTGGTTAAGAATCCGACCATTACCAACATACCTAAGAAATCAAGTTATAAACCAAAAGCCATTGAAAGTGAGGGGACGGTTGATTCCATTACAACCAATGAAATCAATGAGTTTTTAACGACGTTCTTCAAGCTCTATCCTACAGCGACAGCCAGTGAACTTTCTACTATGTGAATGACGGGATATTAAAACCAATCGGAAAAAGAGTACATCTTTCAAGAACTGGTAAATCCTATTCACAATCGTAAGGATAATCAAGTCACGGTATCGCTGACAGTGGAGTATATCGACCAGCAGACCAAAGCAACGCAGGTATCTCAATTTGATTTGGTACTTGAAAAGAACGGGAGTAATTGGAAGATTGTAAAATAACAAATATTGGTACATGATTACAGCTATTTTGTAATCACGTACTCTCTTTGATAAAAAATTGGAGATTCCTTTACAAATATGCTCTTACGTGCTATTATTTAAGTATCTATTTAAAAGGGGTTAATAAATATGCGGCAAGGTATTCTTAAATAAACTGTCAATTTGATAGTGGGAACAAATAATTGGATGTCCTTTTTTAGGAGGGCTTAGTTTTTTGTACCCAGTTTAAGAATACCTTTATCATGTGATTCTAAAGTATCCAGAGAATATCTGTATGCTTTGTATACCTATGGTTATGCATAAAAATCTCAGTGATAAAAGTATTTATCACTGGGATTTTTATGCCCTTTGGGTTTTTGAATGGAGGAAAATCACATGAAAATTATTAATATTGGAGTTTTAGCTCATGTTGATGCAGGAAAAACTACCTTAACAGAAAGCTTATTATATAACAGTGGAGCGATTACAGAATTAGGAAGCGTGGACAAAGGTACAACGAGGACGGATAATACGCTTTTAGAACGTCAGAGAGGAATTACAATTCAGACAGGAATAACCTCTTTTCAGTGGGAAAATACGAAGGTGAACATCATAGACACGCCAGGACATATGGATTTCTTAGCAGAAGTATATCGTTCATTATCAGTTTTAGATGGGGCAATTCTACTGATTTCTGCAAAAGATGGCGTACAAGCACAAACTCGTATATTATTTCATGCACTTAGGAAAATGGGGATTCCCACAATCTTTTTTATCAATAAGATTGACCAAAATGGAATTGATTTATCAACGGTTTATCAGGATATTAAAGAGAAACTTTCTGCCGAAATTGTAATCAAACAGAAGGTAGAACTGTATCCTAATATGTGTGTGACGAACTTTACCGAATCTGAACAATGGGATACGGTAATAGAGGGAAACGATGACCTTTTAGAGAAATATATGTCCGGTAAATCATTAGAAGCATTGGAACTCGAACAAGAGGAAAGCATAAGATTTCAGAATTGTTCTCTGTTCCCTGTTTATCACGGAAGTGCAAAAAACAATATAGGGATTGATAACCTTATAGAAGTGATTACGAATAAATTTTATTCATCAACACATCGAGGTCAGTCTGAACTTTGCGGAAAAGTTTTCAAAATTGAGTATTCGGAAAAAAGACAGCGTCTTGCATATATACGTCTTTATAGTGGCGTACTGCATTTGCGAGATTCGGTTAGAATATCGGAAAAGGAAAAAATAAAAATTACAGAAATGTATACTTCAATAAATGGTGAATTATGTAAAATCGATAAGGCTTATTCCGGGGAAATTGTTATTTTGCAGAATGAGTTTTTGAAGTTAAATAGTGTTCTTGGAGATACAAAGCTATTGCCACAGAGAGAGAATTGAAAATCCCCTCCCTCTGCTGCAAACGACTGTTGAACCGAGCAAACCTCAACAAAGGGAAATGTTACTTGATGCACTTTTAGAAATCTCCGACAGTGACCCGCTTCTGCGATATTATGTGGATTCTGCGACACATGAAATCATACTTTCTTTCTTAGGGAAAGTACAAATGGAAGTGACTTGTGCTCTGCTGCAAGAAAAGTATCATGTGGAGATAGAAATAAAAGAGCCTACAGTCATTTATATGGAAAGACCGTTAAAAAAAAGCAGAGTATACCATTCACATCGAAGTTCCACCGAATCCTTTCTGGGCTTCCATTGGTTTATCTGTATCACCGCTTCCGTTGGGAAGTGGAATGCAGTATGAGAGCTCGGTTTCTCTTGGATACTTAAATCAATCATTTCAAAATGCAGTTATGGAAGGGATACGCTATGGCTGTGAACAAGGATTGTATGGTTGGAATGTGACGGACTGTAAAATCTGTTTTAAGTATGGCTTATACTATAGCCCTGTTAGTACCCCAGCAGATTTTCGGATGCTTGCTCCTATTGTATTGGAACAAGTCTTAAAAAAAAGCTGGAACAGAATTGTTAGAGCCATATCTTAGTTTTAAAATTTATGCGCCACAGGAATATCTTTCACGAGCATACACCGATGCTCCTAAATATTGTGCGAACATCGTAGACACTCAATTGAAAAATAATGAGGTCATTCTTAGTGGAGAAATCCCTGCTCGGTGTATTCAAGAATATCGTAGTGATTTAACTTTCTTTACAAATGGACGTAGTGTTTGTTTAACAGAGTTAAAAGGGTACCATGTTACTACCGGTGAACCTGTTTGCCAGCCCCGTCGTCCAAATAGTCGGATAGATAAAGTACGATATATGTTCAATAAAATAACTTAGTGTATTTTATGTTGTTATATAAATATGGTTTCTTGTTAAATAAGATGAAATATTTTTTAATAAAGATTTGAATTAAAGTGTAAAGGAGGAGATAGTTATTATAAACTACAAGTGGATATTGTGTCCTGTATGTGGAAATAAAACACGATTAAAGATAAGGGAAGATACTGAATTAAAAAAATTCCCCCTCTATTGTCCGAAATGCAGACAAGAAAATTTAATTGAAATAAAGCAGTTCAAAGTAACTGTGATTACAGAGCCAGACGCAAAGACGCAGAGCCGATAAAATGAGATTAATACAATCTCATTTTATCGGCTCTTTCCGTTATGTATGGATTCTTTTAATTAGTCTTCGATGTTTCTTGCTTCGTTGATACCGCTGGCTAAAGATTCCATTAAGGATAGTTCTTTGTCTGTAAAGCTATCCATGTATTTCTCTATCTGTAATCGTCGGGTGCTTTTTACCAAGTTATTAGCAGGTAGGGGTCCCGAGCGCCTACGAGGAATTTGTATCGATAAGAAATAGATTTAAAAATTTCGCTGTTATTTTGTACATTTAACTTGACGGTGACATCTCTCTATTGTGAGTTATTAGTGGTACAGTTTTCAACCGTTTTAATTATAAAAAAGTGGTGCATTTTTAAATTGGCACAAACAGGTAACGGTTATTGCAGGTGTATTTCTTATCTATGGGTTTAACATGGATTTTATCATTAAAATCATGAGTATTGTCCGAGAGTGATTGGTCTTGCGTATGGTTAACCCTAAAGTTATGGAAATAAGACTTAAAACAAACTTAAGAGTGTATTGATTGTGCATTAACCTTAAATATCAATATTAAAATACAAAAAATGAAGGAAATAAAAAATGTACAATTTAGGCTCAACTATCCATCAACTCTCTTATCATCAATGAAGGATCTCTTGTCTTTAAGAGCGATACAAGAGGCCTTTTATTGGTATAATTTTAGAATAAATTCTAAAGTCTATCTAAAACTGCATTGTGAGTCAAAAGACAAAGAACTCACTGTTTGGAAAGTGGCATGTTGTTATCTGATTGTGAGTATTTTTCCGTACCTTTTAGCGATTAGCTGAAAGAGCATGTGTAGCATCTTTATCAAATATAGCCAGTTTCATCTATAATTAAAGACCTTGTATTTTGGCATAAAGGCTTTGATCGTGGTTCAAACGTACCATTTGGACCTTTTTTGGTTGTGATTAAGTTCAAAGGATATAAAGGTATGTTTTGGTATCTCAGCTTGCCATTAAACAATACTGCGGAGATGTAGTAGTGAGTCTACTCCACTAGAACCAACAAGTATTATATTTTCATATTTTCCAAAGACCCTAGATTATTTAGTTCTAGGACTTCTTTTTTGTTAATTCTAGTTTGGGATCGGAGTAAGATCATCAATGGTTTTTAGGATGGAAATTAGCAATATGCCAATTAATACTGTCCCTTTTCTAAACATGAAATTGGGCACATGATCTCAACAAACTCTTTAGAGGCCTCCCTCCGAGTTTCCTGGTTACAGAGATCTAATTATCAATATGATCTGGGGCCCATATATATACAATCTCTTTCCCAATCCATTTAATAATTTTGATGCCAAACATTTTCCATCAACCAAAAATTCATCCATCGCCGATCAGATTTCAGCTAACTCATCTACCAGTCTTCATTTTGTTAGATACTTGAGTAGCTGCTTATAGTATTCCTCTGTAATTTAACCTTGATTTACTTATACTGTGCATGTATATCAGTCTAACCTTATAATATATATACCTTATATCTTTGGTGACGAATAGGTAAACTATTTTACCAATATATTGATATGGAACAGAGTATTTTACAGCCTAAATGGTAATCTAATAGATCTTTTGTGACAGTCGTGCATCAGTTTTTGCTGTATAGTTCCACGGTAGCTATATCAGGTGATAGTTGCCAAATTATACCAACACCTTTTTGCAGTAATAAATTTTATTTATAAGTCCTGTTTCATAGCAAATCTAATTGCATGCTCTTGTTTATACAGGTCTTCTTTCAATTAGGTCTTTTCTAACAAACTCCTTTCATATAGTAGTATCAAGCAATGGAATTATTTAGAGGCACAACCTTACCAGTAAGATGGTGTAAACACATCATTTGATTTTAGAGTTAAAATCCTTGGCAATATATATTTTTAGGACTAAATTGTACATCTTTAAAAGTTACAAAGTGACGACATAACATGAAAAGGTCTCTTAGGTACGCCACCAGTATTTTAAAGATGCAATAAGGCGTCAATTTACATCTTCTCTTGCGACTTACGACATAAGTGAACTGGATATCTTGGTCCTTCTAGCATAGCTAAAAACTGTTAGAACGTGAAATCTTTTCCAATTTTGTTTTATAGATATATCTTCTTTCAATCAACTTAGGCCTGTATTCCGGTGTGTTTCATATCGTAGGAACCCTTTGGGAGTTTCCTTGGTTTCAAACCTTCTTTTTAACATACTTGTGAGAATTAGTGCTCCCAATATCAGAATCTATTTCAAGATATTAAATGTTCATAAACAGACCTGACATTGTTATAATTTACAAGTTTTGATACTCTTAATTCTTATATTTATCTAATTTACTAAGTTTATATATCTATTTTAAGTTTTTCCTTCCTTATCATACATAAGTATTTTAATAGTTCTTTTGGTCATTTCATATAACCTTTTGGCTCTAGAAATTTGGTTTAATGTCAACTCATTTTTAATGTTGCCTAGTTGGAGTTAATGGTACTGTATTCATGCATTTACCTCCACGATACAGTATCATATTTTCTTATTTGGCATTATTATATTCCACACTAATTGTTCATTTTATATTTTACTTTACAATTTATCTTGGAATTTTGTATAATAGAATTGAGTTAAATTGGGTCTTAAAATTTGCCAATTAAGAAGGAGAGTTCA